>CAACVD010000055.1_pt2 | contig 31729 bp, 16 predicted proteins | sample 2381771 | NCBI WGS metagenome assembly CAACVD01 (sample SAMEA5211965, study PRJEB30684) | marine metagenome | biome: Marine; feature: Epipelagic; material: Water | collected 2015-10-15 | depth 15 m
GTTGCTTTCTCAACCTTAACTCCATGACTGAAGAGTGAACCAGATGCAATGAAGGGTCTAACCTGAGCATATGTATTGAACTCTCCATCTGGAGCATTTCTGATAGTTGGAGTTCCCAGAAGATGGCGAGTTCTCCAATGAGGAAGGAATCTGAAGTCGGCAGGATCCTGCTGTTCGTTGAAGACCCTGATAGCAGGACTTTGACGATTCCAGATAAATTTGGGGAAGAAGTTCTCAATTGCAGTACCCTGGATCTCAAATAGTTTTCCAAGGGGACGCTCATCACCAGTTACAGTCAGTACACTTCCATTATCTGTGATGCTGCCTGCAGGTACAGGATTGCTAATCTGTCCATGATCAACTGATGTAGTAGAAGTAGATCCAATGCTTCCAGCATCTGTGAATGTAAAGGACTCTGCAATAGAAGACTCATTATATGCAACGGTTGCTTTCTCAACCTTAACTCCATGACTGAAGAGTGAACCAGATGCAATGAAGGGTCTAACCTGAGCATATGTATTGAACTCTCCGCCAGGTGCGTTAGCAATGTCAAATAGTGCTGTTGATTCACCTGCCTGAGAAACAAACTTAAGGTTGCTATATCCACCACTAATTGAAATTTCAGCAGTGGCACCGAGATATGCTCTTGGGTTGGTATGTGCGTCATCTCCGCCAGTCCATTCAAAGAGTTTTCCGAATGGATTATTGGTGACAACGTTGGTGATTGAACCATAGATGGTATCACCAGTAGAAGGTTGTGCAACAGCACCATAATCTGCAGTTGTTGTTGCAGAAGTAGTAATGGCACCGTTATCAACAGGATCTTGTACTACCGCAATAGATGTCTGTGTATAATCAAATACTGCTCTCTCATCATTCTTACCAGAGTTATTGAGAGAACCAGAACCAATCCAAGATCCTTTAACGACCTTGAGTTGCGACATTCCACCACCAATTTTAAGGAACTCCCCTTGACTAGCTTGATTAGGTAAGAGACCGTAAGTATAAATCTGTGTGGCAGGTTCATTGAGTTGAATGCCAGCACCACCATTAAGACTAAATGATGTTGGTTGAGTATCAAATGACTCGCCGCTAATAAGTTCAATCTTAGTAATACCATAATTATCACCGTAGGCTTCTGCCCCACGCTGCATAACTTGAAATGCAGTATTAGAAGAAGTCTTGGCAGCAGGAGGTAGTGCAATAATTTTACGAACTACACTAGAAGTTCCATCAACAGAATCATGAGCAAGAATGACTCCTATATCACCCATCACCGCGCCAGCACTGAGTCGGAGAATTAGATCTTCTCCAACCTCTGGACTCCTGCCACCATTTGAATTGTTACCACGAATACAAGTAATAGCAATAGCATCATAATTTATTGTATCAACATGTTGGAAGACAAAGTTCCTGAATGAATCATTAATAGTAGCATCAAAAAGAATATGTCTTCCGATATTAAACCCACCATCTTCACCTATTCCAGTTCCAGAATCACTGATGCCAACAGATCTGAAGTTTCCATGGTACGTAGAAAGAATATCATCTGGTAAGATGGTGATAACTGGTCTTGGGACCGCTGTATTGCTGAGCTCAATACCACCACGATATGCTCTTGGGTTAGCATGTGCTCTATCACCACCAGTAATCTTGAGATCACCAAACTTGAATAATTCTGGTCTTAATTGACCATAATCTAGAATTCCATTTGTAAATGGTTCTGTAATCGTCCCATAATCTTCAATGATACCAGCAGACTGATTAACAAATTTATGATTAGTGGAATCAATTCTATCGTATACTTGACCTGAACCTAAAGTAGTGCTTTCTAATAACTTAACATATTCAATACCCCATTCATCAAAACGGCTGCCACTATGTTTCTCTTGATGGAATTTTAATATTACATTGCTAGTTTTTGCTGCTTCAGGAATGTCAAGTGTTACGAGACCAAAGGTGTTTCCAGTAAATCTTGCATCTTCAGCATCAAGAACAGTAATTTGAGTATATGTGGTTCCACCATCAGTGCTATAAGAGATCTCCAGATCTTCAGCGGGATCACAGTTCTCTCCACCATTACTACTAGTACCCGCAATCGCGGTAAATTCAAACTCATTATAATCTGTTAGGTCAAGTTCACCTAAGGTAAGTATTCTTGGGTTACTACCATAAATATTACTTGAATTTAGACCACTAAACTTCCAATGTGTTGTTGTACTGGAATTAAATCCGCCAGTTGAACTTATTCCATTTCCATATGATATAGCACCAATGTTACTTCCAGTATATGTTGAAGTTCCGTTCCAAGGTGCAAGTAGAATTTCTGGTACTGTAACTGGTACGAAACCAACATTATATGAGAATACTGTTCTTTCATCCTTCTGACCGATCTCAAACAGAGATCCAGAACCAACATGTGTTCTAGCAAATCTATCAGGAATAATATGGTTGGTAATTGTAATACCACCACGGCTTCTCCAATGAGGCAGGAATGCGAAGTCGCTTGCCTGACCAGCATTGACAACTGCCTTACCTTTATATGTCTTAAATGCTCCACTACCAGCGAATGCTCTTGGGTTGGAGTGAGCAATATCTCCGCCAGTAAGTTTGAATAGACCAGTGAGAGGTTGTCTGGTCTGTGTAAGTATTAACTGACCATGATCAGTATCACCACTAGATTGTGATGCTACCTGACCATAATCTTCTGTTGCAGATGCGACTGTATTAATATCCCCTGCATCAGTGCCAACAGAGAAGGTTGCAACTGAACCAGAATTATAATCGTAAACCTTACTCTCTAATCCTCCAGAGAGTTCAAATAGACTTCCGCTACCCTGATATCCTACTCTTGCAAATGCCTCTGGATTTCCGCCACTGAACGTTAATCCAATGACATCATTTCTAATAAATTGTCCTGTCGCCAGGTCGCGACCAACAATATAAGTTTGAGATCCAACGGGTTCTTCAAGTTGGTCAACACCACCTGAAAGGACTGAGAACGAACCTGAACCTCTATATGCACTAAACCTGTTACTTGTAACCTGGATCCCAATAAGCTTCAGAGATCCGAAAGGTGTACCTTCTCCAGGTAGAATGTCTCCTAAATCTGTTTCTCCGTTATCAGTGACGGATGCAATTTGTCCATATTCAACAGAAGAACCTACAGCAGCGGTTACCTGACCGTAGTCGGCATCGCTACCATAGGTCTTAAGTGACTCTTCCGTAAAGTCAAATGTGGCGCTGTCCTGAACAGCACCAAAAATACGCAGAGGTCCAGAACCCCCAATGTAAGGAGCAACCTTGCGTTCCAGACCATTTGCAATTTCAAATAATGTACCAGAACCTGTCCAAGCTTGTTTTGTAATTACAATTGCCTTTTCTCTAAGGACAATTGGTTCTGCTTTAGTAACAAATACTACGCCAGCAGAATCTCCTTCTTCGCCGCTGACGTTGATATTGCCGAATGGATATGTAGTTTCAGTCCATACAATCAGATTATAATTTTCTGTTGCAGTTACATTATCTACAATAAAATCTGTTCCTGTCTCTACAATAAACTCATTATTTACAACACCTGCTGTGCCATCTTCAACAATGAGATCAAAAAAGTTTATGCCACGATCAACAGTGGACGTAGGAGCATCACCTATGCTGCCCAGGTCCTGACTATCAAAATATTCAATTGATGTTGAATCGTAGCGAAATGTATTCATTAATCGTCCTGCCCATTAAAAGGGGGTGCAGAAACACCCCCACAAAACACAATAACGAATAAGATGTATACTATATATCAGTCAAGGCTGACGTTCAGTGTGATCTTGATTTGGTCACCGTTGTTCTGAATTGGGTATGGACCATTTGTGAATCTCTCAGCAAACATGATGCTGCTGTGGAGAGTCAGGTCACCAGTTCCGTCAAGAGCAGGTGTTGTGCTGAAGCTGTTAGCGTCGTATACTGTATGGATAGTATAAGTGCCAGCAGTTGTACCAGAGTTGGTAGTGCCTTGAGCGATGTAGATTACGTCGCCAGCAACCAGACCGTGAGCAGTAGCGTTAACTTTGCTGTATGACAGAGTGATTGAGGAGTCAGTAGCAACCTGAATGTTATCAGTCAGAGCGTTGTCAATATAGATGATTCTGTTGAGAAGATCAATACCGATGATCTCTGTGTTAGCAGGAACAGCGTTGTTACCACCAACAACCATGCCGACAGTAATGTCGTCCATTACGTTAGCAACGTTTGGCAGGGTGATATAAGAGTTACCGATAACACCGATAGCAGGGTCAGTGTTGTCACCCTTAGTGAGAACTGTTCCAGCAGCAGCGGCAGCAGCATCAGTTACACCATGGATGGTGACAGGCATGTTGTTTGCACGAGCCAGGTAGTAACCATAAACGTTACCAGCAGCGGCAGTGAAGGTAAATGTTTCTTCTGGATATGTTGCAGTTGTAACTCCACCAGTGAAGTTGATTGTGCCAGAAACAGTAGAACTGTTGGCGACAGTCAAGACAACAGTTGAACCGTCTACTCTAGAGACTTTAGCACCAGAACCAATACCAGTACCAGCGACAAGGTTACCTACGCTGATTGTGCCAGTTACACTAGAAACTGAAATGGTGAAAGCACCAGAAGTGCCAGTACCAGTACCAGAGGCAATAGGATCACCAGCGGTAGCGATTGCCCAACGGTTACCATTCAGAAGAATGCCATATGCATCAGAATAGTCCTGATCAGCACGGTTGTTGTTTACCGTAGGATATCCAGTGTTAGCAGCAGTACCATAGCTATTGGTGTTACCATCAGCATATGGCTCATAATAAGCAGTTGCGGAAGGTACGTCGCCTTCAGCAGGATCAGTGTTTGAAGTATAGAGCTTCAGGATTAAATTTCTAGGGATCTGGTGAGTAGCGTTCAGCAGATAACGGAGCGACTCTAACTCACCAATATTTGGTACTAAAAGTGCCATTTAAAATGTTCCTCCAAGGAGTTTTTTGAATGTTTATCTGTTTTATTTATAATTTTACTTTCAGAGCGATAGCAAAATTACTGATTGAAACTGTAGTATTTATAACCTCATACTGTATGATGTCTCCAGCGTTTAATTGCTTTGACCATCCAGTCAATGTGATGTCAGTATTTTTTACCGCACTAATTAATTGCGGTCTATTATCACCACAAATTGATGCTACGTTAGGGAAGTCATCAAAGGTACATTTCCTAAGATCAACATCTAAATCTCCAATGGCATCGGCAACAATTACCCATGATTGGATGACGCCAGTAACATCAATTGTTAGGAAACCTTTGTTTCCTATAGTCATTGGTCTAGATCCATTATCTACAACGTAGTTGATGGTTCTAGTTAAATCAGCAGTGTTTGCAAGTGCTACCCCAAAGAATGGTGTGGCAGTGCTAGCTGGAGGAGTAGCAAATGTAATTTCATTGCCAGATACTGTGTATCCTACTCCAGGCGACAAAATAGTATTATCAACGGAAATGATCAATTGCTGATCATTCAATGCATTATATGATTCACCAGAAACTGCTAACTGAAAAACTGTTTGTGCTCCATCAAACTGAGATGACAAATCATCCAGAATTAAATTCTGATATTGTATTCCTTTTGATGGTGCTTCATAATTTAGACCAATACTATAATCGTTAGGACTGCTCTGGGTAACATCAAAATTAGTAGTGCTTACTTCGTAATTAGCCACTATACTGTTACTCCTGGTGTTACTGTTGCAATTCCTTCAATGAATCTAGTCTTTACTCCACTCGCAGAAGTCAAGACTAAATCATAAACATATCTTCTTGCTTTGAGAGCAGTTGTGACTGTATCAGTCAAACTAATTTTAATAATACCTTTACTCCTATCTTCAAAAGTAACTGCAAACGGTGTTGCAGCACTTGAGGTATAATAGCTAGTCTTCAGTTTTGCCTCTGCAGTAAACCCCAAAAGATTTACCGAGGCTCCATCTGAATTCTTGATAGTAAAGGTCGCTGAAAAGTCAGTACCCTGCTCTATCACTAGGTTAATTGTAATTGCGGACATGTACTAAAAAAGACCTTCCTTGTTATTTATAAGGAAGATCTTTAAAGTTATTCTGCTGCTACTGGTTCTGCCTCAGCAGTTTCTTCAGTTGCTGGTGGCGGATCCATAATATCAATTGCTTCAAGAGCACCTTTTAATTTCAATGCAAGTTCGCGCTTTGCTTGAAGTTGTGCTTCAAGATTCTTGATTTCAGTAACAGCGTTTTCAAATTGAGTCGTAAAGTTCTCGCGAAGAGTTGCAGGTTCCATGGTATTCCTCAGTTCAGGATAATTATACTACGATTTATTTAGTGTGTCAATATTGTTGCATCATATCCGAGTACCTCCTTAGCTTAATCCAGAACCAGAAATAAATGATGTACCAGAACTTACAAATAAGATAGTACAAACACCTTTTTGTGCCAGTGTTCTAGTGCCAGTAGTTCCATCAGCAGTAAAGTTTAAGGCAAGTCCAGAACCTTGTACAATATTAATATTGGTAGCAGTGAGATTTACAACAGTAACCCTATCACCTGCCGCAAATACACCATTTGGTACTGTTACAGCAGCACTATTAGATGATTGTGCAACAAACTTACCAGCATCAGTAGCAACCAATGTATATGCACCAGATTGCGTATTTGATCCAAGTCTTCTCAGTGGACCGATTGAGTCACTGACAACTCCATTAATCGTAAATCCAATATTAGATTCCCATACGCCATTGGAATTGTTGTAAGTAATCGTCTTGTCTGTCGTAGCTTTAAGTGTGATTCCACCACCGTCAGCTGTGGCATCTGAGGGAGCAGCAGTAGCACCAAGTTCAATGTTCTTATCTTCTACCAGTAAATTAGTGGTGTCAATAGTAGTCGTGGTTCCAGAGATATCAAGGTTACCTACAACGTAGAGATCTTTCCACATAATAATTCGTTCAAAACCATCTGAGGTTCTAAACTGCATATAGTCATTAGCACCTTCCGCGAATTTAAATGCATTTAATACATTATCTTTAAGAAACAGATAAGTTCCATCGGACGAATCACAAGTGATGTCTTCCTTAAGTTTCAGTCCGTTGTTAATTGTAGTATTTCCGCTGCCAGAAGCAGCACCAATTCGGACATCATTGTTGTTGATCAGAAGATTGAATGTATTCTGTGATGAAAGAAGTTCTCCGCCATTAATGTTAAGGTTTCCTGAACAAACAACGTCATCACTAAAGATGTTAAAGTTACTATTTCCGCCACCTCCAGAGAGACTGACACCCATGTTGATTGTTCCTGCGGCACCAAATGCATTAACTGTTGTTGCAACAGTATTATAGACATTTTGTATAGTTTCTGTTCCAACTAAGGTTGGATTTCTAAGGGTTAGAGTTCCCGTTGTTGCACCAATGCGAATTGCAGTACCACCACCGAATGCTTCTACAGTTGTGGCATAGTCATCAAACAGATCTACAGTAGTAGTCGTGTTAGGAACTCTGATATCACCAGAATCTACTTGTAGATGTCCAGTAAATGTTGAGTTCTCATCAACAGTCAGAGTATCAATACTAGCGGTGCCATCAACCCATAAGTTGTTCCATTGCTTGGAAGCAGAACCTAAGTTATAGTTTGCAGTAGTGTCTGGAACCACACTTGACTGAACATCTGCATTAAAAACAATGTTATCAGTATCAAGATCACCGAATGTCAGCGTACCACCTGATCCAGCACCTGCTCTAAATGTAATATCTCCGTCTACTTCTAAGTTACCAGTAATGGCAAGACTGGTGGTAAGAGCAATTTTATTTGCGTCTACCTTATAAAAACCTTGACCAGCATCCCAATATAAACTTGGGGATGCCAATGTTCCAGCATCCATCCCATGAGTCTGGTTGATTAAATCAACATCACCATTGACAATCTCATTGATACCACTGACAAGTACATTTGTCGGCGTCAATAAAGTAGATGCATCACCAACATCAGCACCGATGAGATTAATCATCTGGCGCTGTTGCTCAAACGTAAAGCTTGTGAGGACTTCTCTAATTGCCATTGGTAAGTTTCTTTAATAACTGCTTGATTTCATCAAGTTCTTGCTTCAAAGTATTTATCTCCGAAACCATCCCTTCTCTGTTTGCCTTTGCTTTCATATAACGCTCATAGTCTGCCCGACTAGAGTTAATCACAGCGCCACTATCAGGATCCCGATAGAGGTTGCTGTGACCTTCAACTTTTATTTTACTCATGAATGTGCAATTACGCGGAGATCTTCAATTCGGGGAGCAAGTGCTGGATTGTCTCCAGTAAACACAATCTTGATAGCAAATGATGAGAATGGCTTCAGATTTTCTGCAGTATAAGCATACTCTAGATAAGAATTCATGTCTTCCATAGAAGGTGACAATGACTTCGTTTGATCTGGAGTAACGCTTGAATTAAAGTCTGATAAACCAGTTCCATTAAAATATTGCCAACCAATATCAGTGAAGTTCTCAGAACTTCCATCAGGACGAACTTTGAATAAGATTTTCACATTCTCATTGCTAAACAGATTAGCTGTAATTTTACAATCTAATGCCGTTGCTGGACTATCAAGAGTTACCTCCTTCGTGATATATTTAGATGCAGTGGAACTATTAAATGTATTATCATCAACAAACAGGAATCCATTTGTCTTAGATACCGTACTAATCTGTCTACTAGTTACAGGAGATGTTCCTGCATTAGTATCATCAATTTTATCACCAACTGCAAATAAATCTTCAGTGATAACTTTGACTTTTAAGTTTCCAGTACCAGAATCCCAACCAATTACAATACCAGTTTTAGTAACAACATCAGTTAGAGTTGCAGTCGTGCCACCTTGTGCAACAGGATTTCCTGGTACAAAAGTTCCAGTAATATCAATCAATTCTAGAGTTCCAGATCCAACTGATACAATTTGACCTGAAGCACCAGATGTTGTTTGAGACAATCTGCTAGCACTATCAATAGTATTAGTAAATGTTCCTCCAGTCACACCAGTAACAGTAAACTTAGAGGCACTAACAACATCTGGCGTTACTGAACTTACAGTAAAGTCAGAAGAAGTTGGGACAGTAAGTGTTTGAGAAATAGCACCAAATCTATCTTCATCACCTGTTGGATTATCCATTCTAGTTGAAGCTGTAATTAGATTGCAGCGATTAACATCAAGAACAGGAGAAAGATTATCCTGACTGGTGCTCATTGAAATTGTATAAGTAATAGACTTATTACCATTCAGCAATGAAGCCTGGTTACGATAAACTTCATTTACATTAGATGCAATTAATCTAGACTCTTCAAAATAATAGTTATCATTAGGACTCAAATTATATGTGGGAGAGATAGTATAATCATTGGTTACTGAAGAATCAATGGGTTTACCATATGCAGTTTTGATATTTTGTGATACAGTTGATGATGGGAACACCAACATTGCAACCTGTGGTGTTGCAATTTGATACAACTTATTAGTGGTTGCTCTTACAGAAGATCCACCACCAGAACCACTGCCTGACATGTTGACATTAGCAGCACTCCATAATGTATCATCAATCATAATACAATAATCATCAAGACCAACATTACTCACACTATGGAAACCATTAATAAGAGTAACTGGAATACCATAAATTGAATTACTTGCACCAGACCCGAGAACATCTTTAAGGATGACAAAATCACCTTCCTTCATTCCATGATTAGGATGCGTGATTCTAAGAACCTGTTGATTTGTTCCAAAGAGCGAAGAAGATCCATCAGTATTATCTACAGTGATTGGATTTTCTGGAAGAACTACAAAATCAAGGTCTTCATTTCTTAGTTCAACGGTTGCAGTTGTATCTTTAGTAAATACACATCTATTAGCAACAAATTTAATTGCTTCAGAAGTATCTTCAGACCAAGCAGTGGAATTCTGTGATTTGAACAGAGATCCTACATTGGATTGTGGAGATGCGATCACAGAACTTCCAAGAAGTTTTTCTCCTGTTATAGCACTGTAAACTGTGTAATCTGGTGATGATGTAGTTACTACAAACGAATATGTAGCATCATTTTCAAGATATACTGGAGACTTGAATCTAAATCTAGTTCTAGTTTCACCGTCAGTTGATGTAGAGATGCCCATTTTAACTGCGGGATTAGTCATTCTAAGGAATGCCTGAGCCGTTGCCTGTCCATCACCACCATTGATAGTGACATTAGGTGCAGTATAATAATTTGAACCTCTATTAGCTACATCAATTTGATAAATTCTACCATCATAGATTTTGGCAGTGGCAGTGGCATTAGTGCCAAACAGTCCACCGTTTTCACCAACAACATTTACTGAAGTTGTATTTTGCACATATCCACTACCAAATGATGTAACTTTGATTCTATCAACAATGCCAGAATCTTCATCAATATTGAATGTTGTAGTACTGATAGCAGGAGATCTGTTTACAGTAAATGCTTCGCCTGCTTGAAAATCAATTCCATTATGATTAGACAGAATCAGATTGTATCTAGTTCCTGTTGTAGTTACTGTAAGTGCAGTCTTGACAGTTCCTGATGCACCAGATACAGATCCAGTAATAGTTTCTCCAGCATTGATAGTTTCACCAGATGGAACATCAGTATTGATCTTGATTCTTAGATCGGTATCGGAAGGAAGACTAACTTCACTAAATGGAATAACATTTCTAGTTGGAATTCCTCCGTTAGTTTCGGTCAAATAGATTGATACAGGTCTATTAGTATCAGATTCTGTTGGAGTCTGCTTATTTTTAAAGAACAAATCAATACTAGAGAGGAATAATCCACCATCAAATCCAGATACTCTAAAGTTTTGTGCTAGAGGATCTAAAAGTCCAGTTTGATTAATATTAACCAATGAACTTCCAATACGCTGAACAGTATCAGAGTTAGAAGTAGATCTTCTATTAATGTAAGGAATTCTAGTTGATTGAATTGTATTAGTACTTGTATTTGGAAGACCACTTACAGTATATACTGCCTCACTAAATGTGCTTACATCAGAAGAATTACCAGAGTTGGTAGAACTAGAAGTTAATCTAAATGATTTACTACCAGCAACAAATAACTTTTTATCACTTGATGAATTATAAAAACTACTGGGATTATTAGAAAGATCAAGAGATTTCTTTCCTTTAACTGGAGCAAATCCATTAGGAATCAGGAAGAACCCACTAATGTTACCTTTCTTGTCGGTAACAATTTTTTCACCGAAACCTTTCTCAGCATAACCTGCCATTCCTGTGAATGGTGTGGCAATATTATTAACATCGTCTGGGTTAACCCATGCAGAAACCTCAATTCCATCAAAGAAAGCATAGAGCTGAGTATCAGGTTCAAGACCTTCTGCAACAAACTCTACTAATCTAGATCTAATATATGGGATATATGGTGCAGATAATGATCTCTGACCTTTATCAACAGAAGATGCACCGTATGGTGATAATCTATTCTGAGTTCCATTTCTACTTCTGGTTCTAGTTTTTCCTCTGATGACTAAATTAGGGTCATTGGCAAACTGAGTTCCAGTTGTATTTGTAGAATTATTTAATGTATATGTTGGAGTACCAGTCCAAGAAATCTGCCATTCATTCCACAAACTACCCCAAACATTATTATCATTCTTGATAATATCAAAAACTGAGTTTTCATTGACAATTAACTCAGGCATTCTAGAAGTATCTTTCCACTCATCAATATCTGGTGAAAGTTTCATGATACCAGAGTACTTAGATGATTTACCCTGATTGAGAACAAGAGTTTTTGTTGAATACTTATTTTCAACAGTATTTTGCTCAGTGAATGGTAAAGTAATCAGATCAGATTTTCTAGAATATCCGCTAGCAGTTCTTTGAAGATCTGTTGTATTCTTTTCTTCTAACTTGGTTTGAGATGAAGCATAACTTGGTCTAAGAACACCAGTTTGAGTATCAATAGAACACTTATAGTCAGTAGATGCAGTGTTACCAACTCCATGACCTTCAAAGTTATCTACGAGGATACCATTCTTAAATCTGTCGTTACCAAACTCATCTCTAACTTGAGTGTTAAAGGTATCTTGCTCAAGTAAACTGAGTACAGTGTAGTATTCAAGTTTGTCAATTCTCTTCTCAAGTTTACCGATATCACGCATTGTATAACGCTTGTTATCAAAACTCTTTGTCGTAATATCAGATAACTTATAAGTATATGCTGGAATATTCAGATGATAAAGAAGAATGCCATCAGAAAGTTCTTCTGGTGTCTGTGGATTGAGTGAAGGAGTTCCTTTAGCAACTACAAACTTACCAGTCTTAGAAATGTAGAGTGAATCAATTCTATTCAAGTAAAACTCATATCCAGATTCGTATACTGTTTCAGAAATAGGTAATGGTGCAGAAGATGCGCCAGTTCCATTAAACTTAAGTGCATTGATAGTTCTTGCATCACTATATCCAGGAAGCACAGTTTCAGTATTCAGTCCAGTGAAATTAGATACTCTTGGTCTAAAATCAACAACGTCTCTCAGTGAGATATTGCCATGAACTGAAGACTCAAAGTTAGGAATATCACCATAATCAATTCCAGTATAGGAATCTACAGTGAAGTACCCACTACCAGCATTACCTGTGCCAACACCACCAATGTGGTCAAAATAATCATATACTACTAAAATTTGGTTAGAAGGTGCAATTTCGCCTGGTTTGAGAATAATTCTTGCCAGATCATAATGAGTATCTCTTTGACCACCATCAAATGTGAATCTATCAGTAATCTCAACATCTGCATTTGTTGCGGCAGAAGTAGTTGAAGACATATAAACTGCTCTCAGCTTATATCCATCAGCATACTCAAGAGGGATTACAGGATCTGAAAATCCAGTAGCGACATTTTTCTCAACATTAGTTTTAAGAACTTTGGTCTTTGGTGAAGTATCAGTTTTTCTTACAACAGCAATAAGTTTATATGGATCGTTTTGATGTTGAGTACCAAAACTACTCATATCAATAGTGATACTCTGAGCGTTGGCACCAAGAGTTACTTTACCAGAAATATCAAGAAGTTCGCCACTAGTTGGATTTGACATGATATAGTTGGAGGAGTACCCCAAGAATTGCTCATTAGTTCCAATACTAACTGTGGTTCTTCCACTAGCGTCAAAACTGCCTAAAAATTCTCTGGCAACAGTATAGTTAATATTGGTGTTATCTGGATCTAAAACCTGTGTCTTGACGTTCTTATTGGGAAGGGGGTATAAGAGGGTGTTAGAGGCGACTCCAGACAGTTTAGAACGCTTTCTTTGAATAGTTTTGGTAGTAAATGCAGATAGAATTTCGCCATAAACATAAATTCTTGCAGTAGTAGATGATCCATCAATAGAAGCAAATTTCACAACATACTTTCTGTTCACACCTACATCATCATTAAGTGAGATAATATCACCATCAATAAGATCAAGGTCAGGTCTTGAACCAAGGTTATCTGCTTTAATAAAATAATCTCCTTCTGATGCACTAAAAGTAACTCCTCCAGCAACATAGAATGTTGATTCTAAAGATGCAATGTCTCCAGCAAATGGATTACCAGTTGTATTGCCAAAATAACTCTTAACAAAAGATGAGTTGTATGAAACTACATTATTGTAGTTCATAACGGGCGTAATTTTGCATCCATATCCTGCAGTAGCAACAATTTCAATTTCTGGAACACTATTAAATTTTCCAATAGCAGATCTAGCAGCATCTGTAATAAAAATTGATCTAAGTTGATTACTTGTGACAGTAATATTAGCTACATCAATATCGGTTAAACGATTAACACCTCCAATATTGATTGCAGTGATATCTGCAGCATTAGCATATGCAGTACCAAAAGATTCAACTTTAAACTCTCTAATAGTTCCTTCAGTCTCAACAAAATTATTTGGTGTTGATGCTCCAGTCTGTTCTGATAAAAGAGTCTCCCCCTCAATAAATTCACCTGTTACTCTAGAAAGAATTAATTCTTTACTATCGTCAATAAGTTGCTCTACAATACCCACAGCACCACTAGTTTGACCAGTGATAAACTTACCTAAACTAAAGTTAAGAGGATTTCTGCATCTAATCTTTACAAAATACTCAAGACCAAATAAACCATATTTAAACTGAGCATCCTTGGAGTATTCTCCATTAGATGATGTTCCTGACAGGTATTTGAGTGATCTAGTTTTACCAATACCTACAAATGGACTAGAAACAAACTCTACTGACTTTAAAGTTGCTGTCTGAGAACCAATAGTAATCTGATTGCCAATAGTGAACGATCCGCTTCCAGCAGTTCGTTTAGCTAATGCGAATGCTTTATCCTGCGAAGCATTAATATGATATGCAAATACTGTTCCCTGCTGAGAACCAATAGTAAAGTTTGCAGAACCACCACCAACTGTTACTGGGTTCGTGGTTGCTGAAAGAGATGAAAGTGTGAAGACAAAGTATGTATCAGTCTCTGGAGATGTACTATCAAGGTTCTTTGTAGTATCACCAAACTCAAGGTCATTATGTCTACTATACAATGTAATTTCTTGACCAGCATTAGTGCTGACTGTACCAAGTCCAGAAATTGATGCACTTCTACTTTCAACGTCTGGGAATGAAAGAAGATTTTTTACAGTATAATTAGATCCCTCTGAGGTGGTAATAGAATTATTTTCTTGTTTCTGTGTATCTCTAGCCTTATCAATCTCAACATACCTAGTTGAGGTAGTTTCAATTTCATAACCCTTGACATAGGCTTTACCAGGCTCAAGAACTGCTACAAATTTATCTGCACTACCACCTTGTGCAGTGGTATAAACTCCATTATTATCAGCAGTTGCAAGACTTTCTTTGAGACTGAGTAAAAATTCTCTTACTACATAATCTCCAGACTCGTCAAAAGTTCTTCTGGCAAGAATATCTTCAATTAGACCATTTGTATTGGACAGTTCTACTGTTGCAGTAGCAATGCCAGCTTTGATTTGAAGTAACTGAACAAAATCTCTCTGATCAGGCGCATCAATTGGTCTAGAAACCAATGTCAATGTCATTTTAAGTCTATGTGCTCCAGGAGCAGCATAGTTAGAATACCCCTGTGCATTATCCAGAAGAGAAAGATCTTCTTCTGGAGTCGTCAGTTGCTCCGATACAATGAAACCAACTTTATAAGTTGGAGTGTTGCTATATTTCTCAAGAATAATAGTTTGAGTTTCATTCTTGACTAGTGTACCATTAATAAAATAGATCCCTTCTCTAACTGTTACTGCTGTGCCATATCCCATGGCATTACTGAGAGTTGGTTTTACATTTCCACTAACACCAACAATTGCTGTTGGACTTCCAGGTGAATTTGCGGTGATTGTCTCTCCTTCCTGGAAAGTTTGTGCAGTGTTTGTATCACCACCACTTTCATACTTAACAAATAAGGTAGCAGAATCAGTTGAAGTTAACGCTGTTGCATTAACAACTGTTGCGCTAATACCAGAAGTATTACCAGTCATCTTCTTACCGATATAATCGGTAATTTGAAGATTATTAGTGAATGAACTTACTTTTACAAAATTATATTGCCTATCTACGACGAGTTCCCCAGGTACTACAATAGATCCTTGCTTGAAGTTTAATCTAGCAAGACTTTCAACCTGATTTTGTAAAATAGATTGTAGAGTAGTTAACTCTCTAGACTGGATAGAATATCCAGGTCTAAAAAGTACTCTATAAAAACTATTATCTGGATCAAAATCATCAAAATATGGAGCTTTATTAAGATTCGTACTCTGGGGCATATTACTAAACTAGAATGGGATTTGATCTATGATATATATCAGAATTCTACGACCAGTTTTACATCTTCAATTTGATCAATTGAACGAGAAACTGTTCTTCTGTTTTCAGTGTAAATGATATCTCCAGTATACTTCTTGATCTCGGAACCAGCGTAACCGTTGGTAAATGTTAAGTTAGAAGTAGTCAAACTATAACCTGTTTCTGGAGTCTCAACTGAATTGGAAACCGCACCAGTAATTGCATTACCACCAGAGAAAGCAGGAAGATCTCCGCCTTGATCACCAGTTCCAATATGCTCATAAGAACTCTGATACACTTTCAGAATCTTAGTGCTAGAATCCCACGAAACAACTTTACCTTTAGCATTTGTAGTTGCCTGGGTAACAATTTCATCAACGTTGAATGATGCAGTTGTTGCTGAAGGAAACTTAATTGCTACGAGAGCATTGTATGTAGAACTTGTAGCAAGACCACCACCAGTTTGCTCAGGATCACGAATAATACCAATTCTTCTAAAGTCTGTATCAACAGGGAACTCAAGATTCTCATCATACTGAACTCTAGAGTTAACCATAACACGTTTGGTGCCGAGTTCTTTATTGATATTATATCCATGTCCACCAGAGGGAGGAATGATTACCTCCAGAACGGCAGTAGTTCCAGGAGCACCAATACCAGAGATCTCAGTAGCATTTACATTGATATAACCATAGGTATAACCTGATCCAGGAGTTGTAACTGTTACTTCACTAACAGCACCGCTGGTTACTTTAATAGTTGCAAGTGCTTGTGTACCACCATTCTTTTGCCAGTCGCCACGAATCGGTACGTTAGTATATCCAGTAACAGAATTGTCAGTATATCCAGTGCCACCGTTATTGATAACTACAGTATCAATGGCACCATCTACAGCAGCTGCCTTAACATCAACACCATTGGTAGGATCACCAGCAGAACCAACACCCCATGCAGCAGGAACAGGAATGTAAGAAGTAGTAAAGAACTTAATTACATCGTCTGTAGCAATGCTATAGAGGAACTTCCACTTATAACCATCAGCGGTGCTAAAAATAGTTGTTCCTGTACCAGTGGGAGCAACTGTAGAGGCAGTTCCGTTGGGATTAGCAGGTGATGAACCGTTGTAGATACACTTATAAACTTTGTAGTTATTCACAACATAATACTGACCGCTGTAAAGGTGAGGAGCATTCTCACCAGCAGAGTTTGCTTTGAAGTCGGTACTATAGTTAGAACGATACATGGAGTATGTGACTCCAGATGTCCAATTATATCTTTTGACGACCAATCTTACATCTGATGATTGAATTCTCTTAAGAGAAATCATATCATCAAAGATCTCCTTCTCATATTTGAAACTATCAATTGGAGTGGGGGGATTGTTTTCGTTTGGAGCAGCGAGATAAGAACCGCTATGCTGACTACCTGAAGGTTGACCAACATATGAGAGAGCGCCAGCTACAGCAGCGGTGTCCCAAGTTTGTGGTCTGCCCATGAAAAAGTACATGTTAGTGGCAGCGGCTTCAGAAAACGCTTCTTCAAACTGCTGTGCATTATGAATCCTAAATTGTTCAGAAATTAAAGCTGGCATTTCTCTATAAAGTTTACAGTTTTCCTTGTGTTATTTATATTTATCACCCTCGCCAAGCGAGTCTTAAATAATCGCCATCTGCATGTGCAGATGCTGTTGTAGACTTAGCACCTCTGACGACCGTAAAGTCTTGACCAGAGATTGATGTATACTCCATAGTTTCATCACCAAATTCTAAGTATCCTGCAGGTGGGAAGTTTGCTACATTGCCAGTTACCGTAACAGTAGTGACAACATCATTAATAGCGCCATTGAGTGTGAGACCATATGAAACATAAGCATCTGTTGGAATGTTCATAATAACACCACCAGCGGAACCGTATGCAACACCTGCGTGCGTGGTAAAGTCTCCGATTGTGATATTTGGAGCATAACGTGTCATGTGCTCAATAGTAACCCCAGTTCCAATATAGTTAGCAAGAGGATCATTAAATTCTTGTGGTTCAAACTGGAACTTGATTTGATCAAATGTATTCAAGTTGTATGCAAGTCCAGGTTCATCAGTTCTATCTGCATTGTGAAGAAGAGTTTCAACATGAGTAGTTCTTTCTGCAGTAATCTGCGAAACAACCAATGGCAGAACATTTTCAACATTATCATCACGAATAACATTAAATGCTTGTCCTACAACTGCCCCTTCTGCCTGCATAGTAACAATGGCATACTTATCTACGAATAATGGTGTATGTGGTCTAATAATTTCATACTTTTTGGCAAAAATCAACTCAGGGGCACCAGTGTAACCAGAACCAGGATCAGTAATTACGATATTGGTCACCTTACCGTTAGTAATTTCAGCGTATGCTTTTGCACCAACTCCAGGGTTATCGCATGTAGTCTTAAATAAAACTTCTGGGGCAACATCATATTCAAGACCAGGATTAGTAATTTGAACACCAGTTACTTGATATTCAAAAACTGTAGGAATACCCATAGTATCATCAATACCTACAGTATCTTCAATACCGACAGTATTTCCACCGCTAACGGGAACTCCTGTAACTTCTGCATTGGCAACAGCATTTTTACCGCGAATATATGCATTATCAGTATATACAAATGCTGTATAAAGTAAGTTATCAGTATTTTCAAGTGCTCTTTGATCAATTCTAATGATTTCTTTAGGAGTCTCCCCATCAATTTTAATAAGATCGCCAGGGAAAATAAGATCTTTGGTTAGCGAAGTCTTACTTCTATATCTACATCCATCAGGACTGTTTTCACCAATATATTCTAAATTCTCAAATACATTACCATTCCAGATGGAAATAGTTTTATCAAATGTCTTTCCGAAGAAATATAAGCAGTGACAATTTTTATCTTTTTGTGGTGCTTCAGTAAATGTCAATACATTATCAACAATTCTAAATGCCTCACCTTCTCGCTGAGGGACACCATCAAGCAATACTAAAATTTGATGCACATCAGGAGGAATAATATTATCATCACCAAATTGCAATTCAAAAGATTTTCTATTATTATCAAGAAGATGTGAGAAATTATTTAAAACTTTATACTTACTAAATGTAAATCCAAAAAAGTGTTTATCCCTAGCAACTGCTGTGGTAAATACAATTTGGTTTGGATTTACTGATCTATCAATTGTATAAGATTCACCATAAATTTGCATGACCCCATCAATAAATATAAGCAGATTTTCATCTGGTTCACTTACTACACTTGCTCCATTTCTCTTGAGAAGATTATACCTCTTACTTGTGCCATCAAAAAGAATATCCTTAAGTTTATAAGAATATCTTGCATCATCAGCACCATCAACAAACTTAAAGAATTTAGAATAGAATGTAGATCCTTCTTTTGGTTTTTCATAGAATGTTAGTTCAGAATTTTCATACTTATATTGACCTTCAACAAGAAGAGCGTTACTAACATCACCAGACGCCAAGGTTCCTGATGTTGAAAGGAAATCGGGAAGAATTGTAAAATCTTTTTCATACAATTGGTTAGTAATAGCAAGTTTTGCCATGTCACGCGCTTTATTAAAGGCAGTTGTAGATTCTGCAAGTTCACCTGCAATACCATTGGTAAGAAGAGAAGCTCCACTGATATAACGCTCTGTAGCATCAAGGATATTAGAGTTACCACCAGATCTCATATCAGCAATAATTGCATCAACAATAATTCCAAGATCTCGCTTACACTTACCTTCTCCAAAAGATGGTACGCGCATAGATTCAATCGGGAGTGCCAATGGTGATACCAGAGATCCTTGATTAAGGTATGTGGTTACAATACTAACGAGGTTATCAATGTTACTTTGAACATCTGCATATGCCCCACTGCTGTTATTTGCAACAGGAGAATTGACAACAGGTCTTACGATTGCATCAGTCGCTGCTCTAACAAAAGTATGAGAATAATCGCCACCAGAAATTACAGCATCACTGAGAGCAGATACAAATGTATGTGTAGAAGTATCAGTGGAACTACCAACATTGATTGTAATAGTAGTTGCAGTTTTAGTTACAATGGGAACTGCAGTATCGTAGGTCTTATCTTTTTTCTTCTTAAGACCATTCTCTGTAGCACGGATAAATGTATGTGCCGAAGTGTCGGAAGAAACTCCAACTTTTACCTTGAATGAATCATAATAGACATCATAAATTGGAATCCACTTTCCACTCACGGGGTCTGTGGAGCGAGGATAAGCATGTTCAGTTTGGTTGTTATCTCTAGCGCATGTAAATACTAAAGAATCATCATCAAATTTAATGAAGTCACCATTCTCCCAACCATGATCTTCTACCGTGACAGTAAGAACACCTGTAGATGGATTATAACTTGCGGTCTCAACGGTTTCGCTAAGAATAGTTGTTTTAGGATATGAATGCTGAGTCTGATGATTATCTAAAGAACATGTGAATGTCAGTGCCTCATCTCTCAGTTTGATTGATGTTCCTGCACGCAATGAATGTGTGCCAATATCCATTGTAACATCACCAGTAACTGGATCATAAGTTGCACTAGAAACCTGATGATTTACTCTTGGTGATGAACCGACGTTAATCTCAAAAGTATCTGTAGTTGCATTAGAAACTGCTAAAGATTGCTCATGATTTCCATCAGCAAGTCTTGGATAAGACTTCTCAGCAACATTACCATCCATTGAACATGTCATGGTAATGCCGTTAGATTTAATCACAACATCGTCGCCATTGCTGAGTCCGTGGTTAGCAATAGTAATTATGGAAATACCTGTATTTGCGTCATAGGTGACGTTTGTTGGTGTTCCAACCGCAGCACCCCAGTAATTTGCATTCCCTGGTGTGATTGTAAGGTCGGTTACAGTCAATTGGTTGGTAATTGCTTCCTTCATCAGGTCTCTTGCCTTATTAAATGCTGTGATAGACTGAAGAATTTCACCATCAAGACCATTAGTGGTAAATGATGTTCCAGCAGCGTTAAAGTATTGCTTAAGGAACTTACGAGCATATACATTACCACCAGTATGAACATCCAGAGAAATTGCATCAATGAAAATACCAATGTCGCGCTGACATTTTGCTGAGTTTGGATTTACAAAATTTGGATGTTGGATTGCAATTTCTGCAAATGCATCATCAATGATTTCTTGACGATTCAATTGAATTAATCTATATGCATCTCTATATCTACTATATCCATTAGTCTGAGGATCATTGGGGTAATAAAAATCAGGATACTGCAGAGAAATCTCAGCATTTGCTCTATCAATAATTTCAAACTTATTAGCATTGATTAAGTTAGCACCATCTCTATGTCTATTTGCACTAACTGGTCCTTTAGTAGGATCAGTCCAAATACCCTCATTTACAATAGGTCTTGTTGCAGATGGATTTGCAGTATAATATGTAAGAATAGTTGTTAAGTTATCAATTGTTGACCGAACATCAGCACAAACTGCTGGGTCATTATTAGTCAGAGTTCCATTTGGATTGTCAATGGTTGCTCTGAAAGTGTTAGATGATGGTACATCATAAATTTCAAATTTATCATTAAAATTGATATTTGCAACAGAATTTGTCACACCAGAAACGTGAACATACTTTTGATCTGGATATGTAGACCCAGTAACTGTCACTGCAAATCCATGATCACCATCAGTAGTAACAGTCATCAGTCCAGCATCATAAGAGATGCCAGTAATATCTTGAGTTTGATAAGGTTCCTGGAAAATCTCATTTAGAGCAAGAAGTACAGATGTATTTGATGTATCTGTTGGGAAATTTCCATCATTAGTAGATAATGTAAATGTTGCTGTTGCTCCATCAAAATCAGCAGAAATATCTGCCATCTTTGTAGATTCAATTTGGTTGTCTAAGAAGTTTAATCTCGCAGCACCAGATCCACCATATGCTTTGATATTGACAGTGTTTAATGTTGAAACTTCATATTTTTTGAAAACAATATCAGATTCTACATTAATATCTGGAAGTTGAATAATAACTTCATTTGCTGTAGGATCTTCACTAAGACCAATACTAAAAGGTTGACCTGTTACTGTATCATCAAAATCTACATCATTTTCAATAGCAACTTCACCAAATAATTTAAATCCGAGTGGATGAGTAGTTTCATCAACATATTGCTTATAATCACTCAGACCTCTTGTGCTTCTAATAACATATGAAAAATCTTGAAAATAATTACTATCAGTAATTTTTTGAGATGAAGAACTTAACTTTCCTAAATCAGAATCAAAAAATCCGACTTTAGCAATAAATGCTTTAATTTTACCAATAATTTCAGGATTTGTTACATAAGTTACTGTAGATGTTCTTTGATTGATCTGACCTGTTAAAACATCATTTGCCTTCAACTCTCCACTAACATCCGAGAGATCAAGTAAATAAATTCCATTACTAATTAATCTAATTTTTTCTACTTTTGCTTCAAAACCACTAGATGTAGTTAATACTTCTGCTAACTTATATCCATCGGAAGCAAGACCTTTGACAATAATTTTTTTATTAAAGATAAGGTTTTTACTTAATGTACGATCAGATGTAAATTGACTTCCACTATTATTGAAACGAACTGTTTTAATTTTTCCAATATCTTCACCTTCCGCATAAATTTTTGCATCAATATCTACAGCGATTATACTGTCAGATTCGGAATATCCAGAACCAGGAGCATCTATTGTAATAGATGTAATTTTTTCGTTGGCGATGGTAGGAGTTAACTCAGCACCAGAACCAGTCTGAGTATTGATGAATAATTTTGTATTTAATGAATATCTAGATCCACCATTTACTACCTTTACGTTAGAGATTGATCCACCAACTAATGTGACCTCAGTTCTTAGGTCATCTAATAAAGTATGTGTGATACCTTCTACTTTTGGAAGTTTTTTATATCCCTCTCCACCATCAATTACAGTAATAGAAGAAATTTCACCAACTGCAGTTCTAGATGTTGTTGTATATGAAACTAAGTTTAACCATTCAGTCACTTCTGGTTGGAATGGAGCAAAAAATTGGAATCTAGTAGAATCTACAATATTAACGTTCTGTGTTCCTGCGGGTATTAATAGAACACTAAAATATTTGTTGTTATTTAAAACAGTTCCCTCTTCATCATAATAATAAATTCTTGAGATGCCAAGATCCAAGAGTGCTGCTTTTTCAATAGTTGCAGTGGCACCAGGAGTACCTGGAGTACCAATATAAGTTACATTTGCTAATGTATTAACATTTGCAGAGTCTTCAGAGAAAACAAGATTATGATTTAGGTTTGTACCATCACTCAAATCAAAAATATACTTAGTTCCTCTAATAAATCTAAATTGAATGTCTCTAACGTAGTAATTTCCTGTGCCTGTGGGATCAATCTCCCAATATACACTTTTTCCAGTAACACTTGCAATATTTACTTGCCTCCCCGTAGGAGATGATGAGTCACTAATGTTTGTAGAATCAGTCAGTGTTCCTGATGTAACTCTAACATCAATTGTAGACTTTTCTTTATTAATTGCATAAATTACTCCAGCAATACCAGGAGCAGAAATAGAACTTCCTACAGTTAATCTGTAATCTGGTTCATTATCTGGAATATGTAATGATACGGGGTTTGTTGATGCATGTAATCTCAGTGGAGTATTAAACTGAGTCCTATCAACTGTAAGTTGACCAGTATTAGTATCAACTGCAGTAATTTTTAGAATTTCATCATTAATTTTAATATAATCATTTTCTCTAAGATTTTCAGAATCGGTAATATTGACATTAATCGCTGTAGCGTTAAAAGCTACATCTGCAACCAAAGCTGTGGTAACTGATGGTTTGTTATAAGTAATTGTCTGATAATCAGATACTCTTACTTTAAATGTTTTGGTAATAGAAACTGCTTGTAAATTTAATGATAATGTTACTTGATCTCCACTAGAAAGATTATGTGGTTCTGAGGTTTCCGCAGTAACTGCAAATTTTGTGCCCATATATTGAGGAGCACTAATATCAATGGGCCAAGGTGCTGTTGGAATACCATTTGTAGTGGGTATAGATTGTCCTGGAGCAACTTGATATGAAACTCTAGGTACATTTTGTCCTTTTACTTCAAAGACTCTTCCAAAAGCTCTAGATCCTTCAGTGTCATCATTATTCAAATATAGATAATCTGTATTTTTAAATGTATCTCCAGATTCTACTACCGTAAATTTATCAATATCTCCTCTCGCAATATCTCCTACTACAAGAGATGCATCAAACCCTTTAGTAGGAGTATTTGATGTTCTAATTCTTCTTGCATCTTGAGGAATGTTGTCATCATTTTTCTGATCAAACTCAAGATTAAAATTATTTTTTGCAGGAACAGAATAAAAGCTTCTTCCTAAAATATAAGGATATACCCCTACTCCATTGCTATCAACGGTCAAAAAGTAGCAATATCTACCTTGTGGATATTCTGGCGTTTTACAAAAACGCCCATTGTTAAAGTCTAGTGAACCATTTCCTTGATTAAATTCATAGTCATCAACAAAAGCACCCAGAGGGTACTTGGTTGTACTGGGTCTGTTAGCGTCTGCAGTAGTTTTTAATACATATGAAGATGTCTGCCTTACAATTCCACTAGTAGCATCTACAGCATTACTGTATCCATATGGTCCATAAATCGGGTTACCATCATATGCCCAACCAAGAATAGGTGAGTGAGTAAATCCAGAACTTTTCTCGGTATAATTTGTATTAACGCCAAGAACATTATCCTGGAGATCATGTCTTAAAATTTTAGGATTTGAAGGATATCCATATTGAAGACCATATGCAGCATTTCTACTAGGATACAAATATCCATTACCAGTATCAGATCTAATTACAGGTGCTGGAGCAAAATTTCCATCAGCAGCAGGAGCGAATGTTGTTTTGAACACCCTATCAAATGCCCATTTTTTAACATTTGCTCTAGCAAATACACCTGTTCCTTTAGATACAATTTTTACTCTAATTTCACTTCTATCTGTATAATCTGTGCCGCCATTCAAAACAGTAATTCCAGTAACTTGATTATTAGTTACTTCTGCAATAGCAAATGCTCCTTTGCCTCTACCAGAGAGATCAGTAATCTCTACACTGGGAGTTGCAACGTAATCTTGTCCAGCATTTCCGACAGTGATAGTTTTAATTTCACCATTGACTAAATGAGTATCTTGAGTAACTGATGCTGTAGCATCAAAACCATAAGTTACTTCAAGATCATGATCTGCAGTATAATTTTGACCACCACCAGTAACATTAATTGATGTTACTCTTCCGTCAACCACTTTAGCACTAAATGTTGCACCAGTACCTGTTGGATTTTTTAGTCTGAATACTGGTTGAATATTTTCTTCAAATCCAATGCCATTCTCTAAGATACTAACACTTTCAATTTCACCAAAAGAAACTTCTTCATAGTCTTGTGAACCAAACGCTTCAACACCATTGATGAATAGACCAACTGGCAAATTTCCAATGACTTCTTCTCTAGTATTTTTTTCTGCTACTAATGGAATTGATTTTAGAATATGTTGATTTCTAATATCAAATCCAACGCCAGAAAAATTACCAATTGGATGTCCAGGCAGACCAGCACTAGTCACATAAGAATAATTTTCATCTTTAAATACTGAAAATATTTCTGTGGGGATATTTTCAACGGCAGCATTAATTTGAATATCAGAACTAGAAGATAATCTTCCTACCTCATTCAATCTCCAACTAGTGAATTGAACTCTTGAATCAAATGCACCGTCAGCAGAAAGTTTGATTTTTTCTCCTGACTCAAAATAGTTTGAACCATCATTAATTTTTACTTCAGAAAGAACACCAAGAACTCTCATTTTGACTTCATCAGAATCTTCAGTTTTTCCTGGAGGATATCCAAAGATAAAATCTGTTGTTCTTACATCAGCATTTGTAAAGTGTGCCGCCGCATTAGTATCATAAGTGCCTCTACCACAGTCAATGAATTGATTGATGGTTTTTGTTCTATATGTAATAACCTCGCCATCAATTTCAATGATACCATTCAATCTAGGAAAACTGACAGTACTATCAACTGTAATTACTGTATCTGTTGCAGAAATATTTCTTCTTAAAATAGTTGTGCTTGGAACTGTAAATGGTTGAGATTCAAGAACATTTAATCTAAGTTCATAAATGTTCTTGGATCCAGAAGCATAATTAGAAATATTATTGACTAGAAGATCATCAATAATTGCTTCAGCTTGAATTTTTCCTGTTGCATCTGTTTGTCTGATCTGAGCACCAACTAGATCATAAGGATTTCCTTGAATCTCTTCTACCTTAATAATATCATCAACAGTAAAATCAGAATATGAAGCTTTGATTACTCTATCTTTTGGATAGCGAATAGTAATCTCTTCATCAAATAGTGCTCTAAAAAGAAACTCTACTGAAAGGTCAGTTCCTTTGTAACTATAAAAATCTTTAATATTTCTAATTAGTGTATCCTTACCAATCTGATCAGAAATGTTTTCATGTGGGAATCCAGCAAGATACTGCTCTTCGTAATTTTTTAATACGAAAAAAAGAATCAAATTTGAATAATTTGTTACAACAGCATCAACAGCATGACTTTGAGCAGTGCTAGTCTCAACTGTAGTTTTTTTGCTGTCAAATTTAGTAGTCGCAGTAAATCCTCTCTTACACCCAGTAAGAGTTCTAGTTGAAATATTTACAGACTCATACTGAATAATCTCACTACCGATTCCAATGACACCACCATCAGTAGAGAGACCATCAATTTTATCTACAACGATAGAAGTGGCATTGGCATCAATTGCAGATGCCAATTTATGAGTTTTGACTAGGTTGAACTTTCTCAGATTATCAACATTAGAATATTCCAGAAAATTATTCTGAATATCTAAGACACCACCAGATACCTCTAATGACTTATAATACTCTTCAAAGAATTTTACAAAAGTAGGAAACTCATCAACAATGAAACTTGGTAGTTGCTGATCAACTAAATCTGATATTGTTAACTTATTAAAATTCATTTTACGCTACTTCTCTGAATACCTGGAAAGTACTATCTTGTAATGCGAGGTTTAAATATACCTCTCTAACCGCAGTGATATCATCATTTCGGGGAACTGCTGTAATGAAGATATTATTATCAGCATCACTGCCACTTGTAATTTGAAGTGAATTTATAGTCACATCTCCTTTATCAAAATTTACTTTACCAACGTCATCAATTAAGATCTTCTTATTAGCAGTAACTGCATCAATACTATATATCCTAATTGTTCCATCCTCAATATTTTCAAAATATGCATCTTCATCAAACCCACTAATTCTAAATTTAGTGCTAGTGATAGTTGTTTGACCATCACAATATGATTTGAATGGATTTACATAACAAAGCAGATATTGTGCTTTAGTTGCAATCGCTGGAACAAGTTTTTTTCTTAATCTAAACTCAGTAACATTTCCAGCAATAGAATCTTGAGAAGAGTCAATAACTGTAGTAACTTTACTCTTTCTAATAACTCCACCAAACTTACTGAGATTATTGGTATCATTATATTCAGTAAGATTAGAGATAATCAAATTTCTAATTTGTTCGGTGTTTAGATTTGTTTGAGTCTGGTTATAATACACTTTAGATTGAACTAAAACATCAACAATAGAAGGATCTACAATAACAGGAGTTACCGATGCTACTGTAAATTTCTTCAATTTTGATAAAATGTCATTTTTGGTAGAATTACTCAAAAGATCGCTATATTTTGGTTTAATTGCAATCTTGACACGACCATATTCAGGTGGTTCTTCATTTTCGCCACCATATACAATAATATCAGCAATGGCAGAGTATAATCTTTGTGTGATTACCTTATAGTCCTCTAATGTTACTGCTCTATTTTGTGCAGAGTAGAATTTTGGTGCATTTGCCTTAATTGCATCATCAGATTCAATATCATCACCTCCACTACTGCCTGCTTTTACAGTAACATTGATTCCATTCAAAATTCGGTCACTATTTTCATCATAAATTTCTCCAGAGAATACAAAATTCTTAATATTGTTGCTATTTTCTCCAGATGATGTTAAATATGCAACTTCAATGACCTGACCATCTTCTAACGCTTTTCCTAAAACTCCATCACCAAAAATTAATTCATATCTATTGTCATCAACTTCTTGTACGAAAAATACTGGATCAGTTGCTGATACATCCAGAATATTTGTTACTTTTTCAAATTTAGTTATTGAAGATGAATTAGCATTTTCTTTGACAGTAACTCTTATAGTCTCTGTATCAAGATTTGCAGTTGGAATAATAAATTTTTGATTAGGAATGGTTTCATCTACAAGAAAATTAAATGTGAGGTAGACACCTTCAGTAATTTTTAAGTTATCGTTCTGATTTTGATTGCTGACTAAGCAAATATTATTGACAACTGGACTTACAACATCATCAAGTACTGAAAATTGATAAGTTTCACTTCGGTTTTCTGGATTTGAAGCAATAAAGCAATTTCCTTTCTTCAATGTAAGAAATTTTGGCACTAATCTTTGGTCAATTGCAGCAGTTGCTGTAAAATCTACCTTAAGTTCAATTTGTGCTGTAGATGAAGTCTTTGATTTAGCCGTATATCCTAACTGCTTAGCAATTTTTACTACATTGTCTCTCAATGAAGCAGAAGGCAAGAAACTTTCATTAACTGCCATCGTTGTATTGAAGGCAGTATAATAAGTATTGTATGCCAAAAGATCAACTACTGCTGAGAGAGTTGATCCCTCAAAATCATAATCAGTAAAATCTGTATTACGCCTCAAGTATTCAACCAGAGCAGATCTGATATCAGCGTAATCTAGAGAACTAACTTGTGCGAATGCCATGGATTATAACTTTGATGAAGACGTTAACGTTAATGAAGTTGTGAATACTTTTGGATCAGTATCAGGAATTGTGTAGACAATTTGAATATCATACGAATTTTCTTCATAATTTAAGTCTACCAATACTTCCAATAAGTTAACTCTAGGTTCATAAGTAGAAATCAAGTTCTCTACTTCAGATTTCAGAGATCCAGCGGTAGCAAAATCAAAGGGTTCAAACAGCAGATCAGGAATACCACTACCAAATGATGCGTTGAAAACTTTTTCGCCCTTCCTATAAGAAAATAAGTTAAGGAGAGATCTCTTAATTGCATTCTCATCCTTGAGAATATTGAGATCTTTTCTTAACGGGTTAATTTTAAATGTAAAACTCAAGTCCTTATAGGATCTTGATGGATTCAACGCCATTTGGTAGTAGGTTTTTTAGTTATTTATAGAGGATTATTACATGTGTATCTTTAAATTGAAGGCAAAGGAGATTCTAGATTTATCTGTAGTATTTGTACTCACTTTATGAAGGGTGTTTGCAGGAAACAAAACCATTTGACCTGGAATAGGATTAATTCTATAATTACCACCAAAATTATATCTCATCAAAATTTCTGGACGAACATTTTCATGCCACATATATTGTGAATATTGAAGATCATTTTGGAATTCTAAATTACCAGACCCTGGTCTAATATCAATCCACAGACAACCTGCAATATCTGAATATGGATGGCAATGCCATTCATTCATACAATCTTTATTATTTACATTCAACCAACAATTTAAAAGTTCAATTTGAATATTATCTTTAAATATATCTCTTAACGCTCGGTTTGAGTGAGTCAATACAAACTCAACATACTTTTTAAAATTATCTCTTCTATGAATATTTGACTCAGACTGCCAACCTCCCAAATTTGACTTCATTACACCATCAGTTTCTGACATTTCATGATAAGTATATTCCACTAAAGATTTTTTAATGGAATCAAACTCAGGTTTTGTGTTGTGTTTAATGAGTAAAGTTGGAAAAATTGGTATAATATCAGTCATCAAGTCTCTCGGTATAAGTAGTTTCAGATTTTTTCTTGTTTGTTGCCTTCTTCAGCAGTCTGTCAGAGTCAATTTGAGTGATTAGAGTCATCCCAGACTTAATAAAATCTTTACTTTTGTCAGTCGGTGAGTTTCCCATCGGTTTTTTGTGCAGTTTTTACAATTTTGTAATCATTTCCAAGAATTTCTTGCATCATTGCATCATTCCAATGTGCATAATATCCAGATTTTGCCAAAATTTCGCGATGTTGACGCAATTTTGCCTTTGATTGACACAACATTAAGTTGTATTTACCATTATTTGTCTGAATTCCATTAAGAAAAGTATGATAATTAGCACAATCTTCCAAAAATATGAATTCTGGGTAGATTGTGTTGTAAATTTCACACCACATTTGGATAGCATCAGCATCAAGATAGTCTTCAACGACAAAAATGACGACATCACACCCTTTAATAGGGATGATATCGTCAATCGGCGCTTCTACGACCTCATATGATGCAGAGTTAGAGTAGGGACAGATTGCAAAATTACCTAATTCTGGACGAACTTCGGAAATTTTAGTGATCCATTCCTTAATATGCTCTTCACTCTTCTTCATTTGATTGAGTTTCTTTATCTGGATGATCTTGATCAGCAGGTCTACGTCCCACGACGTAACCATAAGTCTTTGGTGCTGGAGTTTCTTCGCTCATCTTCCTTGTCCGCGATAACGTTTACGGGCTCCATTACGGGAGCTTGCACTATATTTAGTATGCTGACCACTTCCCTGCCGAGATTTTTTGGGTTTTGACTCAATGTTAGAGTTGCCACCTGTAAGTGAAGGGCGTTTTGCCATGAATTCCTCAAATGTACCTTGATATTATATCACATCAGTTATGCCTCTGCAACACTAATGATTTGTACTTGCACTCCTCCTCCTTCGGGTCCATAAGTAGCATTACTTACTGTAACTTCATAAGGACTATTAGAGTTTACTGATGGACTTGGAAGACCGCCGAAGTAAGAAGATCCACCTCCTCCTCCACCACCAAATTGTCCACCATACTGAGATCCATAATCCCATCCTGATCCACCGCCACCACCGCCCCAGTATCCCATGCCGCCATTACCGCCACTACCATCAACATCAGAAGCACCTGCTCCAGCAGTGAAAAATCCACCACCACCACCTGGCGTGGATGAAAGTTGAGCACCATCACCGCCGCCAGCACCGCCTGGTCCACCAGATCCTGATCTATATCCACTAGTAGTTCCTCCTCCACCTCCACCAGAGTTATTCTTATTTTGACCATAAGATCCGCTAGGATATCCAGCATTACCACCAGAAACTCCGTTTCCAGCACGACCTCCTTCAGCAGCAAGTAAAATGCAATTATTATTTTGCGTGCCAGTTCCATAATACATTGCAGCAATCCTTGAGTCATAATTTAGTCTATATGTATTACCTGCTACTAAACGTACAGTTGCCTGAACATAACCACCAGTTCCTGATGGACTGCCACCACGCAATCGTACAGTAATATTATAATCAATATCATTTGGTACTAAGTAAACAGGCTCAGTCAAAGTAGTTGTAGTAGACAAACTTGTAATATCAGTAATTGTATTTGTATTCACGCCAGTCATCTCTAATGATCCAAGAACTGTTAATGAAATCACAGCAAGACCATCTTGACTAGCACCACCATGACCACTTACATATTGGGAAATACTATTTTGTGGTGCAACAGCACCAGAACCAGTGCTTCCAGAGGTATATGTAGTTCCAGTAATGTCACTGCTAATATTACTAATTACAGTGTTGCCTGATCCACCGCCACCGCCGCCACCAGTACAGTTGCCACTACCGCCACCACCACCAGCGCCACCAG
>CAACVD010000132.1_pt1 | contig 31694 bp, 30 predicted proteins | sample 2381771 | NCBI WGS metagenome assembly CAACVD01 (sample SAMEA5211965, study PRJEB30684) | marine metagenome | biome: Marine; feature: Epipelagic; material: Water | collected 2015-10-15 | depth 15 m
CTTTTAAATTAATTAAAAATTTCTACGAGCAAGACAACATTTACACGCCACAAAAACAATGAATAAATACCCTCTAATTAATGACGCAGGTGTCTTTGTAGGTCCGTCCATGCAGTGGGACATACGAGATGTCGAAAGATTGACAGGACAGACGGGCATCACCCTGAGCGAGCAAGACATGAAGAAGGTTCTTACAAGTGCGCTCGATGACAATGACTGGCTGATGGAAAAAATCTCTGACGCCATTTCAGAAACTATGTACTACCTGTTGGAAGAAAAACTAATCAAAAACTTAGAGCAATGAAATACTGGAACGAACAAGGACGATACCAACAAGAGTACAACGCATACTGGAAGGCACTTGTACCCGACACAGGCGAAGCAGCTACCAGCGAAGGCGAGGCACTCCGAGCCATCAGCCGAATCTACCACGATGTCTACAACAACGGCGGATGCAACATCCTCGAAAGCGAAGAGGTGTATGACGATGACGGTAACTACGAGTGCGACGAGCATTCAATATCCTCGTTCTACGACAGCTTCTTTGATACTGTTTCCCGATTCACAGGGGATTATGACAACGTGCGTTTAGTCAAGATGAAGGTGGAGGACTTGGGTGTGGACTACTGGCACAAAGACCTCGGAACTATGCTTGATAGCCTGATTGACAAAACCATAGAAAAAATTGGAACAGAAAAAAATGATATGCGTAAAGAGTAGTGCAAACGAAGATCCCGCGACGGATTTTAACGAGTGGATGCAGCACGTCTACTCACAAGTCAAAATCAATTACAAACGTAAACTCAAAATCTCATGTACAAAATCAGATTTCACCTCGCACGAGGCGACAACTTCATGAAGTGGCAAGTCAAAGCACCAGGCTATGTTCAATACGTAGACCCTGCTGAACATCAGATAGCTATGTTCAATGCCAAACTCAAGGTTCAAACAGGCACGTCAAAGAAGATTCACGAAGGTGCATGCAAGACAGTGTGCGCTTGGGTTCAATGTGAGGAGTTTCAGATTACGAGGAACGACAAAATCAAACCCAACGTCAACGACTTCTACGTCAGGTTCAACCCACGGCACAACCCTGAGTGGGTAGACATGCACGACAATATCATGAGCAACGAGGAGTACAGCTTACTGGTAAGCCAAGACCGTAGCCTGTTTGTAGTGACCGAGAACCACGAATGCGACGAAGAATGACACTAAAATACAAGAAACAATGAACAACGTTAACTACATCTACTCCTACGTTCATAACGGAGCGTGGGTCTTCGACGACGAGTCACGAGAGCTCGATAAAGAACCTTTCGTGGAAGGTGCCGACCTTCTCCTCGACGCCATGAGCGGCCGAGACAAATACGAGTACATCGACAGGTGTGCATTCTATTTTGCTGAGACTCCTCTCCCCAACTGGGATGTACAGCTTCAGATGGACGGACAAGACGGATACGACGGCACGTACTACAAAGTTGACTTCCCCGAAAAGAACGTCAAGAACGCAGGTCCAATCTGGCTGTGTCCAGCACTACTGAAGTTCTTTGACAAATCACCACAAAACATTTACGTAAAAATCAAATGACGAACGAAGCAGCAATCAAGATGATTCGGGACAAGCACCGAACCGAAAACAAAGCGGAGAAGCTAGCAGCTATGTACGCTATGGATGACATCATATTCGATGACATCGAAGTGTGGCTCAAGACACCCACGTACAAACACATCGAACAGTTTGTGAGCATTGGTCTGGAGGTCTTGGAAGATTATATGTGTGAACCACACACAGATGAGGATAAGCAACGTAAGTTTGCAGAAGGAACGCTTGGTATCGCAGAGTCTATGTACCACTACGCTCAGATACATCACGAGCTACAAGAAGAGTCTATGTCAGAACGCTGACATGAGAGGGACGTATGGTGTGCGGGGAGATCCCGTAACAAGCCTTGTGTAAGAGAGCTTTGAGAAACAAAGTCCCTCTTTTTCTTGGATTATCAACATTGGCTTTGTAGGTTTGGTGAATAAAATTTAATTCATGAAGAAAAGAATCGACAAGGTGATGAGAGAGTATTCCAAGGTCATTCACGTAGACATCAAGTCAAAGCGACGCCTAGCCTACATAGTGCAGCCAAGGGCAGCATTGATGGTTGCGATGAGCAAAGAGATGCCCGTCGTTGAGGTAGCCAGAGCATTCGGGATGAACCACGCAACGGTGCTTCACCACAAGAGAAAGCATCTGGGAAACTTAGATCATTGGTTAGGTTACAAAGACAAGTACGAGATAGCAAAGGCTATGTGTGATGCATGGCTAAGGCGAGAGCGGATTGTGCAAGCAATCGAAACAGTAAACAATAAAATTGAATCGCTACAAGGAGTAGCACAAGAATTAAATCAAAGGTTAAACAATGAGCAATTACAAGTTCAAGACCACTAACATTCGTGGCAAGCAGTACGTTGAAGTCAACGAACGCATCAAGTTCTTCCGACAAGAAGAGCAGTACAAAAACTGGAGTTTGATAACAGAGTTCACCGTGCTGGACAGCGAGCAATGTGTGTGCAAGGCATCGATAGCAGACCCAGAGCATCGCATCATTTCGGTGGGCCATGCGCACGAAGTGCAAGGAAGCAGCAACATCAACAAGACTAGCTACGTAGAGAACTGCGAGACGTCAGCAATCGGTCGTGCGTTAGCTATGCTGGGGATTGGAATCGACACTTCCATTGCATCGGCTAACGAGGTATCAGATGCCATCGCCAAGCAGGAGGCAAGCGATGAGCCAGTAGAAAACATCATGGACAAAGCTGTTGCTTACATCAAGTCGCAGACCGACAAGAAGAAAGCGTTTGAGTCCATCATGTCCAAGTACAAGGACAACCTGACCGACAAGCAAGTGGCTGGACTCAAGAAGTTTATTCGATGAAAGAATTAGTGCAATGTAGCAGGTGCTTAACGATTCAAACAGCAGATATCTCAGAAACCTTGGCAATAAAGTGTGAATGGTGCGGAGAAATTGATGCTTGTTTCCATGGAGACGAAATAATCGAAAGGCCATGAGAATCGACTTGGTTAGAACTGATCACAAGAAGTACGCACAGTTCAGGGCTTCGGCGTTGAAGCTCAAAGTCAAGAAGGTTTGGGTGGAAACCAAAGACGCAAACCCAGAGTTTGACGGGTTGTTTTTCATCAAGCACAAAGACTTCTTGGGCGACATAGACATAGCTGAGTTCTTTATCAACTCCAAGGGCCAAAGCTTTTGGCTTACGCCGAGTGATCCCACACACTGGGCAGAGATAGAGACCTACGAGTACAAAGACAAAGAGGGAAATTTAATTTACGAATGATGACAATACCTGAACAATTACAAGAGAGATACAACAAATCCCACCTCTCTTACTCCTCTATCAAGCAAGCGCTGGGGGACATGGCACAGTTCGACCGATACATGAAGGGCGAGCTGGTGTACAAGTCTGACGCCCTAGATTTTGGTACGCTGTACGACATGCTGCTGTTCGAACGGAAGAAGGCGATGGAAACATACTTCGTCATCAACAAGAACAGGATACTTGCCGAATGCAGCTCCAAAACTAAATCGTCTAAGTCTCCTCACCTTACAAACGAATACAAGTCTGTAAAGGCGGACCTTGAGCAGCAAGCAGAGCTCAAAGGAATGACCTTGGTGTCACACGAAGACTGGCAGATGGCTAACGATATGATCGACAGACTAGCTACGTGCGGACTGCTTGACACCTATCTAGCTGGTGAGTACCAGGTGGGATTCCTTGAAGAGCTGCATGGTATTCAAGTAAAAGGATTCCTTGACTGCCTGGGTGACGGATTCATCAGCGACAGCAAGTCTTCACGCAGCGCAGAGAAGTTTCGATACGCAGTCAGAGACTTCTGCTACGACATCCAAGCATACATATACACAAAGGTGTTTGGAATAAAAGACTTCTATTGGGTTGTTCAGGAGAAAACTTATCCGTACCTTCCTGCTCTCGTCAAGTGTAGCGATGAGACAATCTTTGTGGGTGAAATGAAATTCAATGATGCAGTAAACAGAATAAGAACCTTCTTGAGGGAGGACTATGACCCAACAAAGGATTACTTGCAGTATGAAGTTTAAGAAAGCGTGGGAAACCGTTGCGGGTGTATTGTACTACATGTCAGCGGCTTTCTGTGTGGCAATGTTAATAGTAGAAATTTTTAATTAATTTAAAAGATGAGTGATCAAAACAAAAAGTACGAGAGTGTTCTCGTAGGCTGGGCAGACGAGCCTAGCTACAATGACAACGGTGATTTGATGGGGTGGAGCTTCCGCCTCAAGGACAACGAGTTGAAAGACGCTATTGACCAGTACGCTACCAAGCGTGACGAGAACGGTCAGGGTGGTAACATTCGATTCCGATTGTTCATGTCGAAGTCGGGCAAGCCATGCCTCAGCGTATGGGACCCGAACAGCGAAGCGGCACAAGAACGCCGAAACAACCAGGCTAAAAACGGTGGGTCATCTGACTTGCCGTTCTAGTATATCATGTCATACGGTTAAGGGGAGGGGTTGAGATTATTCTCACCCCTTTTCTTTCCCTTACTCTTACACAATGGGTAAGCCTATCTACTATATCGAAGCAGAAGCTACGATTATCAAGAACAGAAGGCCAGTGTCCAAGATGGTGTGGATAGTTAGCACATACGACAACCCATCGGACATCATGAAGCATGACATGAGAACTATGAGCAGGCTACAGGATCAGCTCATTACGAAGAAGGCCAAGAACAAAACAGTTTTAATAGAGAGTATCAATTCAATCAAACAAGTAGGAACGACCTCCAATGCAAGTAACTATCTACAAAAATCTCTACAAGAAAAGCGCAAGTGATGCACACACACTCCCTGTCATGGCGGCCCTCAAAAGAATCAAGGATGGCTCATCGAAGGACAAGATTGAAAAGATTAGATCAGGAGAGAAAGAGTTTAAGAAGGCGTTACCCGTAGTTCTTTTCAGTGGTGAATTTGGTGCTAGAAAGGACAACGAGATACGAAAGCACAGCTCCTTCATAGTCTTAGACTTTGACCACATAGAAGTAGAGAAGTCGAAACCCGTGATAGGCACAGACCCTTATGTCTACGCTTGCTGGGTGTCGCCTTCGGGAGACGGCATAAAAGCGCTAGCAAGAATTACAAACCCAGAAAGACACAGGGATCACTTCAGAGCGCTTGTAGCATACTTCAAGAAGCAATACGACCTTGAGGTTGATATATCTGGAATCAACGAGAGCCGAGCTTGTTACGAATCATACGACCCAGACATCATACTAAACGAGAGTAGCAATGTCTTTGGTGCTCTTCAAGTAGATTCTAAGCAAGAGCAGGTAGCTGTCTCACAATCAGAGAGTTACACAGATTACTTAAAGTTAAATCTAGCGGCAAAGATGATTCGTCAATGCCCTGACGGAGAGAAGCATGCAACGTTGCTTAGGGCAGGCAGGTTGTGCGGTGGATTCATATCTGCTGGGCGCATGGAAGAGGACGAGGTGATTCGTGTGCTTACGAGGGAGATACTCAAACGAGACGTTGACGACGAAGAACATACCGTAAGGACTTTACGAGAGGCTGTAGAGAAGGGCAAGCAAGATCCCATAACCGTAACCATACAGGACGAGAAGAAAGCGCAGAGGGAGCTTCTAATCAACGATGGTGACATGTCCTTCATATCGTCAGACGACGAGGACTTCCGATGGATTGACGACTTTGCAAACGGAAAGATACCAGTAGGGCTAGACACTGGAGACGTGGAGCTTGACAGATTCTTTAGATACAAGAAAGAGTTCGTCATTGTAAACGGACACAGCAACGTGGGCAAGACTACGATGGTGCTGTACCTGATGGTAAACTCTACCATGCGGCACGGATGGAAGTGGGTGGTGTACTCTTCTGAGAACCGTACAGCTTCTCTAAAGATGTCACTGATACAGTTTGCAATGAACAAGTCTGTATCATCCATGAACCATGCACAAAGGAAGAAAGCATACGAGTGGGTTGGAAAACACTTTGTCATCATCAGCAACAAGCAGATATACAGCTACACAGACATCATAGTATTCTTAGAGAAGATACTTAAGCAGCAGAGCATTGATGGCGTGTTTGTTGATCCCTACAACAGCCTCAAACTGGACATGAGGAACAGCTCTATAGGCGTACACGACTACCACTACGAAGCAGCCTCTGAGTTCCTTACGTTCTCCACATCTAACAACGTAGCGGTTTGGTTAAACATGCACGCAGTTACTGAAGCGCAGAGAAGAAAAGGGGCTGACGGTTTGCCTGTGGCTCCATACGCAGAGGATACAGAAGGCGGCGGGAAGTTTGTGAATCGTTCTGATTGCTTTGTTACAATACACCGTAAGGTTCAGCATCCTGATCCCAACCAGAGAAAGCTCACGGAGTTCCATATCCGCAAGGTGCGAGACGTGGAAACTGGTGGCGAACCGAGTCCCTTAGAGGAGCCAGTCCGCTTTGAAATGAACACTTCGAGGACTGGTTTTAGGCTGTACAAGACTCAAATGGATTTGTTTCAACCCCTTGATTTACAGCAATCTAAGCAGTCTTACTTTACGTGGGGCGAGAACAGTTCGTTTTTAAAAGAATAAGCTGTAACTTCCACGATGTGAAGCGAAAGGCGAAGGGCACTCCAAGACGTAAGACCGCTAAGAAAAAAAACTTAGGTAAGTATAAGAGCGGGCTGGAGAAAACATGTGCTGACCTTTTAGCTGAATCGGGGCTAAGTTTTGCCTATGAGAAGCATGAGTACATCCTGATGGACAAGTTTAGATACCCAGGAACGTATCTAAAGATGACATCAAAGCGTAAGGATCTATCGGACAGAACCAATAAGGTCGTCCTACCAATAAAATATACTCCAGACTTTGTGGGACCAGACAAAGGTTGGATAATTGAAACCAAAGGGTATACACCTTCGCATCACGATTTCCCGATGCGCTGGAAGCTATTCCTAAACCACTTGATAGACTCAGGAGAACCAGTCCCTGCACTGTTCATCTGCAAAAACAAACGGCAGATTGAAGAGGCAATAGAGAAGATTAAAGAACTAGGGTATGGTAAAAAAAGAGCTAACAAAAGAACAACTAGGCGAAAGCTACAGAATAGCGACAGTCAGGCTGCATGAAATTGTAGATAGGCTGTACGAAGACCTCTTCGATCAGGAGGGTAACCCGCGCTGCGACAGTGGAAACATAGCGAACATGATTGCTTCGCAAAGAATATCAATTAATCAAGAGTTGGAGCTAATCAAAGACGCTTCATATGAACACCTCGAATCAAATACAAATGAACAATCAAAACAGGAGGGTATATTCTTCTACGACGGGCAGGGTAGCTGAGACCCGATTCCAAAGAGCGGCAGAGAAGCTAGGCTTGAAAGTGATGAAAAGCAAAAACGATCAAGACATGCACCTGCATGTGGATTACTGGCTGAGCTACGATGGCGGCAACAATCACGGCGTAGACGTGAAGGGCAACAACTTACCCGACGAGATATGGTGTGAGTTCAGGAACGTAAACGGAGACCCTGGATGGATGTACGGGTATGCCAGTATCGTTGCCTTTGACATGCCTGAAGAGGGTGGGTTCTGTGTGGTGGACACCAAAGATTTACAGAAGTATTGTGAAGATAACGTAGAGGATGTGGTTGTAAATCACAAGTCAAATGCTTACAAGAAGAAGTACCAGCGCAAAAACAGACAGGATATCATCACGAGGATTTACCTATCTGACCTGAAGGCGATCAGCTCTTATAGAGTATGGGAGTACAACAAAGACTACTAAGCCCTGTTGTGCATTCTACGTATAGCCTCTTTACCTGCCCTAGCTATGCGGGCTTGCTCGGTTTTACCCGCTACTTTAGCTCGTTGCTCTAACACAGTAAGTATCTGAATCTTTCTAGCGAATGGCTTGTTAATCTTCTTGACCTTGGCTACGGTAGCTCTAGCGTCAGCGGGAGTAGCAAACTTGATTGAAACGGTATCCTTAGGATTCTCGTCTGTGTACAGCCTTCTGTCAGATCCCTTGGGCTTCTTGCCTGTACCTACTTTGGGGTCACGCTTCTTTGTCCTCATCTTTTCTTCGCTCTCATCCCTTTCTTACGCTTCTTCTTTACTTTGAGCTTGCCTCCGAGTCGCAGCTTCTCTAGTACGGGATAGGGGAACAGAATCTTCGTATACCCCTCAGCTTTTTCGTTAGGGGCGATTCGAGCAGGCGGAAGACCAACTTCCTTCAGTTTTGGATCGATGTATTTTTCCTTCAGTTGTTTTAAGTAATCGTTTGCTTCCTTTGCAGAACCAAAGCTTTCTCTAGCTTTAAAGCTGCCTCCCTTTCCAGTAAGCATGCCATCAATTAATGCATCTTTGGGTATGCCGAAATAGTTGGAGAACTGGCCCATGTCGTTGAGAGACCTGTAGTCAATCGATCTGTCTTGACCTACTTTGTCAATGACCTTTACACCCCTATCACGAATACCTTCCTTTGTTGCTTTACTGGCCGCTTGATATCTGTTCCCTTTCTTGATTTGACGAAGAATCATAGGGTAAGAATCAGAGCTCAGGCTACCAGAGGGTGGAATACCAATCAGGTCTCCCTTTTCTATGTTGCTAAACAAAGTGTTTAACACATCCGACTGAGTTCTTTGATCCTTGAAAGTCGCGCCAGGTCTTTCCTTAAGCTCGGTGAAGTCCATGTTCAATGTGTGAGCATACCTATCTCCATACACATCAGAAAGTTGAGGCACCTTTTCCGTGACTGAACCTGAGTTTATCTCACCGAAATTACCAGCAATGTCGGTATATGAAACGGAAACTTCGTTGGTATCGTAATTATCTATTCTCTTTTCAAACCCGTTAATATCATCAGGAAGGTCGCCCACAGATCTTGACTGCTGTATAGATGGGGCAAGCTTGAGGCTAGTTTCTGCTGTTTCTTTTGTAGAAAGATCTTTGATCTCCTCTAATAACACCATCTCAGTATTAGATAAGTCAAGTCCAGAAAACTCATCAAAAGACAAGTCAATAAGATCCTGAGCGTCTTTAGCTGTAGCCGCCCTTTCCGCTTTCGTGAAGTCACCAGCTACGTTGGAGATAACCTGTTCGAAGTCCTCCCCCTCTCCTATGCCTTTGAATATACGATCAAGCATAGGGTTGTTCACACTCTGAGCATATGACCTTACCATGCTAAGATTACCAGGCAAGAACGCCATGGCTCCCGCAGCGAGAGACAGGCCAGCTCCACCAGCCACCTTACCTAAATCACCCTCCTTCACCCCCCTTCCAGCCATCTGCAATCCAGAGAACATATCTTCTACGTCCCCGACAGGACTAACAAACTTCATGGGTGATACCGATCGAACAGCACCAGACTCCATAGGGACTTGCATGCCATCCACGTCTGCAAATCTAGTTTGTGGCGCTCGTCTTGCACGATCTCTGAATTTTCTTTCCTCTGCTATAGCTGGAGACAAAGAGGGATCATACACGATGTCTTCTCCACTCTCTATTGCATCTACAATCCTAGACACCTGATCGAAGTTTGACTTGCCAAGATAATTTGGCGCCATAGCTGGGGAAGCTACAGCCTCTGGCCGTCTAGGGCTCGACTGAGCAGCCAATCTTTCAAGAAGAGATCGAACCTCGCCACCTTGCTGATATCTTCTTACTGCTCTCATTTCTTAGCCTTCTCGATAGTTCTACCTGCAAAGTACGCACCAAATGCTGTAAGCATAAGCACCTGCAATAAGTCTATGTAGCTGTCCTTTACATTGAACGGCCAGTTGTCTAAGCTGTCAAGGATCATCGTAATCATAAACATGCTCATCAAAGCGATCAAAGTGATAGGACGAATCAGCTTGGCTAGCTTCACGTCGCTACCCATGTCGGCCTTCCACCGCTCAGTTACGTTCTTCTGGAACTCGATCTCTGCATCAACCATAGCAACACCTTCGTCGGTGTTTACATCAGGGTCTTTGTCAATCAAGTTCTTTACTATCCCAAGCGCCCCCTGATCAGGAAGCAACTCACCTACTGTGTTAAGCACGTTCGGGGCTTTGCTCTTGAGCCAAGCACCCAGCTTAGTATTCTTAATCTTTTTGTCTGCCATCTTATTATTGTTCTTGAGCCTGTATAAGGGCATTAAACGCCTCTACGTTGGCCGTGTACATGTCTATCATCTCCTGGACCCTTTGATCGCCGTATATGGCTTTATTTGCCCTCAGAGCGTCTATCTTATCTGTGTATCTCTGCTTGGAAACAATACGCATAGGAATGGCGCCACCTCCAAGGGTCTGAGCCACGTCTCTTCTAGACATACCGCCATCGGAGAAAGAGGAACCAATCTTATCTTCTGCCATGCCAAGCGTTCTACCTGTTTCTGCGTACCCCAAGACCGTATTGTTGAACTTGTCCTGAGCCTGCTTGTAAGCAGAGAAGGCTTTCTGTATTTCGTCCTCAGACATGATCCTGTTTGTAGACAGGGACTTAAGCTGTTGAGATTGCACCTCGCTGATGATGCCTTTCTCCTCTCTAATCTTATTTTTAACAGCCTGGTAGTAGTTCACTGTTGACTGTCGGAAACCAAGGAATCCAAGCAGAGCGTCTTCTGGTTTGTACTCTCGATACGTGCTCACTTTCTCTCCGAATATTTCTGGGCTAATTTCCAATGCCCTACCCATCTCTTGAGCATTTCTGTAAACGCCTGGTCCAGCTTTTTCTGCTAAGTAATCTACCATAGCGAGTGGATCATTGAATGCACCGTTAACTATTGGATACTTGCTAAGCTTATCCCCTTCGCTATAAATAGCGTTACCAAAATTGTTTTCGTTGTAAAACAGTTCGAGCATCGCCTTACTTGTAAGGTCAAATCCTATATAGGGTTCGAGTGCTTCTTCCAGGGCGTCGTTAGCTCTTTCCCCTATGGTCTCATCCTGAGGGTTTTCCAGGATCATACGTATAGGCTGAATGATAACCTCTGATGGAAATAAAGCTGTACCGTCAATGAACGTAGCGCTATTCTCATCCTTACCCATGTACAAAAGCTCCGCGTCTTCTCGATAAAACGGAACTAATGACCTAATTCTTTCGTCATCCTCATCTGTAAGTCCAAGCAAATGTTTAGATGCGGTGGATAGCGCTCCAATACCAACAGTAGCCATAGTCATTCCAGCTAGCCTACTCATAGCCATCCTAGTTCTTCCAGCCTGCAAATCCTCTACAGCATATAACAAGTTGTTTTTTGTGGTTCGAACCACTTCGTAGGGGAAAGAAACAAACGATCCAACAAACGGATTTCTTCTGATCTTCCTGATGGTTGGCGGAATGTAAGAATATGTAGGGTATCCACCTCGAATGCGCTCAGCAGATTTATTAATAGCATCCACTTCGCTCATCCCGCTGTCCATGAGCTTGGCCTTTTCCTCATAAAAACCAGTAGTCTTATAGAAGTCATCACCAAAAGCATAGGCTTTCTTGGCAAAATTAAAAACTTTTTTACCTGGGGCAGTCTCTCTAGGATCTCCATAACTTGATGAGAAATCGTTTAGGGTAGCCATAAGCTCACCCGACCTAGTTGCATCACCTATAACGCCTAGCTTTATAAGTTCCTCTCTCTCTTTTTGCAACTGCTTTTTGTTTCTAACAGGTCCCCACGCCATCGCTGCTGACTTGCCAATCCTATCTGGACTCATGGAAAAAATGTGACCAGAATTTAAACCAAGAAGGATACCACTATATAAGTTTCTAAACGTGGTGGTTGGAGAAAGAACAGTCTTGCTGAGCTTACCATAGCTGGCAAGTCTTACAAGACCGTTGTATACGTTATTGTTTACAGTTTCCAAAGGTCCAAGAGCATCCATAGCTTCTTTGAACTCTATGGGAACATACAAGTCTTTTAAGTAAGACCAATCATTAGAGTTTGGTGCCAGCTTAGTGTATCCTGGTTTAGGAGTTGGCGTCGCTATCCCCATGCCAAGCACGGCGTCAGACAAATTTTGTTGATAGTCAATGCTAGCCAAAAAACCAGACAGCTGTTCGGTTGTGTTTGCGTAATTAAACAGAGGATCTTTAGCTTCTCCAAGCAGCTCTCTAAACGCCTCTGGTATATCCTTTCTCTTTCTTAAAAATCTAGCTGCTGCTGCACCCGCCCTGCCAACAGCCATCTCTGAACCTTCACCCCGAACCAGATCATCAATGTATTTTACAACTTCTGCTTGAGCATCTTCAAAGCTTAGGCCTTCAGCTGTCTGCAAGTACTCCACGGCACCATCAAACTTCTTTCTGGCGACATCATTCATCTCCCCGTAAGGCATCATGAATCCCTTTAAATACTTGGGATCGGTAAACGCCTCGAAGCTTCTCTTTATATATTGTCCGTTATTAAACTGAATAGTTTCAATGAGTTCTTCAGTCGCCTTTTTTTGTTTTTCAGTTTTTACTCCTTCTTTGAGTTTTTGCTGTAAGACATTTACGATCTGCTTAGATAGGGTGTCTATTCTTTCTCTTGAATAATCAAGCACTTGCAAATCCTTTTGATCAAGGAAGCTCAAGTCTACTTCCTTGTCACCCGTCAGGTACTGATTGATCCTATCGTATCTGCTATTTGTTAGGTTTTCGTTTGCGCCTTTTGACGCTTTCTTTCTGAGGTCATTAATTGCATTAGCCTCTACGTTGATCTTGTCGTTGTAAGCAGCGATATCTCTGTTTAGCTGTCTATATATTTCTGCAACCTCATTGTTTGCTCCAGCGTTGGATTTGAAAGTTCTATTCCAGAGTCTTTTTACAGGTCTGTAAAGAGAAAACTTATCGTATGTCTTTCCGTTCAGAGAAATAGTGCCTCTCTTTCTGTGAAACAACTTCTTGAGCCTAGACATCTGCGACTTAGGCTGCGCTTCTTGAAGCAAAGCCTCTTCGTCGAACCTCCACGTAGGGAACTCCTGCTTAGGCTGTTCTGTAGCTTCTGGTTGCGCAGGAGCTTCTGTGGGTTCTGCTGGAGCCTCTGGTTGTGTTTCTACAGCCTCTGGTTGAACTGGCTGCTCAGTGGGCTTACCCTCTTCTACCAGGTCCATCAGCTTATCTCCGATGGTCTCCCCAGCCATGGCGAACTGCTCATCAGCGGATGGTCGCAACACACCGTCAGCATCTCTGTACAAGTCAGTACCTTCCTTTACGTACACGGAGGTCCCCTCAGGCCCAGCCCCTCGCTCAATCTTTCTGTAGCGATCACCGCTGCTGATGTCCTTCACGAGGTCGTACTCAGACAGGTCAAGCTTCTGACTAGTTGGCTCTGGCTGAGCCTCGATAGGTTTTGGCTGCTTGGGCTCAATCGGCTCCACCTTAGCCTCCTCTACAGCACGGTTGGTTATCTCGTCAATCTCTGAGTCAATCTCGCTGAGTCTGTTCTTTCCTGACTTCAGCTTGGAGTTCACGTACTTCTCGCGCTCCGTCTCCAACTCTACCAGCCTAGCTCTGTCCTCGCCCTTCACCCGTGGGTCGATCTCTGCGTCAACCTCTGCCTTTCGCTTCTTAGAAGCAATCAAAGCGGTCACCTCAGCGTCGTTCTTGACCTCTATCTTATCAAGCAACCCAGCCTTAATCTGTTCGTTCGTAGCGGTATTCACTACGTCAAGCACCTCGTTCCTGTTAGCAGCGCCTTTGTTTACAGAGTACTTAGGTGGGTTCAGAAGCACTGTGCCTACAGAAATAGGTGCTGTAGCCAACCCAGCCACACCTTCAAATCCAATCTCAGCTACGTCGAGCTCCTGACCAACAGCCACCCTTGCAGCCGTCTCTCCAGCAGCTCCAGACACAGACTCTCCAGCAAGGCCCACGCCAGTAGTCTTTAGCTTGCTGCCCGTCTTGGCAAGCACCTTGCCGCCTACCGATCGTACCAGCCTGCCTCCGAGGGCATCAAACACACCGATAGTTGCGCCCCTAGTCAAAGCCTTGTTGCGCATTCTAGCGTAAGCTTCTGGGTCTTGCATCACAGCAAGCACATTGTCTACGTTGAATTCTCTCTCGCCTAGCTCCTCGTTCAGGAACTCAGAGAAAGAAGCAGAAGTCTCCAGCGTACCACCCATCACACCGAGGGCAGTAGGCATAGTGGCAGCAATACCTGCGGCAGTGCCTACGCCTGGAGCTACAGAGCCAGCAACAGCTCCACCACCCATGATGGCAGCGCCCTCCGCCACAGATACTTTGTTTGCCATGCCAGCCATGGACTGCAAGAATATCTCAGGGATTACGCTAGGGTTGTTTGCCAGGCCTTTGAAGAAGCCAAATGGTCCGCTACCGCTCTCCTCATAGATCTTATTAAACGAGCGCATCTCGTCACTCATACCTACGCTGTCTTGCTGTCGCTGCCAGTCCTTTACAGTATCCACGTAAGTCTGTACGGTCTCCCTGTCTACCTCCGTACCGCCGTACATAAGCTTGAGGGTCTCGTCTATCTTGGCACCCTCTCCCTGACCAGTGTAAATGGCTCTCGCTGTGTCGTCAATGAAGTCCCCTACTACTGGGATAGAGTTTACAAACTCACCAAACGATCCTCCGATAAAGTTTTTCTCTGCTTCTGGGTTAGGATTTGTGACCTGTGTGAAGTCCAAATCTGTAGAGGCCACCTCGGAATCTGGCATAAACGCCATAAAAGGGTTTTGAGAAAGCGATTCCGAAGAGTCTTTTTTTTTTACGATCATGTCCTGGTACGTGGGATACTTCTCCAGCATCCTGTTAGCCAAGTCAAGGTTATCTAAGGCCTCGTACTGAGGGTACTTAGACTTAATCATTTGAGCGAACTCCTCTAATGTGTACTTATCCTCCATACTATTGTTGTAGAATTCCCAGTGGATCGTCGTTTACTGGTGCTTGAGTTCCCGCAGCGGGTTGTTGTTCAGCCTGACCTTGGAAGTAGCTTACGTTTCTTATAGCTCTATCTGGGTCGAACAGCATTTCAAGAGTAAGCTCACCCTCATACGCCTCGTTCATAGCTTGTCTAAGCTGCTCAAGGATGTCTTGCTCCTGCTCATTAGGCTCCGCATAGTTCACTCTGTATTCACCCTTTAGCCCACCTTTAATAACAAGCATGTCCATCTCTGGGAATACCTGAATGGTCCTAACTTTCTCGTTTACAATTGGAGTCTTCTTCAGCCTGATCTTACTGGCGTCATCATAAGGGGACTCTTTGTACAATGGGTCGTACTCAGGGTTCGGTAAGTCAAGACCTTTACCCTTCTCAAGCTCAGTCATTACGTAGTTCTGCCCGACAGCATCTTGATTTGGACCCAATGTATCGGCAAATCGTCCATACTGTTGCAGCTCCTCCTGAGTGAGCTCAGCCCTGGTTCTGTTCTCGATTACATCTACAGAAAGCTGCTTAGCCGAACCGCCAGCCCTCGATGCCAAGCGCTCCGTGCGTATGTACTTTAAGGCCTCGTCAATATACTTCTCTTTAAAATCAATAACATCTTTGTCAAGATCAGAGTAAAAGTTATTTGCGCTAGCAGAATAAACCTTGCTACCATCATACCTTTTAAGCATAGCTTTTTTTACAAGTGATATGATGTCTTCGGGATCTCTGTTATCGCTTACCAAATTATCAGCGGTAGATTTATAAAAAGCAGCAAACTCTTCAGGCGTTACATTATCCTGAGGACCAAAGTCACGCGTATAGTAGCCCTGCCTATTTATGCCTGGAGCGTTTAATATATTTCCAATCTCACCGAGTGACTCTCCGCTAGCACCTACATACTGAACAGTAACGCTTCCATCAGCATTTACAGTGTGTTCACCAATACCGCCAGCGTCATATTCGTTATCGTGCTCTAAAAGTTGTGCTGCGTCCCCTATAAACTTTGAATCTTCCGTGTCTAGTGATCCTATCTGATATACGCCCTTCTCATATTCTTCTCTTTGTGCACCAACCTGTTCAGCGTGGTTCTTAAAAAAATCATAAGAAATTGACACATTATCGAATATGGTATTTGCCATGGGGTCACCGTTTCGGAACGCATTGGCCGCCAATATTCTTTGCTCTTCAAAAATATCTCTATGTTTTTCAGCCCACCCACTAGTATCGTAGCCTCGGAGTTCTTTTAGATTTTGATCTCTCTGCCTCCTTCTAGCGGTTTCTCTAGCTAGATTATTTCTAGCAGCAGCAGCCATCAAGGGGCCTAGGTTTTGTGTACCCTGAGTTATCGCCTCAGTAAATGTTTTGCTAGGCTGTAAAGGGGCTACGTAAGCTGGAACTGGACCGTTTGCCATTACGCTTCATTAAATTGTGGTTCCTCTAAAAACTTAGCGGCTTTGAATAGTTCAAGCAGCTGCTCGTAAGTAGGCTCCTCTTTATTAATCATCGCATACGCCTCTTGCAAACCTGACGACTGCTCTGGGTTGATGATGAACTCACCCCCCGTAGCCTCGGCTTCTTTCATGCCAGTTTCTTCGTCTACGATAGCCTTCTTGTTGGTGCTGTGATCGAACTCTCCCTCTAGCTTTTGCACTGGGGGCTGCTTTGAATCTTGCAAGATTGCAATCATCACATCTTCTTTCATCTCTCCTCCGTGACCGTACTTTATCTTGCCGCCTTCTTCAGCAAAAGCCCCTGGGTTTGCAGCTAAAGCCGTAGAAGTTTGAGTAAGACCTTGAGCTACGCTTGGCCCTATACCAGCTCTTTGAGCCTCTAGCATAGCCAAGTTTTGTGCAGCCGTAGCCTCTGACCCCATGGCTCTTTGCAACCTGAGTTGCTCTAGGCTTCTATCTAAATCTATGTTGCCAGTCAAAGTAGCTTGCTCTAACCCAGCTAATCTACCCTCTGCTGCTAGCTCTCTAGACAAATCGGCTTGCTGTGCAGCTGTAGTTGCCTGTTGAGTAGCTTGCGTAAGTCCTGGTACAGCCCCCATCAAAGCTCTAGGGTCAGTAGCTAAAGTTTCTAGCGCAGTAGCCTGCTGTGCAGCTATAGGCGACAAGTCTGTAGGGCGCATCCCCGTCTTAGCCAGTTGTTTTTCTGCCTCGGAAACGGTGTACTTTACGTCAGCCAACGAGCCAAAAGCAGACTGAACGTCTTGCCTCGCTTGATCTAAAAGAGGCTGCTGAGCTTTTTGTTGCTTTTTTATTCTTCTATTATCGGCAATAGCTCCAATCCCCTGTATTGCTGCCTGTATAGCTAATAACTCTAGTCCTGTCATGATCTACAAATTTAAGCGTTTTGATTTAAACCTTTATCTAGCTTAGAAAAGGCGTATTCTGCGTTGATAGAGTGGAGCTCCAAGGGTTTCGAACTAGCAGATTCTAACCTAAGGTTTAAGTATGGCCCCCTCATCTCATCACCGTTGATTTCAGCTGGAGAAACAGCAAAAAGGTTTGAAGCTGTAGTAAGATACTGCTCAAAAGCTTGGAGATATAATGTAATGAAACCAGAGCCCGCTTGAATATCATCTAATAAATTTGACGGTATAGGCAAACTCAAAGTCATTACTCCATTACCAATAGAAACAATGTTTATATCAACCCCCAGTAATGAATTCTGTAGCACTATAAAAGGAGCGGTAGCAGCAGAAAAAGAAGAAAGTGTTTGCAACTGACCAGACAAATTGGGGTCGTCAAAAGAAGCTAAGAGAGTTATTGAGTTGCCAAAAGGAGCCGAAGGAAAAGAGTTCACTTCTATGGCATTCAGATTTACATCGACTAACACATTAGGGCTAGCTTCTAAAAGTATCTCTTGTAAAATCTCTGAAAACAGTCCTTCTATGGAAGTAGCGCTAGGCACAGGAACTACGTTAGCACTAGAGTTCAGCCTAGATCTTGGGACCTCTATATATTTAAATCCTTCTTTGTCATTAATGACTTTGTTTATTAGAAAACTCTCCTGATTGTTTGAGTCGTCGTACTCTTCGTTTGTACTAAAAATGTATGACCACGTATCTCTGTTTGTCTCTAAAGAAACAGACTTAAATATCTTCACAGAAGATGGATCGTCATTGAAACACAGCTCTATCCTCGACTTGTTTTCAACTCCATAGAATTCGTTTCTAGCCGAGTTCTTATCATGCAGCCAAGCTGTGCCTAAGTTGTCTTTGAAGGACAGCATTTCGTCACCAGAGGAGGCATAACACGTCGGGACAAACGAGTACCTAGTTGTCCAAGCGCTTTGCCTTTCTGAATAAGCAAACGTAGCTTCAAACCCATTTGATGTTAAAGGTATGTCTGCCATGGATATTACAGATTAAAAGCTGGGTCATTTAAGCTGTACGAAGTGCCTTGCTCTTGCGTTCCAAATCCCCAAGTCCCTAACAGATTTAAGAAATCTGCGCTACTAACTTGATTGTCTTCGTTAGAATCAGCTTTCGCAGCTAACTTAACGTAGCTAGCAAGATAGAAATACTGTCCTACAGTCATAGTCCCGTCGTCTATCAACCACAATATTGTTTCTAAGGAAGACGGTCCAATAGGAATTCCGCCTTGGTCTGGAGTTGGCGTGCTAGCAAAGGCAGGTTCGTCAGGATCGGTTGTTACTCCGAATACTTGAAGCATTTGAATTAAATCAAAAGTATTTACTGGTCCCTGCTCGTTTAGATTAAGACTAAAGTTGTCATTGATTTGAGCTCTAAGCAGGTGGTACTCCCCTACTGTAAGCTCATTCTGAACAAACAAATAGTTTATGGCTCCATCAACACTTTTAAAGTAGTTTACCGTAGTTGGCTTTGGTTTTGATGGCGGTGGCGCAGCAGCTTTAGGGGCTGGAGCGGAGCCTGTCGCTGGAATCAAACCAGAAAACATACCAGCGCCTTCAATGTACGTTTCACCAAACGCCTCAAGAAATTCTAAAAGATCAAAAGAAGCGTCAACCAGTTCGCTTCCATTTAGATCAAATCTCATCTTTTGCACGTTGTAACTGTTGTCCCCTGCACTATCCATAAAGTTTCTTACATCAGCTAAAGTGGGCTCACCTGGGGTGCCTTGTAAGTCTTGTAAGTATTGGAATGCTAATTCTTTGCTCATGTCTTGATCTGTTAAGTCAGTTCCATAAAAATCATTGTATGCTTGTGTAAACGGAGAAAGCGCTTCACCGTCAGAATCATCTTCTGATCCGTCATCACCATTACCTTCATCTTCTGATTCTTTAAACAAAACAGTTAGTGGTAAATCTAGAATTGGTGTATCTGGGTCGTTGCTGTATATCTCTAAGAAGCTATTTATTGGTCCATCTTCCTCTGGAATTATGATAGAAATCAGTATTGTTTCTGATCCACTAGGCTGTATCACCATTGGATTGTCGGCGCTAACATTAGCGTTAGCAGAGACCAACTCAAAGTTTATGGCCTCACCATCGTTTATGTCAAAGTCGGTTATAATCAGATTGTCTGATCCAGTATTAGATACTATTACCTGTTTTGGAGTAACAGTGTCTGTAAGGGTTAGTACTCCGAAATCTAAAACATCCGAAGGGTTTGTCACTATGTTTGGCTCAAGCTCTTCTACGGGAGTTACATCGTCTACTTGCGTCTCTTGTACAACCTCTTGGACAAAGCTTGTGCTCCTTACGGGGATGTTTACAATGGACAACAAATACTCTTCCTTTAGAGTATCATAGCCCCCCACTACGCGGACATTATCACCTACTTCTATGGCTTTTTGTAAAGAAGCTCTAATCAAAGAAGACATACCCTTCTCAGATATTTCTTCAACACCAGACTGCCTAGTAAATCTGTAAACTTTAGACAGAGATTTATTACAGAAGTAAACTTGCTGACCCGAATCATAAACAGAAGAAGGGTCATCATCACATCCTGAAACACCAGGGTATGCTATAACTTCTCCAAGCACATTTAGTGAAGCTATAATCTGTTGATTACCTGAAGCATCCGACAGCACGTTCTTGTTTACAGGAACGATACTGACTTTTTCTTTTTGGATGACTACTATGTAATCGTTGTGGTTAGCTATGTACTCTATATCTCCGTAACGATCTGATAAGTCTTTGAAGTTTGCTAGAGAAGAGTTAAAAGAAGAATACCTGATTCTAAATGATTCAGGGTTACTAGGGTCTGAGTAAGTTATAGTAGCCTCCCTTTTAGTCTCTGCCGCATCTTCGAATATGACATTTGGTCTACCTCTAGAGAAAGAATCTGATTTAAATAAATCTGTAGCGGACTGCGTTTCTAAGAATACATTCTTAAAGTTGGGCTGAGGTGCAGGATCTGCGCCGTCATCGTCGGGTATGATGTCTACATACTCTCCGTTTTCAAACTCCCTAATGTTTGTAGCAACTGGTCTGAACCAGACATCGCCATTCTTTACCACAACAGGATTTACATCATGAACTAAGTTGCCAAAGTCGTTTTTTACAACTTTATAGTGATTACTTATCTCATAGTAAATCTGATCTTCTACATCTATAGACTTCTTTGGAGTGCGTATCTCTACAATACAGTTCTTTCCCCAGTTATGGAAGTCTGACAATACATCAGCATGGCTAAACCCAAAAGCTTCTGGATTATCTTTTATCACTAGAAACTCTCCTTGTTGATTTTGCTCAGGGTTATTGGATAATGGATTTTCTGCATCACCCAAAATGACTAAGTCAACTACATCAAACTCATAATCTTTATAGTTGATTCCTGTCCCATCAAAGTAAGATATCACCCTCAGTTTATCGCCCTCTTCAAATTTGTAAAGATTCAAGCCACCCTCTTGAGTTCTTGCTCCAAAAGCGTTGACATAAGAAACTGGGTGTCCTTGCAAATAATTTAACGAAACGTATATGTTTTTGTTAAAGTCAGAGGCTTCAACATCATCTGGGTCTCCACCAACAAAGGCGCCACCTGCACTGTACTGAACGAAGTCTTGAACTGTGCTGTTTTCTCCGTAAACTATTTTGTAGCTATGAGCCCAATCGGGAGGCGTACCAGTAAGCTGTAAAGATACTTCTGCTGCACCTTTGCCATCATTGCCCAACCCCCTTTCTTCATTTGTATAGCCTTCAACAAACGCAGTAGTTAAGTAGTCCACAAATCCGTGCCTTCCTCTTTCGTCATAGTAAACAATACCGAAATCGTGGCTTGCCTCTGTTTTGAAAGACTCTACACCACCAAAATCATAAGAAGAGCTGGCAAAATTTACAGTTTTCTTTAGCTCTACTACAGATTGTTGTTTTGAAAAGTCTACGCTGTCAAATGTTAAGGATGTACCGTCTACTTCGGCCTCTGGCAGCTGATGGATATAATCATTAATGTTATCGTCATCAAAGACTCTTTTCAAGAACGGAAGCGTTGTTGCATAAACAGGTGAACTATCAAGGGTAGCTCCATCTAAATCTACTCCAGGAGGGCCAGAAGCAGGAGTAACAATTTGTATTTGACCAGTTGGTCTTAGTCTTCCACCATAAAAAACGGTGAGTTCGTATTTATACTCTTCAACAAATACATCCAAATATTCTGGAAAATCAGGATCAGTAGCAGCAAGAGCTAATTTCTCATAAGGGTTTACAGTAACAGAACCCTGAGCATACATCTTTAAACGATCATAGTCATTTTCGCTATCAAAAGACCTAGCGGGTCCACCGCCTGGGCCTCCCTCTCCGTCAGCAATAATCCCTACAGAATTAACAATTAAATCAGCACCTAAACCAAGTCCCTGCGAAAGAACATCTGAAAAAGCAAAGTTCACATCAACCGCATTATAGCCGTTTGCAGGAGCGGCATAGCTGTGGAAAATATATTGAGGCCCATCAATAGGAAGCACAGTGCCCCCTGTATAGTCTGTTTGATTGTTACTACTTGAAAGATATCCAATTTGATGTCCATACCCGTTAGTGACTATAGATTCTGAGTTATCTCCATAAGGATTATTAGCAAACCCATGAATTTGATCAGAGCCTATTCCTACAGAATCTAACCAAGAATCCATGTTGAGTCCAAATTCTATTACATCGTCTTCAGATATAACAATCCAACTTAAAGCAGCAGCAGTTTGAGTGTCAGGAGCCGTATCATGCAAACAAGTCAAAGGCTCTACATCACTAAAATCAACCAAATGCAACATAAAGTGCGATGAAGTTGATGAATTATAATTAAAGTAAGAATTACCTGAAAAAAACCCATCACCACTTTCAGAGTAAGCATCTGTAAGTGCCTGGGAGTTTTCTGAAAGCATCCACGTAGCCTTTCCTTTATTGAAAATAAAGTAACCAACAGGCACTCCGCTTGATAAGCTTGTAGACGATCCTACATTATGTCCATAAACAGCGTTGATTAATTTATTTCTACTGTCAGGATTGTTTAAATCTTCTTTACCCACGTAGGGTTGTGATATTAAATCACCACTAGACAATCCTAAATCAAAAGAGTAAGAAGGCGTACAGTTATTTTCTAGTATTGTTATACCAAAATTTGGTATTTCAAAAGGCTCAACAGTTGTGTTGAAAGTAGAAGAAGGTATGTTCTTGTTTATAAAGGCTTCTCTAACAGCTAAATTTAACGCTGATTGAGCATTAGACAAACCCTGAGTTATTTCCAATCTAGTAGAAAAGGTGATTGATTTGCCTTTAATAATAATCGGATGAGCAGCAGAAGTACCAAGAATAGCTGTCTGTTGCTGTTCCAGCGCAACACCTTCAATGCTACTAGGACCTGTATACTTCCAATAATTACCAAGGAGATAATTATAGTTATTCGGCGTAGGGTTAGCACCAGGAGGGTCGCCAAATATCTCACCATCATTAAAAGCGCTCACCCCTGTTTCTGACGGATTAAGTGCATTTCCTTGGTTAGCATTAACACCGCTAAATAAACCTTGGTCATTAGAGGATACTAGTTGCGGGCCTACCTGCCTAGTTTGACTAACCCCTCCTTCTTTGCTTTTAAAAAAGTGAAAGTTTGTGTCAGGAGTCAGAGTGACAGAAACATTTACGATTGTCTCCGCTGGAAGAGAGTCAGGCATGTCTTGAAAATCCATAAAGAATGACACGCCCTGCCCAAACTTTGGGCTAAAAATAGACGGCACAACATTTATTGTGTACGTAATAAAGTCATCTGGTCGATTCTTATAAATTACAGTAGCTATAGCTGTAGTAGTAGACTTGTTAAAACCGTCTAAGTAGTTTCCGTACATCAGCCTGTTTGAAGAAACGGTCTGAGCTACAGCGCTACGCGGAATAGAATCAAACTGCTTGTTTACTTCATTTGTGCTTACACCTTTAAGTATTCTGTCGTTAAAGAAATTGTACGATGTGACTCCTGCGTCTAGTTCGTCTATAATTAAAAAGCTACCGTCGTTCCCCTCTCTACAAAGCAATCTTATCTTTTCTATCTCTGGACCTTGAGCAGGTATAGTAAGAACGCACTTGTTGAAATCTGAATGGTTTACGTATGTCTGCGCTCCCTGATCTAAGATGCTAGGTGGGAAAGCCACGTTAGAATAAGATGAGATAGCGCTTTCTGCTCCGTCCTTGTAAATGGCTTGATATGCAAACTGAAACCCTCTAGTTCTCTCAAAGTTACTGGTAGAGCGGTCTGGTTCATTCTGAAAAACAAACTCGATAGGGACGAGCGGTGTTTTAGGACATGCTGTTATGAAGTCAGCCTCTGCATAAATATCCGAACCGTTAATCTGTTGACCTTCAGATTCTACAAAGGCCCTGTATGCATTTATCTTTCTCGGTTCATTCACACCATCAGTGAAGTATAGGATTACATCCTTGTCCAAATCTTCATCCTCAAAGCTTCTAGATGCATTGCTGTATACGATATCGCCTTTGACGAATCCATTTTGCGGGAAATTAAACTGAGCACTTCGATAGATAAGTCTCAACACAGGGTTGCCTGTGCTTTCACCTCCAAACGCAGTTGATAGGATATCTTTTTTATCGTAAGCCCAAACACCATGTTTGTCGGCATTTACGCTGTAGACAAAGAGATAAGTAATGTCAGTCCTTACATCCTCAACCGATCCTAAAACCCTAGCATCTGATGGCAGAGCCTCCTCAGGATATGCATCTACAGCTACGTTGCCGCGTATGTTTTTCAAGACGTCTTTGCCTGCATCTAGCTTCTTGCCAGTAGCATCAAAACCTTCGTTGTCAGGACCTGAATAAAGATTTAAGGCATCCGACATGGACACCTTATTCACGGTCTTATTGTCAACATCTGAGTTTAAGACCCTAGGTATTCTTTTATCTATAGCCATCAGTACTTAGGCGCTTGCATAAAGTTCTTTCGAATAGTCTTTAGGGCTTCATCTTTTGTGAAGTTGCTGAGTCGTGCGTTCGCTTTTCTTCTCTCGTTATAAAATTCAGCTCTCGCTCTAGCTTTTTCCTTAGCTGGCACAGAGGATTTACGCTCAATAATTTTGTAGTACATATAGCAGCGCAATGCCTCTTCAGCATACACATGTACTTCAGGGTCAGTTGACCTAGCCTCATCTGCAATGTACTCAATCACTACATCGCCAAACCCATCGTTGGTTTCAATCTCTATCCTATTCTGGTCTAAGTTTAGTCTGTACTCTCCCGCTAAGTGTCCCCCTCCAGCACCGTACAGCCTACCCGCACCGCCCTGGTATATGTAGTTTTCAAAGACGTACTGACCAAAATCGTTATCAGAACCAGAGCTATTATCCGTAGCGGTCTTATCGTCTTCTCTATTGTCAATAAAGTTATCTTCAATGTTTAGTGGGTCACTAGCACTATCCGTAGCAACATTGGGACTGCTTATTTTTCTAGAGTAGTTTATGTTCTTGTTTTGCGCAAAAACTCTAACTATACCGTCAGAGTCGATGATGCCAATCTTAATCAAATCAACAAAGTCCTGCGGAAGAATTATGGTATTGTTTGACTGTATAGTCCGCTTCAGTGATTTCACCTTTTGACCAAGATCAAATCCAATCTCACGTATACCTCTTAACGCAAAATTTCTTATAGCTGTGTCAGAAGCATTGCTAGCATAGTCGTCCCCGTCCAAAGTGATAATGAAATCCCTTATGATTTCACTGAGTTTTACCTTATTAAATGCCATTATTCAGATGCTTCTTCTCGTGATGCAAACACAGATACCTGCGTTTCTCTTAACCTAATTCCAATCAACTTAGCCAACTCCATCACCACCTCTGTCAAATAGTGAGGAGGTAACATGAAGTTTCTAGAGCCTTGAGCATTAAATACTTCTAAAGATTCGCCGTTGTAACTTGCTGTCCTGAAGTCGTAGTATGGTGCGTCAGGCAAGACGTTTCCCTCGCTATCAAACGAAGTAGGTTTAGCGTAGTAATTTAAGTAAACAACGGGTATTGTAGGCGGAAATATTTCTATGTCTACAGCAGAAACTAACGCCACTGGAAAGCTCTCTGTGGGGTAAGAAAGATTACTGCCTACTATTCTGTCAATCTTCTCAGGATCGTACACTAGCTCACAGTTAACTAAATCTTGATTGGCGTTTGTAGCGCCTTGAGGGTCGAACAGAGAGCCTGCGTATATAGATACTATCTTAGATAAATCAGACGGTTTTTCTAGCAGGCCGTTGTTGTATTCTAAATCCAACAAAGCAGCCTTTCTTCTCAAGTAAAAGGCTAAGTCCTCTTGCTTTTGTTTTCTTACAGACTTGTCTCTACCAGGCTCAAAATTCTGTCGGCTCAGGCGCTTAGCCGTTACAAGCTCAGCAAACATTTCGTTGTATATGTTCATCTGAGCCAGTGCTGCAAATGAATTGAATACTTGAGGCGTAATGAAACCTTTTTGCTCTTTGTTAGCCAGGTCCCTTAGAGCTGTATATACTTGTAATACGCTTACCATAATACAAATATACTAAAAACAAATAGGGTGTAATTAGTAGCTAATTCTTGCAGAGGTAGCTACCCTCGTAGTAGGTTTAGTTGATGTACCTGTAAGCTTGCTTCTCTTTCCACCATACAAAGAGTATAGCTGAGCAGCTAAATTTGCGGCTTCACTGGCTCCGATGTCAGAATTTATGACTCCAAACCTGTAAAGCTGGATTCGCTCTGTGCTGCTTACTTGTCCAACCTCCCCTATAGATCCTAACAATAATTCTCCATCTGTCCTGGAGTCAGAGCTATTTGTAAGATTAGGGTCTATATCAAGGGTTTTTGCGGGCAGCTTACCAACAATATCTCCGTTTCTGTTGTGCAAAAACATGTTGCCAACTCTATCTCTGCGAATAATAAAGACGTGATTTGCATCATAATCTTTAGCATCTGGGTCAGGATCTGGGAAGGCAAAAGACTTAGTTCCATCTTCTGTAGATGTAGTGTCTACAAAGGCTGGATATCCAGTCAAAATAGTAGAGCTAGCTATGGCGGCAGAATCTGTTTTAGTATGCCTTACAGCAAATATATTTTTGCTTTGACGCATGGTGTTACTTCCATCAAACTTCCCATTATCAGTGGGAACACCACCAAAACCAAAGCCGCCACCACCAAGATCCCCGTACAAAGCTCCAATACCATACGTATCGCTACTAGCAAGGCCGTTTAGATTTAAGGCCACATAAATAGTGTAATCCTCTCTTATGGTAAGGGCGGTGTCGAGCAAAAAAGAGTTGGTGGTCCCAACTACAACAGCCCTCTTGATTAATGTGGCATCTGAAGCGCTAGTTCTAGTAACGGTAGTGCCAAGATCGTTTGTAAGGTTGTGGGCAACCCCCCCCGTACCTGAGTTCAACCAGGAAGAGTTGGCATTCCCGTCTGTTTGATCTAACGTTTCATGATTGTAATCAATCACAGGAAGCTCGTTAAAGAAAATCTCAGCTATTGTATTCTGGAAGTTCCTTTCTTGCCTTCCAACAGAGGGCTGCTTGTTTGTTGTATTTACAGGGGCAGAAGAAATCGCAGGCAAGATATCGTTAACGTCTTCAACAACAGCCTCTCTAAATGTAGATTCACTAGACACTACATCAAACTTCATGATGTTTTTAGGGGTGTTTCTAGACATAAAGTTTATGATGCTCTCTATGAGGCTTGCCTCTTCACCCTGATTGCAAGAAACAGTTATAGTTGTTTTGAGCAATGACTCTCCCTCCTCTAAGGCAGCCTCATCAAAACCGTTGCAGTCCTTGAAGGTAAACCTCACCCTTCCGAGTTCCGAAGTAATGAACGTAAGATTTTCAGACGGTATGGCTATGGTGCTCACACCAACACCTGTATCTGAAAATGAAGCGCTAGTTGGAGACTCTAACTCCCTACGGAAAAAGAAGAACTTTCTGTCCATGAAACAAATATACGAAACAAAAAAGCCACCCGAAGGTGGCCTTTCTTTATGCTAGCTTGTCTAGCCTATCTTCTAAAGAGGAAAGCACCGAAGATCCTTTCTCTGTTAGGCAGAATCTAACCATGACGTCTAGGGGGTCTTGACCCACAGGGACAGAGACGATTAGGCTGTTGGAATCAAACCAATATACCCCGTTAGATTTTACATTAATGATTTGATAATTCTTTGATTGAACTACCAAGGATCGTGCTTGCACCTGCGGAGAATCAAAGGCTTGAATAAATTCTTGCGGTTTTGTTTTAGCAATACGCAACAGGTTGTATCTAATCTCTGATACAGGGGTATTGATATTGATGTTAAAGTACATCGCTATTGGCAAGAGGTCATTGATATCTTTATCTCTTACAAGCGCCACTGCATCTGTAGTTAAGAACTCTTTTTGCAGTTCAATTTCAGCGTCTTTCTTTTTGTTTACTTCTCTAAAAGAAGTGCCTCCGTTAGCGATGTTTTGAGGATGAAGCTCTAAAAACTTGCGAAGGTTGGGTTTTTCTTTAGGGACAAAAAGTTTCCCCTCTCTGAAAGCTACAGATTCACGTTTAGCGTTTTCAGACTGTTGATCTCTAAATATAGACTGTTCGTTAGGACAGTATCTAATTTCCCTAACAGAGTCAGAATCACTATCGTAGATGGTTACGCCTTTTTGTGGTAGCATGTAAACTATTCCTCCGCCTTTAATAATCTCGTATTCTTTGTGCTCAAGCCCTTGCTCTTTTCTTTTGATAGAGCGCTTCTTCTTTGCAGGAGCAGCAGGAGGCGGAGTTGCTACGGGCGTAGCGGCCTGGGCTTTTTTAGGTCTCCCAGGAGACTTCTTAGTTTGTGTAGTCATATTAAATTGAATTAGTAGGGCAAATATAACTAAAATAAAAAAGGGGACCGAAGCCCCCTTTCTCATAGTAGTCTCAACTATTATGTGTCAAGCGTAATATCGCAGCCACTAATATTTGTGTTAATATAATCGCTAGTGAGGTCGTCAGCAACAACAACAACAGCTTCTTTGCCAAAAGCAATAGCATCTCCTATAGATTTCATAACAGCTTTTTCACTGTTAGAAGCAATAGTCAAAGCAACACTATCGTGTTCAGCACCAGTGCTACCTCCAATAGAGCTATTAAACTTTATGAGCAAAGCAGTATCACCAGCACAAGTCATAGCACGAAGATTGCTAACTGGGTAAGTTGCAGCGTCGTTATCAGCATCAATAAATTGTAAAAATTTTGCAGCCATATTTTCTAAGTATTTATCAGTTTAACAATTAACCCTTAATGATAACGTGCTGGTTAGCAGCGCGAGTAACCAAAGCAATTTCAGAGCGGTAGTGGAACGTAGCAACGTCTCTACCAGCATCTCCGTTGTTTGTGTGACCCAAGACACCACCACCAGTTACCCAGTGCTCCATCTCACGAGAGTAGCCGTTTGCTTCTTTGTAGTACATAGCCAAAGCAGGAGCCTTGTATCCTGTACGTGGATCAGTTACTTGGCTCATAGGAACCATGCAACCTTGCAAGAAGTTAGAAGCACCCAAAAGCGTAGGATCGTTCAACAGCTTGAAATCGTGCTTGTGGAAAGTATATCCACCACGAGTAAAGCTCTTGAATCCAAGCTTAACAGCCAAATCAGAGTCGTTGTTAAACGCACCGAACTGACCAGCCAAACCAGCAGTAACGCCAGTAGAAACACCAGAAGCGAGCATGTCGTCAATGGCGAGGTCTTGCTTTCTGTTCAAGTACATAGCGTACTCAGAAGTAGCTCCGTTCTTGTCAAGTTCCAAGATGATATCATCGAACTCAGCAAAGCTGTCCAAAGGATTCGCGTTTGCATTAGATACGACAATACCTCTAGATTCAACAGCAGAAATGTAACCTTCTGAACCTTTACCTGCATCCTGAGCGTTGCCAGCATAGATAGCAGAAGTAGCATCCGTATTATTATCGTCATTGCCCTTCTCAGCAAACAACAACATCATTTCACGACGATCCTCGAAGCGTCTACGAGCTTCTTGCTCACCGTACATGAACCAACGGAAGTCGCCTCCACCTACGTCGATGTAGCCAATGTTGGTTGCTTGAGAACCGTTTACTTGGAAACGATCTTTTACAATGAGGTAAGGGTTCTTACGTCTTACGACATCAGCATCAGTGAAGTGAGCTGGCTGCTCAGTTCCCTGACCGTACATATTGCCCAAGACAATGAAAGATCGTGAAGTAGAGTTATTTGCAGCAGCGCCTCCATCAAGTGTCATCAAAACGTAGTCATCAGCAGCAGTGGGCGAACCATCAGCAGAAATAACAACGAATCTTTGACCGTTAGCAGTATCCATAACTACGTCATTGGGACCAATAGGAGTACCATCAGTTGAATCAGCAGTAACAGACAATGTGATTTGGTCGTCGTCAGCATTGTCAGTAACACCAGTTACCAATCTGTGTCGTCTTCCGACTTCGAAGTATTCAATCTGGTCGGCAGTTCCTCCAGAGTTGATTGCGCCAGTGAGCTTCAAGAAACCAGTGATGCCTTGATCACCGTAAGTTTCTACGAGCTGTGGCATGACATCGGGCTTGTTATGATCAAGCAGCGTGTCAATGGTTGTATATTTTTCGGGTGTCAGCCTAAGATTAGCAGTTGCGCCATCTAAGCCTCCAGCCGCAGCAGCAGTAGTAGCCATAATTTTTACACTTTAAAAGTTAGTTTGCTAGACTGACCATTAATAATATTTTTTAGTTGGTCAGCTAACGGATTAGTTTGTTGGTTTTGATTCCCTTGCTGCGGGGTTTCAGTAGAGACATTGGCCGCTGTGTCTACAAGTGTTTTTTGTCCGTCACCCAATCCTCTGGTGTAAGCAGACTTAACGATTCTGTCAATGTTGTCAATGACAGCCATGTGAGACGACAGCAAGTCGTAGTCCCAAGTACCGTCCTCACGAACGTAGGGATCAAAGAACTCGTCGAGACGAGCATTGCGATTCTTTAATTGACTTTTGTACTGATCGTCAAGACCGAATTCAAAAGTCTTCTCGTCACCAAGGTCAAACTCTAGACCCGTTAACGCATCAACTTCCTGGGACATTTCAGATATCCAGTTGTCGTCAATTATAGATTCTGGTTCGGATGCTGATTGTTCTTGTGGGGCAGGAGCAGAGTAGCTACCTCTGATATTCTCAATGCCCTTTCTAGCTTTGTCACCATCCATTTTCAACTGAAGCTTGCCAAGCGTAATCTCCTCTTCGGTATACGTGTCGGGGTCAAGCTTGTATTTGCTGTTGACTAAAAGATTGAGTTCATCATACGAAAGGTTTGGATACTCATTCGCCATTTCAATGCGAATAGCTGTCATATCATCCATACCTTCTGGATTCAATGACTGGTATCTAAACCAATCTTCTGGTGCGCGGCCCGTTTCCTCTACGAACTTTGCGATGGCCTCGATTCTTTCGTCTAAAGCTTTTGCTTCAGTCTGTTGAGTAGCAGATAGGTCATCAAGAGAAGCTACGTTTCTTCCAAGCTTATCGCTCAAGAAAGAAAAGACAGCAGACTCGATATCTTCTTCTGAATACTCAGGTTCTGTATATTGTTCAGTCTCAACAGTTTCTGCTTGAGGCTGTACGGATTCTTCTACTACGGGAGCTGATTCCTGTACGGCTGGCTCCTCGGTAATTTGTTGTTCTACGGGCTGTTCAACGGGCTGTTCTACGACAGCTTCTTGTTGTTCTACGGGTGCTTCAGTTGTAGTTTCTGAAGCTGAGTTCATAGATGCAGCAAGGTCCTCAGGATTACTGAAGACCTTCATTCCTGCAATCTCTTCGATTGGAGTTTGTTCCATTTTATTTAATTAAGTGTGTATTAGTATTCAAAGCCGAACACAATGTCCACGCTGTCTGCGCCTGAAAAATTCGGGGAAGTCGAAACGCTGTCGAGTATCCCCGCAACATAGATTGCGCCCCCAGACTCAATACTGTTTAAAGGCACACCCAAAGGGAGGGGTGATGATTCCGTCACGTCTGCAAAGGTGTCACCAAACTTGATGTTGAAATTGTCAAGCGCAGCGTTTGAAACCGCTGTGGTGCTAATGTGGGCGGCGCCTATAAACTGATTCGCTCTAAAATTTGCATCAGTTATATCAGCAGTAGCGTTCTGCGTGCCCAAATTATTAGTGTCTTTTTGAAAAAAGTAGAGCTGAACCGCGTCGCCGTTAAGTTGACCTTCCGTGTCAACAGCATATAGAGATATCAGTTTTGCGCCACGCGCAGGAAGCTTCAACTTAGTAGGGTTAAAAAGCACGTCATTAAGGGCGTAAGTCCCCGCTGGAATACTTGGTGTTACAGTTACTGTCTTAAATGCCATGTCTTATTTATTATCCGAGTTGAACTGCTGAGTT
>CAACVD010000128.1_pt2 | contig 31624 bp, 37 predicted proteins | sample 2381771 | NCBI WGS metagenome assembly CAACVD01 (sample SAMEA5211965, study PRJEB30684) | marine metagenome | biome: Marine; feature: Epipelagic; material: Water | collected 2015-10-15 | depth 15 m
GGAGTGAAGGAGATATAAGATCTTATCCAGGAACTTCAGAGGATGCGATGATGGCTTACGTTGATCTAAGAAGATCTCAAGGACGTAGACCCTTTATTGATGCCCCACATTTTGAGATGATGTAGGAGAAAATTATGTCAAAATCAAGAAGAGAACAAAACTACCCAGATGAAATTGTAATGATGGCAGATTTATTACGAGATCTTAATATGACTAGTAGATCAAAAACTAGCGCATTAGATTATTTAGCAACTATGAAAAATAATCAACCAGAAGCTTTTCAAGAACTTAAAGCAGATATTTCTCAAGAAAAAATTAGAATGGATAAAATGAAAGCAGAGGCCAGAGAAAAAGATAAAAAAACAATGGCAGATAAGTCTGGTAATCCTTCTTCTAGAGATAGATCAAAAAATGAAAGGGCTTTAAAATTTCCAAAAAAGAGACCTATGAATTTAAGTGGTCAATCAAGAGGTGGTATGGCTAAAACAGGAAGTATGGACTTTAGAAAAAAAGGTATGTTTTATTGAGATGGTTAATACTCGTTCTATTTTTATCTGGTTGTGGTTTGAGTACTCTGGGGTTGCTAGGAGGATCAGACGGTCCTACAGTAAATTCTAACGCACAGATAGGTGCGGAGAATAGACAATCCGTAATGTCTGTAGAAAACACTACCTCTGCAGGACGAGATGTAGTTTCAAAAGAAGTAGAGACAGGATCAGTGGAAAGTTTAGATATTATAAACACAAACATACCGCCCTGGGTTATGTTGCTCCTTATCTTAGGTTGGCTCTTGCCAACACCTCCAGAAATTGGTAGAGGTATAATGAATTTTATACTGACACTATTCGGAAGGAAAGATAACCCTAAGTACGAGAGATACAAATGAGCGTACCTGAGCGTGTCAAAGCGACAATGAAAAGGCTAGGGTTAAAAGGAGTCAATAAACCAAAAAGGACTCCTGATCACCCAACTAAGTCTCACGTTGTCATGGCATCAGAAGGTGGTAAATATAAATTGATTCGCTTTGGTCAGCAAGGAGCCTCTACTGCAGGTAAACCCAAAGCAGGTGAATCGGATAGGATGAAAAAGAAGAGGGCAAGTTTTAAAGCACGACACAGCAAGAATATTGCAAAAGGTAAGATGTCTGCTGCGTATTGGGCTAACAAAGTTAAATGGTAATAAAGGATTAAATTACATGAATAAAAAAGAAATAGCTGTGGTAGCAGCATGGGTAGGCTTGGCTGCAATCATGGCAAGCACAACAACTTACGCAAAAGATTTTTCTGTAGCAGGACAAACAGTATCAATAGGAGCATCCTCAGATCTTAACTACACAACAGGTGTAGAAGACTGGGAGTGGGAACTAACACCATCAGCAGGTTTAACTGCTATGGGTCTAGGTTTCACAATGGCTACAGACATTGACATGTTAGAGCTAGAAGATGGAGACATCTTTCAAGGATTGGACTTTACTGTTGACTACACAATTCCTAGCACAAACATTAGTTTATATACTGAAGTATCAACAGACTCAGACTTAGAGTTTGGTGACGTAACAGTAGGGGCTACGGTCAGCTTCTAATGTGGATAGCCATAGTCATGTTTTGTATGACACCTGTAGATGCCAGTACGTGTACTCTTACGGTAAACAATGAAAATTTGTATAATAGCAAACAAAGTTGTCGTAAAGAAATGCGTAATATGGTAGATAATTTTATTAGTAGGGGTATCTTTTCACAAGGTACATGTGTAGAAATAGGAGTTTCATTGTGAAAATAATATTACATATTTTGTTTCTAATGATTGTGGCAGCATCTCCATTTTTATATATGGTTGTAGAGAGTATTTAAATAAAGGTAGGAGATTCATTATGAAGATAGTAAAATGGATATGGACGTATGTTAAACGTCTTATAAAAGCGTTATTAAATATGAAATGTTGCCCAGAGTGTAACTGCAAGGCATAAACAATGGCAAAGAAGAAAGACCCAAAAGTAGGAACAGGTAAGAAACCTAAAGGGTCTGGACGTAGATTATACACAGACGAGAACCCAAAAGATACGGTATCCATCAAGTTTGCTACAATGGCTGATGCCAGAGCCACAGTAGCTAAAGTAAAAAAGTTAAAGAAACCTTACGCAAGAAAGATCCAAATATTGACCGTAGCAGAGCAACGTGCTAAAGTCATGGGCAAGACAGCGATAGCGAATGTCTTTAAACAAGCTAAAGCAGAATTGCGAAGGAAACACAAAAAAGATGGCGTATCTACAAAGTAACATACCCTACTTCAAAGCATGGGTGAGAAGAGAATATACAAAGAATATGCAGGAATATCATGGAGACTTCCTGCACTGTATGGTAGTAGCAGTAACGACTATGCCAAACAGAACACTAAGTTTTCAAGTTATTTTTACAGGTTGTGAATCAGACGATCAAGATGAAGATAATATACATGGTGGTGCAATGTGGGCAAGAATGCCTCTTACGGCACTCGTGGCAGATACCCCCCTTGAGGAATGGCCTACAGAGTTACCACCATACTTAGCACAACCCTGGGATTGTATGTCGCATACACACTCAGTATATAAAATAGAAAGGGCTTCTCCTGCTCCTTGGATAGCAAAAATAGATGGAGAGTTTTACCCTGCAAAGTATTACTTCACTGTTGACTACACAGACAACGAAGTAGCAGATGATCCTGCACAACATAAACAATCTCATGTTTTGGAGTTGTTAGATGCAGGAGAGTACACAGGTAACATGGTTGCGTTACCCAATAATAGAGTGAGAGTAACTCACCCTGCATGGTTTGAAACTGGAGAAGGTGCGCCAGACTTTAGACCTAATCAGAACATCTTTAACTCTAAAGAAGATGTTGAATACATTTGGGATACGGAACGTGTCTTTAACAATTTATATAAGGAAAAATAACTATGGCAATGCATGGAAACAAGATGAAGAAAAAAGGTATGGCTCGTGGCGGTAAAATGGGCATGAAGAAAAAAGGTATGGCTCGTGGCGGCATGAAAAAGAAGGGCTATGCTAAAGGCGGCACAATGAAGAAAAAGGGCATGGCTAAAGGTGGTGCTCAAATGACACTAGCAAAAATTAGAGCCGCAGCAAAAGCAAAAGGCTATAAGCTAGTTAAAGTATAATAACTATAAGTGGTCAACCCACACATTTTAAAATCTATCAAAGTGGTAAAACCACGAAAGGAATATACTAATGACAACAACTACTTTTACAACAGGTATTGAAAAGTACGAAGAAAACGTAACTTTCGGTACAGGAATCACAGGCACTGGTTTAGTGCATTCATTTGGAACACGTAAGATCCAAACATTTGTAGGAAGCCTTGCAGATACAGACACAAGTACAGCTTATGCTGACGGTGATGTTCTAGTAGAACTAGGTGCTTTAGATACGTCTGCACCTTCAAGCATTGTAACACCATCTAAGTTTTTTATTCATAGAGCTTTGATAGGTATTACAACTGCTGCAGGTGAAACACTTGTAGGTGGTCTATCTCTTAGTGCTACTTCAGGCACAGCTACTAACTCTGCTGTTTCTTCAGGAACAGAGATTGTAGGTGCAGGAGTAACATCCTTTAACGAACAGTTAAGTGCTACACAGTCAATCACTGAGGTTGACGTAAACTTTAACAACACAGCAGGTAACTACCACATATTTGTACCTAATATTACGGCTGCTATCGCAAGTAAAAACTTGTATGCATTTGCTACTACTACGTTAAATGCTGACGCTACTGCAGGACGATTTACTGTTGAGCTAGAATACTCAGTATTTTAAAGGGAGGATAACACATGTCAACTTCCGTAGGCACATTCCAACCTAACACGTTACAATGGAGTGTACAAACAAAACAAACCGTAGATAATACAGCAAGTAACACAAAGCATTTTACCTGCACTGGTTTTAAAGTTGTACACCTCCACGCTGACCAAGAGTTTCTAATTAACTTTGGTACTGCAGAAGCAAACTGTGGTGATAACGATCTAGAATTAGAAGCAGGTAACTACACTCTTGCGATACCTGATGCTATTGGTGACACTGTTATAATGAATATCTTAGCAGCAACCAGTGATAACGTAACAGTTAAAGTAGTACTTTCATAAAAAGTAACAACCCTGCTAAAACTGGTGGGGTTGTTTTCTAATATAGAGGTAGTAATATGGGTCATCCTTTATCAAAACAGAACAGAAATAAAGTAAAGAAAGTAATCAAAGGTTTAAGCAAAGCCTCGAAAACACACGCAGGTCAAGCAAAGACTTTAAAAAAAGCAGTTGGGATGTCAAAAGGTGGTAGTACAGTCAACAAAGCAGGTAATTACACTAAACCAACTATGCGTAAAAACCTATTCAACAGGATCAAAGCAGGTGGAAAAGGTGGTTCACCTGGACAATGGTCTGCGAGAAAAGCACAGATGTTGGCAAAACAATACAAAGCCAAGGGTGGGGGCTACAGATAATGAAAGCCCCTCAGAAAAGTTTAAAAGACTGGACAAAACAAAAGTGGCGCACAAAGAGTGGAAAGCCTAGTGCTAAAACTGGGGAAAGATACTTGCCTGAAGCTGCTATAAAGTCTTTGTCTTCTGCTGAGTATGCAGCAACTACAAAAGCTAAACGAAAAGGCAAAGCAAAAGGTAAACAATTCGTAAAGCAACCTAAAAGTATTGCAGATAAAACAAGAAAATTTAGAGCAAATGAGGGCGGTATGGCTAAAAAATTTCCAGATTTAACAGGTGACGGTAAAGTTACCCAAGCAGATATATTAAAAGGCAGAGGCGTGAATCTAAGAAAAGGTGGTATGCCTAAGAAAAAAGGTTACGCTAAAGGCGGTAAGATGAATGACATGCGTAAGACAGGAATGTTCTACGGTGGTATGTCTAGAAGGGGTAAGTAACAATGGCTGTAACACTGCAAAAATACTTAAACAGTAAACTAAAAGAAAAAGGTTTATCTGTTAAAGAAGCCAAAAAGAATGCAGGTAAATACAAAAGTATTGCTGCAGCCAAGAAAGCAGGATCACTTTATTACACAAATAAAGATGGTAAAGTGATGGCTGCTGTATATGCAGAAGATCTAAAGAAACCAATTAAACCTATTAAGCCTAAAGTGCGTCCAGGTTCAGGCAGTATAAAGGTTGAAGTTCTTGTTGGTTCTATGACAAAATCTGAAGTTGCAGATGCAATTAAAAAGGGAAGAAACCCTATGAAATTTAAAGATGCTGCAAAAAAGAAAAAAACTACAACAAACAAAAACGGAAAACCTATGAGTTTTTCTGGTAAATCTAGAGGTGGTATGGCTAAAAGGAAAGCTAGAAGATGAAGTTAAAAGGTGATAAAGTTTTATCAGATAAAAACAAAGTGATTGCCCAGAAAGTTAACGGTGACTGGGCAACTAAAGATGACTCTGTTTCTATCTTTACTATTTTAGACTTTGTTAAAGATGCTGAAGTAGAAGAAGTAGAAATGGTTCGTGCTCGTAACGAAAAGGGTCACTACATAGCTGACGATCCTGATACTCCAGAGAACGAAGCTTGGACAACTAAAGTAATCAAGAAGGCAACAGGTAAGTCATAACGGAGTTGCATATTTATCACTACTATGATATAACTACTTGAATATAACTATCCTCACCCAGTTAGGGCTAACACAAATAGAGGATAGATAATGTTTAAAAAAATATTCAAAAGATTAGTAGAAGCAAGAGCAGAGTCAGCTAGACGTAAAGTTGCACGTATACAACTTGAGCAGATGACCGAAAGAGAATTACGAGATCTAGGAATTGGTAGATTTGATATAGAGAGAGCCATACTTACAGGCAGACCACTCTGAAAGAAACACTTAGTTTTTTTATTGATCATAGGAGTACTTTGGGAGGAGGCTCGTGGACCCAGTAACAATTATCGGTGGAGCTACCGTAGCGTTCAATGCTCTGAAGAAAGGTTTCCAGTTCGGAAAAGATCTTCAGGAGATGGGTGGTCAACTAAATCAGTGGGCTAGTAGCATGAGCGATCTAGCCTACTTAGAACAAAAAAATAAGAACCCCCCTTGGTGGAAAGCTATGGGAGGTTCTGTTGAAGCAGAAGCTCTAGAAATATTTACAGCTAAAAAGAAAGCAGAAGCCATGCGTCAGGAGCTAAAAGACTGGATTAGTTTTACGTATGGACCATCCGTTTGGGATGAACTAGTGGCGACTGAGGGCAGAATACGCAAACAAAAAAAAGAGCAAGAGTACCGTAAAGCTGAAATGATTGAAGCAATAATTACCTGGAGTATATCAGGTGTTATTCTTTTAACAGGCGTAGGTACTCTAAGTTTTATAATTTACATGGTGGCATAATGGCAAGAAACTTAACAGAAAAACAACAGAAGTTCTTAGACGTGCTGTTTGAAGAAGCACAAGGAGATCCTGTACAGGCTAAGAAACTAGCAGGGTACGCTGACAGTGTAGCCTCTACTTCTGTTGTCAACAGTCTGACAGATGAGATAGCAGACGTTACAAAAAAGTTTATAGCACAGTCTTCAACCAAAGCAGCTTACACAATGTTTTCTGTTATGAAAGATCCTACTGATCTGGGTGTAAAAGAAAAGATGTTAGCAGCTAAAGATATATTAGATCGTGCAGGATTTACTAAAACAGACAAGGTAGAAGTAAAGACATCAGAACCTTTATTTATTTTACCTGCGAAAGATAATGAGTAAAAGAGCTACAACAGCAGACCACCCAACCAAAGTTGACTGGCAGATACCACTACAAGGGGAACTAGGAGAGTGGTATCCTGTCGTAAGAGTAGGAAGACACGTACCCTTTGGTTACAAACAAGATGAAACAGATCCAGACTTACTGCTACCGATCCCTGAAGAATTAGAATTACTAGAAAAAGCTAAACTATTTCTTCAAGAGTACAGCACTAGGAAAGTAGCAGCTTGGTTATCTAAAGAATCTGGTAGAGAAATATCACATGTAGGGTTATACAAACGTGTCAGAATGGAAGAAAAAAGGCGTAGAGCTTCCTCGAACTATAAGCAGTATGCCAAAAAATATAAAGAAGCGGCAAGGAAGAGCCAGAAGATCGAAGAAAAAAGAATTGGTGGTAGAAACACCAGAGATCTTAACGAAGACGAAGACTACCTCTCTCTCGAACCTGGAGAACGATGCCCTTTCTGTGGACAAACCAGAGGTTATATTTGAACCTAACCCAGGTCCACAAACTAAGTTCCTAGCTTCAACAGAACAAGAGGTACTATACGGAGGAGCAGCAGGTGGTGGTAAGTCGTATTCGATGGTGGCTGATCCAGTTAGATATTTTACGAATCCACATTCACGAATGTTACTTGTTCGTAGGAGTACAGAAGAGTTACGAGAACTTATATCTGTAAGTAAACAGCTTTACCCAAAGGCTGTTCCAGGAATAAAGTTCATGGAAAGAGATAAGACTTGGGTAGCACCTAACGGTGCAACACTTTGGATGTCATACCTTGATCGTGATGATGACGTTATGAGGTATCAGGGTCAAGCCTTTAACTGGATAGGCTTTGATGAGTTAACCCAATGGCCCTCCAGTTACGCTTGGTCTTACATGAGATCAAGGTTACGTGCTACAAAAGCAAGTGGATTGCCACTCTATATGAGAGCGACTAGCAACCCTGGAGGGCCAGGACATCAGTGGGTACGAAAACACTTTATAGAACCCAGTCCTCCAGGAAAAGCTTTCTGGGCAACTGACGAAAACGGTGATATAATTCAATGGCCTAAAGGTCACTCAAGAGAGGGTGAACCTTTATTTAGAAGAAAGTTTATACCTGCAACCCTGTTTGATAATCCCTACTTATCTGAGGATGGGATGTACGAAGCAAACCTTCTATCTCTTCCTGAACACCAGAGAAGACAACTACTAGAAGGTGACTGGGATATAAACGAGGGTTCGGCATTCCCAGAGTTCAACAGGAAGATACACGTAGTTGACCCCTACGATATTCCCTCTAACTGGACTCGTTTTAGAGCCTGTGACTACGGATACGGATCTTACACAGGCGTTGTATGGATAGCGATAGTTCCAGGGTCTGAACAGCTAATTGTCTACAGGGAGTTGTACGTTTCTAAGGTTATAGCGACTGACTTGGCTGACATGATCCTGGAATTGGAAGAAGGGGAAAAAATAAGGTACGGTGTTTTAGACTCTTCACTCTGGCATAAAAGAGGTGACACTGGTCCTAGCCTAGCAGAGCAGATGATCATGAAAGGATGTAGATGGCGTCCTGCAGATAGATCAAGAGGCTCTCGTGTAGCAGGTAAAAACGAGCTACACAGAAGATTACAAGTAGATGAGTTTACAGAGGAACCCAGGCTTGTTATATTTAATAACTGCACAAATCTTATCTCTCAACTACCGTCCATACCTTTAGATAAAAAGAACCCTGAAGATGTGGACACCAACTCAGAAGACCACCTGTATGATGCTTTGCGATACGGTGTGATGACTAGACCCAGAAGCAACTTATTTGATTACAACCCAGACTCTCAACGAACAGGGTTTCAAGCATCAGATCCCACATTTGGATATTAAGGATTAACTAATGGAAGAAGATGATATCTTTGAATCAGACGAACTTTACATGGACGAAGAGGAATCCTCTTTTGTAGAAGATAAAGAAGATGCTGATAGTAGTAGAGATGAAAAGGTAGGAACAGTAGTAGGTCTTGTCGAAGGTAAATTCTACAAGGCTGAAAAAGCTAGATACACTGACGAGTTACGATGGATTAGAGCCTATCAAAACTATCGTGGTGTGTACGGATCAGACGTACAGTTTACATCTACAGAAAAGTCTAGAGTATTTGTAAAAGTAACTAAGACAAAAGTTCTTGCAGCCTATGGTCAGATTGTAGATGTACTCTTTGGTTCTAACAAATTTCCTATCTCTATCAACCCTACTGTTTTACCAGAGGGTATAACAGACACTGTAAACTTTGAGACTGACAGCAACATGCGTAAAGCTCAAGAGTCTGATGGTGCGTTGCCGCAAGATGACACAAGACTACAGCCTGGTGAAACAATCATTGATTTACGAGAAAGACTTGGAGCACTCCGTAACAAACTAGAACCTGTACAAGATCTTATTGAAGAAGGTCCAGGAACAACTCCAAGTAAAGTTACTTTCCATCCTGCTATGGTTGCAGCTAAAAAGATGGAAAAGAAAATACATGACCAACTAGAAGAGTCAAATGCTAGAAAGCAATTACGTATAGCAGCATTTGAAACTGCTTTGTTTGGTACAGGTATTATGAAGGGTCCATTTGCTTACGATAAAGAATACCCTTCTTGGTCAGAAGATGGTGAGTACACACCCACAATTAAAACTGTGCCACAAACATCTAGTGTAAGTATCTGGAACTTTTATCCTGACCCAGACGCTAACAACATGGATGAGGCAGAGTACGTAGTTGAGAGACACAAGATGTCTAGATCTCAAATGCGTGGGTTAAAGAAAAGACCTTTCTTCAGATCAAACGCTATTGATACAGCTATTGGCATGGGAGAGTCCTACTCTAAAGAGTGGTGGGAACAAGTCATGGAAGAGGCTGATCAAGAAACAAAAGCTGAGAGATACTCAGTGTTAGAGTTTTGGGGATATGTTGACACAGACCTTTTACAAGAATACGACATAGAGATCCCCAAAGAATTAGAAAACCAAGATCAGGTTTCCGTAAACATCTGGGTTTGTAACGGACAAGTGTTACGTCTTGTTATGAACCCATTTACTCCTTCTATCTTACCATATTACGCAGTTCCTTTTGAGGTAAACCCTTACTCATTCTTTGGAGTAGGCATTGCAGAAAATATGGATGATACACAAAATCTTATGAACGGATTTATGAGAATGTCAGTAGATAACGCAGCATTGTCTGGTAATCTACTTATAGAGGTAGACGAGACTAATCTCGTCCCAGGGCAAGACCTCTCTGTGTATCCAGGCAAAGTGTTTAGGAGACAAGGAGGGGCACCTGGTCAAGCTATCTTTGGCACAAAGTTCCCGAATGTATCTAACGAGAACATGCAGATGTTCGACAAAGCAAGAGTGTTAGCAGATGAGTCAACAGGCTTTCCATCCTTTGCTCATGGTCAGACAGGCATACAGGGTGTAGGACGTACTGCTTCTGGTATTTCTATGCTCATGTCTGCTGCCAACGGTAGCATACGTAACGTTGTTAAAAATATAGATGATTATCTGTTAGCACCACTGGGCAGAGCTTTCTTTCATTTCAATATGCAGTTTGACTACGATGATGGTGTAAAGGGCGACTTGTCTGTAAAGGCTGAAGGAACAGAAAGCTTGATGGCTAACGAGGTTCGTAGTCAGAGACTTATGCAGTTTCTTGGTGTTGTACAAAATCCAGTGCTTGCACCTTTTGCAAAAATGGATTATATTATCAGAGAGATTGCTAAGTCTATGGATCTTGATCCTGACAAACTTACAAACTCAATGGGTGACGCAGCTATACAGGCTGAGATCCTCAAGAAATTTCAAGCAGATAATCCACCACCGCAAGTAGATCCTAACGCTCCACAGCAGCAGGGTGCTCCTCAACAGGGAGAGCAACGTCCTCCTGCAGGTGCTCAAGTACAAGACACTCAAGGATCAGGTGGTGGTCAAGTAGGTACAGGAACAGCACCACTACCAGGAGAACAAGGGTTCACTGGTAACACAGGATAACGAACACTTATGAAATTAAAACTACTGGTAAATAACATGGAGATCTGGAACTCGTTTAACGATGAACTGGATCGAAGACTCAACCATGTCCATATTCAAATGGAACAAACTATAAAACAGGAAGACTTGTTTAGACTGCAGGGTGAAGCAAAAGCACTCCGTAGGTTAAAGTTTTTAAGGGATGAAGTGAATGGACCTAAACCAGACCAAACCTAAACCAAGGCCAGAGATTATTGATTTAACTCCACCTGAAAAAGAAGACCAAGATCTTATTAAAAAAGATGATTCTTTTCCAGATGTTAAACCAAAAAAAAGACCTGATTCAGATAAATATAGGGGCCGTACCTATGATATCTACTCTATAGAAATAGATGGAAAAGAAACAAATGTTATTGAATTTAAAGATGGCTCAAAGATTTCTGCCCCTCAAATACAAGACATGTTTATGGAATATTCAAGCGCATCAGAAACATCTCCAGGAAAACAAACTACAAAAGAAATACTAAATTTTCTTGAAAAGAATAATCCTACAAAAGAAGATTTTATTAAACATTTTTCTTCTAAAAGATTAAGCAAAGGCGGTGCAGTAATGAATGATCAAATGGAAATGGCATTTATGCAAGAGGGTGGAATAATAGATGATGATCTGGACGTAGATCCAGTATCAGGAAACGAAGTGCCACCTGGTTCTCTTGCAGAGGAAGTTCGAGATGATATTCCTGCACAACTTTCTGAGGGTGAGTATGTCGTTCCTGCTGATGTTGTCAGATACTACGGTGTCAAGTTCTTTGAAGATCTAAGAGATCAAGCTAAGATGGGTCTAGCTGAGATGGAAGCCAATGGACGTATAGGTGGAGAGCCTGTACCTGATGGTGGTCCTGTAAACGATCAAGAATTATCTCCTCAAGAGATGCAAGCTATACAAGAGATGATGGGTATGGCTGAAGGTGGTGAAGTGCAGAACCCTTACCTACAGCAACAGCAACTGTACAGCCAACCTAGACCTGCACCTATAGATGAGAAAAGAAACACAACTATAACTAACGTTAATCCTGTTGAGAACCAAATGCCTATGCAGAGCATGGCTGACGGTGGTCAGGTGCAAGGATATCAAGAAGGTAATCAAGTTACACAGCCAGATGATGATATCCCTCCTTTTGCTAAGAATGAATTTAACCCTGCTCAGTTTGGACTTGGTTATAGTTTTATGGGTCAACAACCACAGCAGACAGGAACAACAACTACTCAAGCTCCACAAGGACAAACCTTTACAGTTCTTTACCATCCTGACTACGCTACAAATGGTAGAAGTAAAACTTTCTATCTTCCTAGAGATAATGAAATCTATCAAGAGTATCTTGGCAGGGGTTACACCAAGCAGATGCCTATGACTGGACCTGCAGGACAAGGGGAAACTCCAACAACTACTGATACCCCAGTAACTACAGATCTTACAGGATCTACAGTAACTACAGGAAGTGGACCTGAAGGTAGTAACACAGGTACGTCTTCAATTACTGGGTCAATGGAAGACAAAGACTTAGATAAAACAACTAAAGGTCTAAGCTTACTAGCTGACCTATCTACTGCACTAGCAGGTCAACTAGGAATACCTATAGCAGCACTTATAAATACTCAAGCTGTAGCTAAATACAATGATGCTTTAACAGATCAAAGTAAACGTAAAGGAAGTATCTTTGGTGGCGAAGGTAGTTTGTATGATGAATTAACTGATGTAAACAAAGATGAGAAGAAAAACTTTGGTGATACATGGTTAGGTGACTTACTTGGTTTTGATAAAAAAGCAGGTGTTCAAGGTCCAAACTTAAAAGATTCATTCATGGGAGCACGTAGGGGCTTTGATACGGCACAGCTTGAAAGCACTGCACCAATTGGTTCAACAGCTAATAATCTTGTTGAACCTGAAAATAGATTAAAAAATCAAAGAGGTTTTACTCCTAAATCAACTGCTCCCAAAACCCAAGCGCAAAAAGATGCTGCTGCAAAAGATTCTATTAATGATTGGGTTTCTGCAACAAATGCCACTAAAGGTAAAAAAGGAATTGAGCGTCACAAAGCAATAAAAGCGCAATCTGAGGCAAGTAAAAAAGCTACAAAAGCAATTAGAGAAGCATCAGGTTACAACAAAAAAAATGAAGGTGGACTAATGAATAAAAAGGGCAAGAAGTAAACAATAACAATAAGGCTACCCAGGAATGGTTCCTGGCCCCAACATAAAGGAGAACTTTAAATGCCTGAACTAACTGCAATGGAAAAACCTAAAGTAGCAGGTTTTGTAGATCGTGGATTTAACCACGCTAAAAAACAAAAACAGATGGAAGAAGCAGAGGCAGAGATTGCCCGACTAGAAGCAGAGGCTCGTGGTGAAGAAGTTGAAGAACAACAGGAATCCAGTAGCAAGGATACTGAGAACACCGAAGTTCAAGCCTCAGATAATTCCCAACAAGAAGAAATCCCAGAGGAAACCAAAGCACAGGAAGACGATGACAGCGAGTTAGACGCTGAAGAGAAGTCTTTTAAAAAACGCTACGGTGATATTCGCAAACACTTAGCTGCTAAAGAAAAAGAGTGGCAAGAAAAGTTTAACGCTCTAGAGAAAAAGAGTAAACACGAAGGTATCATCCCTCCTAAGTCTGATGAAGACATAGAGAAGTGGGCGCAAGAATATCCAGACGTAGCAGGTATTGTTGAAACAATTGCAGCTAAGAAAGCTCAAGAGATGTTCAACAAGGCTGAGACACGTCTACAAGAATTAGACGAAGCACACTCTGAAGCTCAAAGAGTAAAAGCAGAGAACGTTATTCGTAAGACTCACGAAGACTTTGATGATCTAAGACAATCAGATAAGTTTCACAACTGGGCAGATGAACAACCCAAGTGGGTTAAGGATGCACTCTATGAAAACATGGATGATCCTGCCTCAGTTGTACGTGTGATAGATCTATACAAGATTGACAACGGTATGACCGTAGCAGCTAAGAAGAAATCTAAGAAAGCTGCAGCATCTACTGTTGCAAAAGGAACTCGTACTTCTATAGACGCAGAAGGTTCACAAGGACAAATAAAAGAGTCTGATGTAGCCAGGATGTCTAATAAGGAGTTTGAGGAAATGCAGGACAAAATAAACGAAGCTATGCGTACTGGCAAGTTTGTTTATGACATGTCTCGTTCTGCATGATAATTAGTTGACATATTAAAAGTCATCTATATAACTACTCGTATCTGACTTGAAGCCTCCGTAAAGGACCACCTTCAAAGATACTTTCAACCCAAAAGTCTAAACTACAAAGAACTACCTGGACAAGTATAGGCCCAGTGGTATTCGGTAGCGCAACCTAATACTTTCTGCACCCTAGAAAACGTACAGCCTCTTTCAGGTGTTTAAGCTTTATTCCCAAAGCCAAATATCATGGAGGATTTAACAATGGCTTTTCAAACCGCATCGGGTTATGGGAATTTACCTAACGGTAATTTTAGTCCTATAATCTACTCCAAGAAGGTACAGCTTGCGTTCCGTAAAGCTGCTACTGTAGGAGACATAACTAACTCCGATTATTTCGGAGAGATTAGCGCACAAGGTGATACTGTTCGCATAATCAAAGAGCCTGAAATTTCAGTTCAAGCTTATGCTCGTGGCACAACAGTTACAGCACAAGACCTTGACGATGAAGATTTTCAGTTAGTCGTAGACAAAAGCAACTACTTTGCTTTTAAGATGGACGATATCGAAGAAGCTCACTCACATGTGAACTTCATGCAGCTCGCTACGGATCGTGCAGCTTACAGACTAGCTGATCAGTATGACCAAGAAGTTCTTGGTTATTTGTCAGGTTTCAAGCAATCTGCTCTACATGCAACAGCAGACACAGCTAATGACCAAGTAAACGGTACAAAAGCTGTAACTACTGCAGGTTCAGACGAACTACTTTCAAGCATGAAGTTGATTAAGAGTTCATTTGGTAACATCACAACATCATCTGCAGGGGATCACTCAATCCCAGTAACTGCACGTATGCCAGGTGCTACTTCTCTACCAACAGCTACAGTTTCACCTGCAATGATTGTTGCAAGAATGAAACGATTGCTTGATCAGCAACAAGTTGATTCACAAGGCAGATGGCTTGTAATTGACCCTGTGTTCATGGAAATACTTTCCGATGAAGATTCACGCTTCATGAATGGAGACTACGGTGATTCTGGTGGACTACGTAACGGTCTTGTAATCAACAACTTTCATGGCTTCCGTTTGTACGTGTCATCAAACCTACCTGCTGTAGGTACTGGTCCAGGTACATCAGGAACAGCAAACCAAAACTCAAACTTTGGTGTGCTTGTTGCAGGTCATGATTCTGCTGTAGCAACTGCAGAGCAGATCAACAAAACAGAAACATATCGTGACCCTGACAGCTTTGCTGACATTGTTCGTGGTATGCATCTATACGGCAGAAAGATTCTTCGTCCAGAAGCAATCGCTACTGCTAAATACAACGCAGCGTAAGGGAGGATTAAGATATGGCTACTTTTGACATGACCTCAAAAGCTACTGTTGGTGTCGATTCAGACAGCATTGCAGCAGCTACCTCACGCCATCAAGCAATGGGAATGTACATGCGTGAAGCACGTCTTGACATTGCTAAAATGGTTGAAGACGGATATTCCTGTACAAATGGGGACATCTTTCAGCTTCTAGAAATTCCTGCTAACACACTAGTATTGTTTGCAGGTGCTGAAGTTGAAACTGCTTTTAACGGTACATCTCCAACTGTGGATATTGATTTCGCAGCAGGTGATGACATCGTTGACGGTGGTGACGTTAGTTCTGCAGGTTTCTTAGCAAGTGGAACAAACGGTCAAAGTATGGTTGTAAACACTGCAGCAGCAGATACGTTTACAGCACACGTGACAACTACAGATACAATTGACGTTAAGTTGATTGCTTCATCTGCAGATGTTACATCTGGTATCTTACGTGTCATAGCTTGTTGCATTGACACAGGTGCTAGAGGACGTGTGGCAGCTACCGAAGTAGATCGTGATCTACTAGCATAACACTTTAGGGGCTGACTTCGGTTGGCCCCTTTAGCTTATCTAAGGAAAAAATATGGCTTTGACATTTCTTTCATTAACGAATGATGTAATTACACGTATGAATGAAGTAACGCTTACTTCTACTACTTTTGCTAACGCTAGGGGCATACAAGTCCAATGTCAAAATGCCGTTAATGAAGCTATAAGATATATAAATCAAAGAGAGTTTGGATACTCTTTTAATCACGCACAAAATTCTTCTACTTTGACTCCAGGTGTATCTAGGTACAGTCTACCTTCAAGCACTAAGTCAGTAGACTATAACACCTCCAGAATTAAAAAAGATGATGATCTTAACGCTGCAGGAAATAATCTAACAGTTCTTAACTATAACGAATATATAGAAAGAGAGTACGCCAACCAAGAGGACGAAGTTTCAACTACAACTCTTAACGGCTCACACTCAAGTTCTGTAACAACTCTTACCCTAACATCTACCAGTGACTTCTCCTCTTCAGGAACTGTTCACATTGGTGGTGAGCAAGTAACTTACACAGGTGTTTCAGGTAACGATATTACAGGTTGTACTAGAGGAGCTAACAGCACAACTGCTGCTACTCACGCAAGTGGTACAACAGTAACTCAGTTTGACAATGGTGGTGTTCCTAGAAACATAGTCAGAACACCTGACAATAATTATTTACTATATCCTTATCCAGACAAGCAGTACACACTCGTCTTTGATTACTTTACATTTCCATCTGACCTATCAGCACATGGAGACACTACAAGTATTCCAGACAGATTTGCACCTGTAATTGTAGATGGTGCTGCTGCTTTTGTGTATCAGTATCGTGGCGAGATACAACAGTACCAGTTAAACTTTGGTAGATTTGAACAGGGTATTAAAAACATGCAGAGCTTACTCATCAACAAGTATGAGTATGTAAGATCTACAGTTCTGATTACACCTAGAGGGTCTGCTAATTACATGTCAGGAGTTATTTCCTAATGCCTGATCTATCTCAAGCTCAACCTGCAGCGTTTAACTGTGAGGGTGGCTTAGTTTTAAATCGTTCTACGTTTTTAATGCAACCTGGTGAAGCGTTAGAGCTAGAAAACTTTGAGCCTGACATTGAGGGTGGCTACAGGAGAATAAACGGTTTTCGTAAATACGTAAATCAACAAGTGCCTCAGACATCTAGCTCTGGCGAAAAGATACTGATGGTTGCTAACTTTGCAGACAAAGTGTTAGCAGCTAGGGGTGAAAAGATATTTAGTTCTGCATCTACTGAGCTTGCAACTAAAATTGTTTCTACCACAGGTATGACAGGATCTGGAACTATAACTGTAGATTCTACGACAGGTTTTTCTTCTAGTGGAACACTACAGATTAACGATGAGTTATTTACGTACACTGGTGTTACCTCTACTAGTTTTACAGGCGTAACTCGTGCTGCTACAAGTACAACTGCTGCTAATCATGCTCTTGACGATGTGGTATCAGAGTCTTGGACTGAAAGAGATACTGGTAGAACTAGTGCAGGTAAGTATAGTTTTGAAAGATATAACTTTGATGGTAATGAAAAGATTATAGTTGTTGATGGTACAAATGCTCCAACTATATTTAATTCTTCTTTATCTGCAACAGATGTTAGTGAGAGTTCTGTAGAAGGTTCAACGATAGTTGTAGCTTTTAAATCTCACATGTTTTACGCAGGTAAGTCTAGCACACCACAAACGTTAGTGTTTAGTGAACCTTTTGATGAAGATGGTTTTCAATCAGGTGACGGTGCAGGAACTATCAAAGTAGATGATAACATTGTTGGGTTAAAAGTATTTAGGGATTCTTTATTTATATTTTGCGAAAACAGAATATTTAAAATGACAGGATCTACTCTCAGTGATTTTGCTATACAACCAGTTACTAGAGACATTGGTTGCGTAAACAAAGACACTATACAGGAATTTGCAGGTGACTTGTTATTCCTTGGTCCTGATGGACTCAGAACTGTTGCTGCTACTGCAAGAATTGGTGATACGGCTCTTGGTGCTATTACACAAAACGTGCAGTCTATCTTTGATGCCAACATTAAAGACTCTACAGTTTTTGATAGTGTAGTTATCCCAGACAAAACACAGTACAGAATATTCTTTTCAAAAGCAGGACAGGGTGAAAATTTAACGAGAGGTATTATCTGTGTTAGGAGAGCAGACAAGTTTGAGTTTGCAGAAATACGTGGAGTAAAACCATCAGCTACAGATGCTTTAGTTGTTGATGGAGATGTAAGAGTAATACATGGTGACTTCTCAGGTTTTGTTCACAGACAAGAAGCAGGTAACACCTTTGATGGCACAGCAATACTAGCAAGATACAGAAGTCCTGATTTAAGTTTTGGAGACACTGGTGTTAGAAAACATATGCAAAGAGTTATCCTTAACTTTAAACCTGAGTCAGCAATAGATGCAGATCTATTTGTTCGTTACGACAACGAGGCTTCAGACTCAGCAAGACCTGCAGCATATGCTTTAGACAGTTCTCAGGTTGCAGCACAGTTTGGTTCTGCAACTTTTAGTACAACTAGTAGTGCTGCACAGTTTGTTTTTGGTGGTCCTTCACAGCCACTCGTAAGACAATCAGTAGAAGGATCAGGTTTTTCTGTAGCGTTAAGAATTAAAGATGGTGGAGAAACGGCACCATATTCCCTCAAAGGGTTTCAATTAGAATATTTAGTAGGAGCAAGACGTTAGATGGGTAATACATACACGAGACAATCTAGTTTTACAGACGGTGATGTTATTACTGCTGATCTGTTCAACAATGAATATGATCAACTCTTAGCTGCGTTTGCAGCAAGCACAGGACACACTCATGATGGTACGGCTGCAGAGGGTGGTCCTATCACTAAACTGTTAGGAACTAATATTACTATCGGTGATGCCACAGCAGGTACTGATATTACAGTAACCTTTGATGGTGAAAGTAACGATGGTGTTTTTAAATGGATGGAAGATGAAGACTACTTTGAGTTTTCTGATGATATTCTTATTGCCTCTACAGAAAAGTTACAGTTTCGTGATACAGCTATTTATATTAACTCTAGTGCTGATGGTCAGCTTGATCTTGTTGCAGATACAGAAATACAGATTGCTGCTACCACTGTCGATATAAATGGTAACGTAGATGTGTCAGGAACACTTACTGTTGCAGGTGCTGTAGACTTTGGTGATGCTGCTTTATCAAATGTAGGTGCAGTGCAGCTAGACAGTATAGCAGGTGATGCTGACTCAAATACAAGCATAGCTTTTAGTGGTTCTGATGTAATTACAGTTACTGCAGGTGGTGAGACACAAGTAACATTTAACAATGGCTCAATACTACCTACAACAGATGACGATGTAGATTTAGGCTCTAGCTCTTTTGAGTTTAAAGACGGTTACTTTGATGGTACACTTCACGCAGATGCAATAAACTTTAACGGTACAGCTATAACAGCAACTGCAGCAGAACTTAATATTATGGATGGTGTTACATCTACGGCTGCAGAGTTAAACATATTAGATGGTGCTACAGTAGTTGTAGGAGAGATTAATGCTCTTGATCTAGGTTCTACAGGCACAGGTACAGCCATTAACTCTAAAGCAGTTATACTAGATGCTAACAAAGACTACACTGGTATTAGAAATCTTACACTCACAGGTGATCTCACTATTGGTGGTGATGATCTTACTATGGCTACCAATACTTCAGGACATCTTCTTATTGCAGATGGCACAAACTTTAATCCTACTGGTGTAGGTGACTTATCTGAGATTAGTACAGTTGCTAACGATGACGTATTTCTTGCTGTAGATACTTCTGGTGGTGGTCTTAAAAAGATTACACGTAGTACTATAGTCTCTGGTCTTGCTGTTACTGGTGCTGCTATATCTAACGTGGTAGAGGATACCACTCCACAGCTAGGTGGTGACCTTGATATGAACGGTCAGGATATTGTTACGACATCAAACGCTGATATTGACCTAGCACCTAACGGCACAGGTAAAGTAGTTGTAAAGGGTAACAATAATCCTGGCACTGTAGTATTTAACTGTGAGTCTAACTCTCATGGTCAAACAGTTAAATCACAACCACACTCAGCCTCTGTTACTAACGTACTAACTCTACCTCCTGGTGGTGATCAAGAGATTGTTGGTACGACAGCAACACAAACACTCACAAACAAAACAATGGGTGCTACTAGCTTTGGTGATAACAACATCACTAACGTTGGTGATATTGCTCTAGACTCTATTAGTGCCGATGCCACAGATATTAACGTAGCAGTATCCGATAACTCAGCTACTGCATTTACAATTAAACAAGGCTCAGATAATTATTTTGTAATTGACACAGCTAACAGTAGTGAGTCTGTCTCTATTGGTACAGGTATATCTGGCACAGCTATTACACTAGGACACAGCACCTCAGAGGTTACAGTAGCAGACAACCTTACAGTTACAGGTGACTTGACCGTATCAGGAACAACCACAACAGTAAACTCTACCACTGTAAATCTTAACGATCACAACATTGTTCTTGACAGTGGTAATAGTACATCTGCTGTAGTCAACGGTGCAGGTATTACAATAGAGGGTGGTAGTGGTGATGATGCTACATTTACCTATAATACTTCAGGACCAAAGTTTGAGTTAAAACTAGGTTCTAGCCATGAGGATTTACAAGTAGATAAACTTACTGCTAATGGTGGTCTAGTTGCAGATAACATTACTATTGACGGAACAGAGATTGATCTTAGTTCTGGAGACTTGACAGTAGATGTTGCAGGAGATATTATCCTAGACGCAGATGGCGGTGACTTTAAGTTTCAGGATGACGGAACTGAGATACTTAGAATTACTAACTCATCTAGTGACGTAATTATTAGACCTGTTGTAGATGCTAAAGATCTTATCTTTCAACAAAGAGATGGAACAGAAGTAGCTAGGGTTGAGGACAATGGTACATTTAACGTTGTCACAGGTAAACTAGCAATAAATGGAACTGCTATAACCTCTACTGCTGCAGAGTTAAATATACTTGACGGTGTAACATCTACTGCTGCTGAATTAAACATACTTGACGGTGTAACTTCTACAGCAGCAGAACTAAACATACTTGATGGTGTTACAGCAACAGCGTCAGAACTAAACTTACTAGATGGTGGCACTTCTGTTGGTAGTTCAATAACACTGGCAGATGCTGACGGTTTTATAGTTAATGACGGTGGAACAATGAAAACTATTCCTGCAACAGATGTAAAAACTTACGCTGCAGGAAGTGCTGCCACTAAAGGATTTGCCATTGCTATGGCAATAGTATTTGGATAGGAAAGGTAAAAGTAAATGGCAACCCCAAATATAATTAATGTAGCGACTATTACTCCAAAGGTAGCAGTTGGTGCAGTGACAACAAGTAGAGCAGACATCGTTGATGTACCTGCAGAAAACTGTGCAAAGATAAACACACTAATGATATCAAACATAGATGGTACAAATGCTGCTGACATTACCGTTGAGGTAAGTGTAGATAACGGATCAAACTATGTTAAGATAGCTAACACAATATCTGTACCTGCTGATGCAACTCTAGTTGTTGTAGGTAAAGACAACGGATTTTATTTAGACGAAACAGATCTTCTTGCTGTTACAGCTTCTGCTAACAGTGATCTAACATACTTGGTTAGTTACGAACTTCTAGTAGACTAAAGGTAATTAATAATGCCCAGATACAACGGTGGTTTTATAGGCACTGATGGATTAGATGCACCTGATGCACCTAGCATAGATTCTGTTACAGCAGGTAATCAATCAGTTAGTGTGGCATTTACTGCAGGAACTGCAGGTACAACTGCTACAACAGGATTTGTTGCAACAACAGATACAGGTAGCGGTAATACAGGTAGTTCTTCACCTATTACTATTAGTAGTCTAACTAATGACACAGCCGTTACAGTTAGAGTTTATGCTATTAATGCTCATGGTACATCTGCTGCTAGTGCTGCTAGTTCTAGTGTTACTCCCTCTGCATTAGCAGGTAATGTAATATATTTTGCAGGTGGTGGTGATAATGTAATTGAGTTCAGAAACGTTGCGTCTACAGGTAACTCTTCAGACTTCGGTGATCTAACTACTACCTCAGAAGGTGGAAATGGTACTGCTTCTAGTACAAGAGGAGTTTTTGCAAAAGGAAAGAATAATAGTGGTGAAAGTAGAGATATAGATTATGTTACACTTGTTACAGCAGGTAATGCTACAGATTTTGGTGACACTACTTATCAAAGAACTGTAATAGGGAGTCTAGGAAATGATACAAGAGGAATATTTGCAGGTGGAGCTTTAAGTTCAGATAGAGTAAATGTTATAGATTACATAACTATAGCCTCTACAGGAAACGCAACAGACTTCGGAAATCTGCAAGAAACTAAAAGAGGAGTTGGCGCTGCAGGATCTACTACTAGAGGTTTATTTTTTGGTGGGGATATAAATGGATCTACATATAGTAATAATATAGATCGTATAGAAATAAGTTCAACAGGAAATGCAGCTAATTTTGGTGACTTATCTGCAACAAGAAACAATCCTGTAGGCGTGTCTTCAAATACTAGAGCAATTGCTTGTGTTGGCTCAGACGGAAGTGGTAATGCTGTTAATATATTAGAATATGTAACTATAGCCTCTTTAGGAAATGTCACTGATTTTGGAGACGCAACTGTTGCTAAAGACACTGCTGCAGGAGATGGATGTGGAACTTTAGGTATAATAGGTGGTGGATATGCCTCAAGTGCTAACACTAATGTTATAGAATCTATAACCATAGCAAGCACAGGAAATGGAACAGACTTTGGCGATCTTCTTGCTGCTAAAAAAGAACATGGTGCTTTCTCTTCTGCACATGGAGGACTTTAAGTATGCCTAACTATAATGGCGTGTGGTCACTCACAACACAAATACAGTATGTTTCAGATTGGCCTGTTCCTCTTGGGGATGTTGGGTTAATATTTGGTAATGCTGAAGGAACTAAATTAGCATCAATTGACCGTATAAACATTGCATCTTCAGGTAGTACTTTTGATTTTGGTGACATGTCAGCAGCAAAGGGCAATATGGCTGCTTTAGGCAGCGCAACACGAGGCGTAGTAGGTGGGGGAAATGACGGTTCTGCGCTCAACGTAATTGAGTTTGTAACATTAGCAGCAACAGGTAGTGTAACTGATTTTGGAGATTTAAGTGAAACTGCAAACTTTCCATCAGGGGCTGCTAATTCAACGAGAGGTATTTTTGCGGCTTTAGGAACAGCACATGGTTCCTCTGGTGCGAATAAAATCGAATATATAACAATTGCAAATGAGGGAAATACTACTGATTTTGGCGATTTAACTGTTGCAAGGTCTATGAAGGATAATGGATTAACCTCTACAACAAGAGCAGTTTTTTGTGGTGGTTACGATGGTAGTAGATCAAATGTAATGGATTACATTACAATTTCAAGTACAGGCGATGCTTCTGATTTTGGTAATTTAACAGTGGGCAGAAATGAAGGAGGAGCAACGTCATCAGCGACTCGTGGTGTAATAGGAGGAGGCTATGGTTCAAGCGGTGCGGTGAACACTATAGACTATATTACCATAGGCTCAACAGGTGATGCCTCTGACTTTGGTGATCTCACTGCGGTAAGATATAGTATAGGAGCAACAAGTAATTCAACTATTGGTGTTTTCTGTGGTGGTCACGATGGCTCTGCTGCCGTAAACATAATTGAACAGGTTACAATAGCTTCAACAGGAAACGCCACTGATTTTGGAGACTTGACCATTGCAAGGGCTATGGGCGCAGCTTGTTCTGGTAGTCATGGAGGCATAGGTTAATGACAACTAAAGACTTCACAGCTAACGTTATATCTGCTACTAAAGTAGTGCCTGATGGTAACTTTAAAGATAGCAAAGCATCAGGTGTGTGGGATATCAATGAAGCACTAGATCTTATCAAAGGTGGTAACTGGCCTAACGTAGCTAACATTAACCCTGCTGCTTTTGTTGATGCTTTGTTTTCAGTTGATGTGTGGGATGGTAATGGTTCAACTCAAACAATTACAAATAATATTGATCTATCTAATAAAGATGGTTTAGTTTGGATTAAATCACGAGATCAAGGACTTGTTAACGGTCTTTTTGATACTGTAAGAGGAAAAGGATCGAGTTTTGCTTATAGATTATTGTCTGATGATACAAATGCACAATCTGAACTAGCTGATGGATTAAGTGCATTTAACTCAAATGGTTTTGCTTTAGGTAGCTCAACTGCTGTTAATGGAAATACTTATGAATATGTTGGTTGGACCTTTAGAAAGCAGCCTAAATTTTTTGATGTTGTGACTTGGACAGGAACAGGAAGTGCAATGACGATAGACCATAACCTTGGTCAAGTTCCAGGTATGATTATCGTTAAATCTACAAGCGCAACGTATGACTGGGCTGTTTGGCACAGAGAGTTTACAGGTACTACCGACTATATTAAGCTAAACAGTACAGCAGCTAAAACGGACAGCGCAGGTGTTTTTGGTAATGGTGGCACTTACCTAACACCCACTTCAACGCAGTTTTTTGTTGGCGGTAATAACCAAGTGTCAGGTGAAGTTGGAGGTGGTTACGTTGCCTATCTATTCGCACACAACAATGATGACGGTGGCTTTGGTGAACCTGGAGATCAGGACATTATCAAGTGTGATGGAATTGATTCTACTAGTGACGATATTGTAAATGTTACTTTAGGATTTGAACCTCAATTTATAATGATAAAAAAGACTAGTACAACAGGTGATTGGCAAATATTTGATAATATGCGTGGTATGCCTCATGGTAGTGATGATCAGATATTAGCATGGAATAGTAGTAGTGCAGAAAGTAATAGTAATAGAATAAAAATAAATCCTGACGGTTTTACAGCCTCTGGTTTTGGTACAAACACTGATTACATCTACATGGCAATAAGACGTGGTGGTATGCAAACCCCAACTGCAGCGTCTGATGTGTTTAATGTTACTAAAACTGCAGACAACGCTTCAACAACTGCCGCATTTGATATTGGTTTTGTTTCTGACTTTGTAATTCACAGAGAAACAGATGCAACAGCCGTTCCTTACGTATTTACGAGGTTGCTTGGTGGGCAACACTATCTCAGAACAGATGGCACAAATGCAGAAGCAGATAGCACAGTCGCATTAGGTTATGATTGGACACTGCAAAATAGCGTTGAAAACAACGTAGATGGCGGTGATCCTCATATATTCTACAATTGGAAAAGAGCCAGAGGCTATTTTGATGTTGTTGCTTACACAGGCACAGGAAGCGCAACAACTATAAGCCATAATCTTGGTGTAGTACCTGAGATGATGTGGGTAAAGGCTAGATCACATGCTGTCAATTGGGGTGTTTACCATAAAGACCTTTCCGCAGGTCAGTATCTTATACTCAATAAAACAAATGCCGTAGATACAAACAGCGCATACTTTACAACAACCGCTCCAACATCTTCTGTTTTTTCCATTGGTGTCGGAGAGTATACAAACCAATCTTCATCTCATACCTACATAGCCTACCTTTTCGCTACCGTAGCAGGTGTATCCAAGGTTGGCAGTTTTCAAGGTGATGGCGGTGATGTAACTGTTGATTGTGGATTTACTAATGGTTGTAAATTTATACTTTTTAAAGACACAGGTTCGGGTGCTCATTGGCGTGTTTTTGATAGTGTAAGAGGTATAAATTCAGGAGCAGACCCAATGTTAAGTTTAAATTTAACTTCAGCACAGGTAACAACATCAGACGTAGTTGACCCTACTAGTTCAGGATTTACTGCACTTAGCACATCAGCAAATGTCTACATCTTTTACGCAATAGCTAATGACCCATCATAACACAAAGGATTAAAATGTTAAAAGACTTATCAAAAACTTATAACGAGGATCAGACACAACTGGTCACACAAGACATAGACATTCAGCTACCAATGTCAAAACCTGAATACAAATCTATGTTGGCTAACATAAAAGAACATGCTCCTGCTATACGACAGGCATCAAGCAACTTCTATAAGTCTCACTCACAGATGATGAGTGTAACACTGGACGTTACAGCTATCACACCTATACGTTCTATCAAGCACAGTCTAGCTGAGATAGAAAAAACTAAAGCTGCACTACAAGAGTCTTACTTTCGTATGAAGAAAGACGAAGTAAAACTAAAGAAGCTAGAACGTAAGCTACTAGATGAGACTGACCCACTAGAGCAAGAGATGCTAGAGATAAAGATAAACGAAAAGCAAGCACAGGCTGCAAGCTCTCGTGGTTATGTTGAAGGTGCAGTGCGTAAGTTAAACTTCTTTACGAATCAGTACGACAACCTGATGGAAAAGATAGGTAAAGAGGAACTAACAGAAGAAGACTATGAGCTAGAAGAAATCAAGTACCACATTATGACCTGCATGAAGCAAGCACTCAACAGTGCAAGACCACGTAACGGTGTCATTGATGAAGGTAACATGATCTATTTATTTGATCTTGGTATTAATGCAGCACAAGCACAGGCTGAAGTATTTGCTTACCTAGAATGGGAAAACAAAACAATACAGGAAGGTAAAGCACCAGAGCATCACCACACAGTAAAGTGGCTAGAAGCTTGCGCAGACAAGTGGGCGCACTGCCCAGGTGACTTTGCTAACAGTCGTGGATTTAACATATTAGATAAAACATCTTTAACAAACACACCACAGCTAGAGGATAAGACAGATGGCTGACATCAAACTTACTCCTGATGATCTAGAGGAGATGTTAGACAACGCAGCTAGACGTGGGGCAAAGGAGGCTCTGCGTTCTATAGGTTTGCTTGATGATGACGCAGCTAGAGACATCATAGAGATGAGAAGTTTGTTAGAGGCTTGGAGAGACACACGTAAATCTGTCTGGTCAACAATAGTTAAAGTAACCACTGTCGCACTGCTGACGTTTATCGCAGGTGCAGTGTGGATGACAATGGGTAAATAAGGGAATAAGATATGGTAGAATCTAGTGGTTATAGAGAAGTAGATAGTTACACAACGGCTGACGGTACAACGTATGTCGCTAAAGCTAGTAATAAAAAAACACAAATTGTTAAAATAGATCCTGAAGGTAAGCAAACTTATTTAGCCATACATTCAAAAAAAGGCTCTAGAAGCTCAAACGCAAATAGAGTTGCAGAAGAGTTTGGTGCGTTTAAAGAAGGTTTAGAAGCTGCTGAAGCAGGGCAAAATGTAACTTACACTGATGATGACGTAAATGCTATTAAAGGAGATGGTGGTCTTTTTGGTTTTGGTGGTGATGCAGCATCTACAGTAACTTTATCTAACGGTACTGTTTTAAGTAGTGCATCAGGTAATACTGGTAACGAAGTTAAAACAGTAAAAAGACTAGCTGATGAAATAGCAAATACAAAGGCTGCTCCATCTACTACTACTACTACCACAGACGATACTTTAAATGTTGATAAGTTATCAGATAGTTTAACAGACACTAGTCTTACTGATGGTCCAGGTGCAGGAGGGGGCGTTAGTCTACAAGAAACAGATTTTGTAGATAGAACTGTAGATAGACCTGAGATCGTACAGACTACACCCTCAACAGAGGTGTTGCAGTTAAAACCTGGTGAAGTGGCTCCCATAGATCCAAGCACACCAAAGACTGTTGTCCAACAGGTTGCACCTGTAACACAGACCCAAACACCACAGGCTACACCCTTTGTAATGCCAGGTTCTGTGCCTCAGACAGGAACTGTTGCGACACCTGTACCGACTGCAGGACTATCTGCTGTTCCTGGACAAGTAACTTACAAAACAAGTTACGCAGGTACTGCAGGTGCAGTGCCACAAACAGTGCTTACCTCTACTCCAGGATCAGGTGAGGAGATTACTTCAGGGTATCAGCAAGTTCCGTACATAAATCCACAAACTAATCAAGTAATAATTGTCACTGAGTTTAACGGTAATCCTATTACTTACATACCACCTGGGTTTGTACGTCAAACACCAATGGCAGAACAACAAACAGTTGAACAACCAACACCTCAATCTACTCCTCAGTCTCCTGTTGATAGACCTCTTCCAGGATCTGACATTGAGCCTGGGAGTTCTGGTGGAACTTTTAGAGATATAAATGATGGTATGATTTTCTCACAGGGTGGGGATGTTACCCTAGCTAGAAAGTTTTTAGGTTTTCCAGAAGACGCTCCTGATAATCAGCTTGATAACTTTTTACAGTCTAGTCCTGCTGCTGCTGCACGTATGGGTAAATACAGACAGGCTATGATGAACATGGGCGGTATGCGTATGGGTGCTCAAGCAGGTACGACTGTTGTAAATCCACTAGCCCAACAGAGTGCTAACTTGGTAGGTCAAACGATGCAACCTATCCAAGCACCGATAGCAGGGCTTCAACCTACACCTGCAGAGTTTATACCAGTAGACGCAGGTATGACTACACCTATGGCTCCGTTTGCACAGGCTGCTACGACAGGCACAACACAACAAGCACCAATGCCTACGGTTACACCTACGGCAACTATGACACCTGCTACTGCAGCTACAGGAATACAAACTGTGACTGATGCGTTAGCACCTGCCCAAGGAACTGTACAGGCACAAGTAAATGCTGCTCAACAAGCTACTACCTCTGTGACAGGTATGGAGGCTGCTCAAGGTGCAGCAATAAAAGTAGAAGGACCAACAGCTAGAAAACTAGAGACAGATCCTGTTACAGGTGAGAGTGAGATTATATCTGGTGCTGCTAACGCTGAGACTGCTGCAGCTTTTACTGAAGCTAAAGAAGCTGAAGAGGCTACACCAAGTAAACAGGCTACAGTTCAAGGTCAGCTAGAAGGATTGATGGCTCAGTTCGAGGGTGGTAACACACCTTCTTGGGCTGCAGGAGCTATGAGATCTGCTACTAACGCCATGATCTCAAGAGGTCTTGGTGCATCTTCTATAGCAGGACAGGCTATCGTACAGGCTGCCATGGAGTCTGCAATACCTATCGCACAAATAGATGCTGCTACACAGGCTCAGTTTGAAGCACAAAACTTGTCTAACAGACAGCAACGTGCTATGCTTGCAGCACAACAACGTGCTCAGTTTATAGGGCAAGAGTTTGATCAAGCGTTTCAGGCTCGTGTACAAAACGCAGCTAAGATTGCTGACGTAGCTAACATGAACTTTACTGCTGAACAGCAGATAGCTCTTGAGGATTCTCGTGCAGCTAACACAGTAAATTTAAACAATCTGTCTAACAGACAGTCTATGGTGATGGCAGAAGCTGCTGCTCTATCTCAACTAGATATGGCTAACCTATCCAACAGACAACAGGCTGCTGTACAGAACGCATCTAACTTCTTACAGATGGACATGGCTAACCTGTCGAACAGACAGCAGACAGAGGTGTTCAAAGCACAACAAAACATACAGGCTTTGTTTACTGATCAAGCTGCAGAGAACGCTGCTGAACAATTCAACGCAGCAAACCAAAATCAAACAGACCAGTTCTTTGCTAACTTAGCAGGTCAAACATCACAGTTTAACGCTGTTCAAGCAAACGCTATGGATCAGTTTAACGTCAACAGTGTCAACGCTTTGAGAGAGTTTAACTCACAGATACAACAGCAAAGAGATTTGTTTAACGCACAGAACGGTTTGGTGATAGCACAGGCTAACGCTCAGTGGAGACAGAACTTAGCAACACTCAACACTGCTGCACAGAACGAAAGCAACATGGCTTTTGCTCAGACTATAAACGCTTTGACATCTACTAACCTTGATGCAATATGGCAGAGAGAAAGAGATATAATGTCTATGGCTTTCCAAGTGTCAGAGAGTAACGCTGACAGAGCTAACAGTATTATACTTCAAAAGATGGCTGCTGACGCTGAGATAGATGTTGCTGAGTTACAGGCTAAAATAGGTGCTGCTGAGTCAAAAGGTAATTTCTTTGCTGAATTAGTTAAGACAGTGTTACCTTTTTAATATAAGGATTAAATATGTTAAACTCATTACAAGATAAAAGAAGAAAAAAAATGATGCTTGAACAGGGTAATCCTGAATTAAATGTAGGTGATCCTGGGGTTAAACGTCAAAGAAAAGCTCTTGGTAATCCTGATTTTGATTTTAGTGAAACTAGAGAGGGTGTTAGGAGAATACAAAATGATTCTAAGGAAAACTCTAAAGAAGATACCGATAGTCTTACTGCTTTTGCAAATGGGTGGATGGAGGTAATAAGGCAAGCATTTGCTGATGAAGATCCTTTATTTAAAGAACAGAGAGCTAGTCTTGAAGGTGGTGTCCCTGACTATTATAAGGGCATTGATATAAATGCTGCCTTTGATTCTAAAGAAGCACAAGATAAAAGAAGTAAAGAGGTTGATCAGAACAGAGCAACAGGTGAGAACCTACCTTCTTTTATTATTCAAGGATCTAAATTTAGAAAAGCTTTGTCTGGTGTAGAAGCTAAAAATTATAGAACTCTTTTTGGTAACGCAGAGGAAAAGAAAACTCCTTTTAAAGATGTAGACATAACTACCATGCCTATGAAAGATATTTTTGATTTAGTTAAAAAGAATGGAAAGTTTCACAGGTTTAATCTTGCAAAAGGTAAAGACACTACAGCCATTGGAAAATATCAAATGGTAGGTGCTACTATTAGAGATTTAAAAGACAGAGGCATACTAAGAAAACTTGGTATAGATGATGACACTCTTTTTGATGAGAACACTCAGGACAAAATAGCAGTTCATTTAGCTGAAAGAAGAGTAAGACCAAAGTTTTCAATATCAGAAGCTAGAAAAGAAATGAGAGATGAGTGGCAAGGATTTGATAGATTGAGTGATAAAGAATTAGATGCAATAATTAACGAGGTTCGTGGAGGTTAATATGACAGAAGCAGCACTTATGGCAGCAGTGCCAGGACAATCTCTTACGGACTATCCTAAGAATTATCCTTGGGAGAGGCCACCTGAAATGATAGATCCTAATGAAGCTATTAAGTTTCATATCGACAGAGTTTCAGATCCTGATATTATAGATAACGTATTAGACGTTATTGAGTTTGGAGTGCCTGTAAAAACACTCTCTGAATCTATGATGACTGCTGCTGTAGCTTCAGGTGTTCACAGTATAGACGTAAGCCTTATTGTTGAACCTATTGTCAGAGACTTTATTATGAAAGCTGCTGACATGGCAGGAGTAAAATACAAAGAAACATTTAAACCTGACGAGTTGACTGTGACACAACGTGCATCCTTATTTGATGATGTTGTTGAGTCAACACCTGAAGGTGAGAGAGACAAGGGATTTGAACTTGTTAAAGAAGCTGCTGAGTCTATGCAAGAAGAGCCAGTAGAGGAAACAACAGAAGAAGAACCTAAAGGTTTGATGGCGAGGTAGCAAAGATGGTAACAGGAACAGTAATGGCAGGTGCTTTCTTTGGTAATCTAGCAGATACCATGAAAGAAAATAGAGAGTATCTAAAAGCAAAACAAGGTATGCTTCAAGACTATATGTTGAAAGCAGGTTTTGAAGAAAGAGCTAAACTAAAAGAAGCTAGAGCAGAGAGAGCAAAGCTTTTAGATGAAGCAGATAAACTTGGTATTGATGAAGAGGCTGCTGCAGTTTTATATTCTACTGGTCAATTGTCTAGCACAGTAGGTTATTTAAAAAAGATAGAGCAGTCTGAAGACCCTGATAAGAAGATAAACAAAGCAGGGTTAAAAAGATTTAGTGAGGC
>CAACVD010000134.1_pt1 | contig 31609 bp, 50 predicted proteins | sample 2381771 | NCBI WGS metagenome assembly CAACVD01 (sample SAMEA5211965, study PRJEB30684) | marine metagenome | biome: Marine; feature: Epipelagic; material: Water | collected 2015-10-15 | depth 15 m
AATTGCTGAATTTCATCTACAAAAATATCCCATATAGCATCTTCATTGATAAATCTATATTCCTCTCCGTCTATTTCAACAAAAAAGTCATTCTCACTATTTAAGTAACGTTCTATCTCTCTAACCTCATCTCTGTTAATATCGAGTTGCAGGTCTTGTATCATTTCTAATATATCTCTTGTCATCTTATTTGTAATTAAATACTACTCTACTATTTTCAAGCACTTGCATCTTATCTTTAAAAGTGCCTTTCAATCTTCCACAAACAGGCACACACTCTGTGTAATATACCTCTCCTGCTTTGATTGACTTCTTGCCTATTGTAATTCGTTCTTCTGCATTATGCGAGTAACGACCTTGGTAACCCATTACATTTCTATCAGGAGTATCCATTCTTTCGCTGCCTATATATTTCTTACGGCTATTGTAATACTCTCTGTGGTAACCTACTATTTCAAATTCTGCTTTCATAATTGTTATCTTTTATTATTTACTTCATAAAGATATTAAAACATTATAATAAAACAAAGAAAAAGTAAAAAAAGTTTAAAAAAAGTTTATCTCACATAATACTTGCCGTACTGTGGTCTGCCTAATTTATTGACAATACTATAACGCAGTGCGTCAATACTGTGGTTGAAAGCATCTATCGGTTTATTAGTTAGTTGTCCGTTCTTATCCTCAATGTATTTATAGTTACGCAACTCTTTTATCATATTGATGCTATCCTCTGTTATATGTAGTTTATACCTGCGTATCATATCTATACTTATATTGATTGCACCCTTATAGGTTTTTTTGGTATTGTATCCCATTCTATGTATTTCTTCAATACTCTTTGGCTCTGCACTATCGCACCATATTTCATCTCGCCTATCTAATCCTATCCTTTGCAATTCATTTCCAATATCTTGATTAGTCATTCCTGTACGATACAATAACTCTCTTGCATACATATTGTCGCCCTCTACGTAAGTTTCTACTAATGCCGAGGGGTCATTGCTAAAACCAAAATCAAGACCTCTGCTGACGAGTTTTGCACTTGGTGGTATATTGGGTATAGTTTGAAAAGAAAATACAAGAGAACGGCTCTTACCACGCTCTCCGAGACCGTACACTCTCCAATAATTATCGTCAATGTCTTTAAGTCGTTCAATCTCTTGTTTTATTACATTAGTTAGAAACGGATTATCCTTGTAGTTTGTTTGAAAGAAATCTACATCTTCTCTCGTTAGCACCTTATCGTATATCCAATGAAATTCATCAGAGGGGTTGTAGTCAATAACCACTCGTTCTGTTGTACGAAATATAAGCTGCTGCCAATCTTCAAATGTAAGTTCGTTGCACTCGTTGATAAATAGTAAGTCTCTTTTACGTCCTCGTATCTTGGTTGGTTGGTCTAAACTAATAAACTCAATTCTATTATTGTTTACAAAGTATTCGTGCGTACTCTTTGAATGCAGTTCTTCAAAGTACAAATCATTTGTTTTTAGTATGTCAAAGAAATCTCGCATCACAGTACCTCGCACCGCAGGAAACGTCTTACGCACTATTGTTATTGTCTTACCTGTATTGTTTGTACAATAATAAGCAAGTATCCAAAGTAGTATATTGAATGTCTTACCACTTCGTGTACCACCCTGCTCTACAATTATTTTCTTATCGCTATTTGTGAGGTGGTCATATACTACATTACTCCTTATCGTCTTCTTCAACTCGTGTTACTATTTCAATGTCAAATAATTTAGTACCCTCGAAACCTGTAAGCTCTTGTCGTTCTACATAACCCCTGTTTTTACCTTTGGTTTTTAAATAAAATATAGTTGCACTTGTATTGCCATTTATTATCTGCTTATGTAGTTGGCTCTCTGCCATATCTAATGCAATGTTGTTTATATCATCTACTTGCTTCTTAAACTCTGCATCATCTTTTAACCATTGATAAAATTGTGTCCTGCTAACACCTACGGCTTTACAAGCAGTTGTAACTACTCCAAAGGACTTTTCTAATGCTTCGAGTACTTTCTTTTTATTGTGTTCGGTTTGTTCGCTACTTACCATTTTGAATACTATTTAAAAATTCATTTCTTGCATTAGTTTCTTCCTTAAACACTCCTAATACTTTTGTAGTGGTAGTCCAAGTATCGTGCTTCTTTACTCCTCTCATTTCCATACACATATGTTTCGCAGTTAATTGTACTGCAACTCCTTTTGGGTCTAACTCATTCCAAAGAAACTCTGCTACTTGTGTTGTTATGCGTTCTTGGTTTTGTAATCGTCTTGCAAATGTTTCAAGCGTTCTTGATAATTTACTTAACCCTACTATTCTTTTATTTGGTATGTATGCTATTGTACCTGTTCCAAAGAATGGTGCTATATGATGTTCGCATAAACTATGAAAAGGTATATTTGTTTGCACTATCATTTCGTCATAACCCTCGCCCTCAAAACTTGTGCAGTTCCATTGTGGAGGATTAAGAAATTCTTTAAAAAACTTTACAAAGCGTTTAGGCGTTTCCTGCAACCCCTCTCTGTTTACATCTTCTCCAAAGTATTGCAGCAATCGTGTTACATTGTCTTCAACAGTTTCTGCTCCGTTTTCTTTTTGCTCCCACGGAAATACCAACCACTCGTCTTTATATTCTTCTCTCTTATCTATTAGTACTTCAAATGGTTTTTTATGTTTAGCGTATCTTGCTTCTGTTTTACCACTATCAATTAAATCGTCAATGATAACATCTGCTTCGTCTATGTTGTTTGTTGGGTTGCCTGTTAGTCCTGCAACAATAACTCCTCCTCTTGGCACTCCATAGTATTTTGTGTCGTGTGGATATGTTGCAAGTATCACTGTAAGTCGTTCATATACTTCTTCCCAACCTATTATCTTCATACTCCTGTTTTCTTGTTCCATATTTCAATATGTAATCTTGTTGTAAAGTTAAGATAGTTTTCTTTTGCTAACTCGACTACTCTTTCTTTTGTTTCGTTTAGTAGTTCTTGATTTTCTCCTGCTGGCATCAAATAAACTTTATCTCTATCTACTATATCAAGATAATACTCCTGTATCTCTTGCCATTCCTTTTCTCCGTTTACAACAAACTTAAAAATTGTGTTCTTGTTATTTAGTGCTTCAATTACTTGTGGCTTAAATGTCATTGAACTATCCATACCACTATTACGCAGTTTTGGACTACAATTCCATAAATGTATTTGTTCAAACATATATTCGCTTGGCATAATTGTTCCGTTTGTTTCTACTTCAAAATATGCGTTTGCATTGATATTGTGTTTTACGTATCTAATAAAGTCTTCTAATGCTGCTTGTTGCATAGTTGGTTCGCCACCTGTTAAAATTATGTGTGCATCGTTTTTTATTGCTTCAACGCAATCGTTAGGCAAAACATCTTCAACTTCTTTTGATTGTGCTTTCATCCACACCTCAACAGTATCACATCTAAATTCTGCGCCATTATGTAGCTCACCGTCAAACTGCGTACCCATACCGCCACACATAAGGTTGCAACCACCTAAGCGAACAAATACGCTTGGTACTCCTACTGTCTTACCCTCGCCCTGTATTGAATAAAATACTTCGCTAACTGCTAACTTCTTCATATATTATTTTTGATGATTTTGTTTCTGCAAATTCTATCTTAATGATAGGTAACTTTGCTTCGTTTTTAATTCTTTGAAATAACCATATTGCCATATTCTCTGCTGACGTTTCAAATGGTACTGTTATGTATTGTTCATTTGTTATTCTAAATACATCTACCAAAGGGTCTTCTTCGTTAAGAATAAAGTAATGGTCGTAACTTTTAACAATTGGCTCAACAAGTTTATCAATATCTGAAAACAACATTGTAACTCCATTCTCCATTTTATTAAATGCAAATGTACAAGTTACATCGTAGGTGTGTCCGTGTGGTCTTCCACATTTCTCTCCTGCTTCTTTATTTCTGTGTCCTGCATAGAAGTAATACTTCTTTTCTATTTTTATCATAAGGTATCGTTTGAATAATCAGTATAGTTTACTTTAAGTGCGTTATGTTTCGTGAAGCATAATACGTTATACATATTGCCGTCTACAAATACACTATCTGTTTCTTTTAAGTCAAATACATTGTTGTCTTGTATCCTGTAAATTAAGTGCGCTCTAACTTTCATATTAGGTGTAACATATTGATACACTTCTTTATTCACTTCAATTGAAATAGGATAATCTAAAAGCAAGGACTCTATTGTTTCAATGCAATCTTTTGTTTTCCAAAATTCTATCGTGAAATACAAATGTTGTACTTTGCTTGTTATGATGCCAAGTCCGTTTCTGTTGAATAAAGTATATAGACCAAATAGCCTACCCTCTACTTCTTTGCCGTACCAATAATCTTTGCCTTTCATTTTATTAGGTTTTCAATATATTGTTTCTCGTGCCATATATTTAATTCAGACCCTTGATAATCATTTGCAACTATCCAACCCTCTAATCGTCTGCCAAGGTCTGACATTTGCGATAACGCACTTATATAGTTATCCCATCTTGTAGCTATTTTAAGAACTTCTAACGCATTATCTATATCAAAGGCGGTATATTTTAACGGAATCCTGTACATCTCTTTAAAACTTCTAAAATCAGGATATACAAGCACACATCTAAACGCATCAGCTTCAAGCGAAGTCCAACTAACATAATCTTGCAACGAACAATTGAATTGTATTTTTGCTCGTTTAAGTTCGTAGTAGTATTCTTCTTTGGTTAGATTTTTCTTTAAAATAAATCTTGGCTCTCGATTTGATAGTTCATATAGTGCATCTGTTACATATGGCAAGTTGCTTCTTAAATTACTACCGCTTGTCGTTACTATAAAATTCCAATCAGGGTTTTCTTTTAAGAAACGTTCTGCGACTGCTAATAAAAAGTAAGGGTTCTTTTCTTTGTCTAACCTACTTGTATAGATAACTGTATTTTTCTTCACAACTTTCTTTGGTGCAGTTTTAATTACATCTTGGTAATCAAGTGGCAAAGACACAACGTGGATAGGTGCATTGAAACCTGCTTCACGCAACTGCATCTTATGAATAGTACTGCCAACGAATATACCTGACATTCTTTTATCAAGACCTAATTCATAAAATCGCATCCAATCTTTCATATCGTAAGTAAAATCGTACTCATCAACCGATTGTGCGTGTAGCATACCATATACCTTTATGTCTTTGTATCCGTATAAATCAAGAGCATAAAAAATACTATCAATACCTGATGTCCAAAAATCCTGCAAGAAGATTACATCTCCCTCTTTAACTTTGTTAGTTCGTATCTTATCTAAAAAATTAGCACATTGGCTCAAAGCATACTGCCCTCTGCCTATGGCATCTAATACTGCACCTACTCGTATTTCTTTTCCTGTGTTAAGTGTACCCTCAATAGGAATAAAATTAACATCATAATCTTTAAATGTATTCGGCATCCACACATTACTTAATTGATATGTGTACCTTTCTTTTAACGGCTCTAAACCAAAGTACCAAATGTTTCTCATACTATTGCTCCATTTTCATTGTCTTCTAATACCTCAACTAAATCTGCATTGAACTTTGTTTTTATCCACTTGGCTATACTTTCACAACTTAAATCAAAAAAATAGTTGCAGCGAAAATCATCATCCCAAAATTCATCGTTGATTGCAGTTTCTATATCTCTTTTAAATTCTATTATCTCTATATCTCTGTCTTCGTGTGTTACTTCTTTTTCTACTCTGATATGAAATATATGCCTGTGTGGGTCTTTTAAAAACCTAACCTCATCTATATTGCAACCTGCCCAATAGTGTACTCCCTCTGTTTGTAATTTAACTACTATTCTCATATTCTTTTAAATTGCTCGTATGTTAATGTACCTTTTTTAAGTTTCTCGTTTATGTAAAGTATTGTGTTAGCCTGTCCTGTATTGGCTATCGCAAGAAATAAATTAACACCTAACCTTTTACTATATTTTTGATATTCAATGTATGCTAATGTATTAGTTATTGTTGCTATACTTTTCGCTCCCTTGTGGTTTTCTATATTGCTAAACATTTTAGGAGTAATCTTTAACTGCTCTAAAACTTCTTGCATCTTTATTGGTAACCTTTTTTTTCTCGTAAGCACATCTTTATATGATAACGCTTTTATGCCATTATCGAAATAAGATAGGTTGCCATATACTTGTGATGATTGCACCCAACTACTACTATCAACAGAATGCAAAGGCAATTGATACATTTTAGGATAAGCTACAAAACCAAGTCCGTGTAATTTGCCTTGCGTTATTTTATATACATCTTGTATGCGTTTTAAAGTCCAATCTCCTTTTGTTGTTACTCCACCTGCAACGCAAATATGCTCATTGTTCTTTCGTGCATCTTTTAGATAATTAAAATTTGTATCTGCCATTGTGAAAACAAACATAGGATTGTAACCTCTTTGCACCATTGTTTCATAGTTGTTTTTACTTGCGTGGTCGTTGCCTATCACATCAAGCATAACATACTTTTCTATCTTGTGGTTATTTGCATCAATGTACTTGCAATAGTTATCAAGCGTAAGCCAATCTAATTTCTTTTTTGAATTAAACAAAGTAAAGGCACCGCTATCTACCATAAGATTAACATTGCCTTTTTCACTTTCGCTTGTTACTAAATTGTTAAACTTTTGATTTCGCCCTGCATACGCAAAGCTAATCAGTATGTTCAAGTATGTATCATTTGACTTCACACCCAAGATAGTTTTCTGTTATCCAATCTTTTAATTCATTAGTTAGTTTTTCTTTAACATCTAAATACTCATCTGTTATTGTTATTACAATTTTATTTGTTTCAAGGTTAGGTGCTTCTACATCTTCATCAATATAGTCAAGGTCTTCCCAATCGTGTTTAATTGTGTCAAGACCCCAATCCTCTAACTGTTCAAAGTCAAACTGATTGCCAAGTAAGTCCCAATCCCATTCTCCAAAGCCTACATTGTCTTTAATGATAAACTCTTTTTGTTGCTCGTTAGATAACTCATCTGCTTGTACGATATATACTTCTTTCAACCCTGCTTCTATACTTGCTTTGTATCGCATATTACCGCCGAGTATTACGTTTTGATTATTAACTACTATTGGTCGTAGTTTTAACATTTGAGGAAACTCTCGTATGCTATTCACAAGTTTACTAAACTTATAGTCCTTAATGATACGAGGGTTATCAGGATTTGTTTTTATGTCGTTGATACTGACCTTTTTAACTTCCATAATGATATAACGATTTTTTTGCTAAGTTTTATTTACTAATTCTTCATAGTCTTTTTCAAGCACTTTTACATATTCGTTTTGTACAATATCGTGTACGTTATTAAGTACGTCGCTCGGCAATCGTGTTATCGTGTTTCTTATGTATTGTTGCTTATCGCTATCGTTTGCAAAAGAGCCAATAACACTCATCATTACCTCATTTAACTTTGGATTGTATTGTGAGTACATTTCATAGTTTTCGATTGCGTGGTGTATAGTTGCGTGGTTTATTTTCCACCCTGTTGAGTACTCAATCAATCTTGCTATCTCAACTAACCCTCTATGTTTGTACCTTTTTAAGTACATAATGAAAGTTGCCCTTGCTTCAATTATTTCTCTCTTTCTTATTTTATCTAAAAACTTGTATCCAAATTCTAATTCAAATCTTCTTTTTATCTGTTCAAACTCTGTTTGTGTCATAATGTTCCTGTTATTACATAATCGTTTACTTCAACTTCTTGCTTCATAAAATACGTCATATAAGTTTCAATACCTTGTTTAACCTTTTGCTCTCCACTTAAATAAAATTCTTCGGACACATCCCAAATGCCAATATCAAGCGAACTTTTATCTACTACTAAAAATTTAAACTCATAAAATTCAAGTCCAAATAATTTGCAGTATAGATACACTTGAATATCATAACCATACTTTCGTGCCGAGTACGGAAATGCCTTGATGTCGCTTGTTGTCTTAATATCGACAATTCCGTGTTTGCTCAATATATCTGCTTTACCACGAAACGGCATACCCATTACCTCGCCAATAACAGGTACTTCATATTGACTATCTCCTAATAATCTTAACGCTTGTTCGTTTTTAAGTATAGCATCTGCAAGACGTTCTGCATCTGATTTTTCTTTTGCAGTATAAACAGTTCCGTGTTCGGCAACTGCTTCTTTATATTTCTTTGTGTTTTTACTTTGCACATCTACAAATATCAACTCGTCAAACTTTTCAGGTTCGAGTAATAAACAATGCAGCAACCATCCGTCTCGTAAGCCTTGTGTACTTACATTGCCATATTGTGTAACATAATGGTACTTTTTTGGACTATCATATAGCAACTTAATACTGCTACTGCTTAACGCTATTTTGTTAAGTTCTCCATAATAGAAGTTATCATCTTGCATCTTGTTTAAAAGGTTATTCTTTTTATAGTCCTTTTGGTCTAATAGTGTAATCAATTCCATAATCTGTTTTTCAAATTTGCCCACCATACTCGGTGCTTTTCTTTTAACCACTCTTGTTCTGTGTACACTTTTACTTTGCTTCCAAGTTGTACAATATATAAACCTGTTTCTGTTCTCATCTCATATCTCCCTCAAAGCAACTGTTACTACAATACTGCTTATCGTCATACATTGGTCTGCCACAAAAACTACATTCATAATCAGGCTCGTAAGCAGGGTTTCCATAATCTACATATTCCATTGTCTTCTATTTATTTGTGTTAAAGATATTAAATTTTTTTAATTCTTCTTCTAATTTCTCAATTTTTTCTTCTGCTTGTCTTGCTCTTTCAACTGCTCTATTTTTATCTTCTCGGTATTCGCTTAACGCTTTATCATATGCCCACCTATTAGTTTGCAATTCGTTTACATAAAAAGTAATCTCGTTTAGCGATTGAGCCATTTTATCTAATCTTTCTGTCTTGTTCTTTTTAAGAGCATCTAATACTACTTGGCATAAAAACTCCATATTGCCATAGTACTGCAAATCTTTTATATTAGTTATCTTATTCATTGAATAGCATTGGTATATCTCCTACGTTCTTGTTCCAATCAATTACGCTAATCAAATCAGCACAATCTCCGTATCTTAAATTAACAAAGAACTGCTCTGCTTTAAGTGCTTTTTCAATACTTGCTACGAGATTAGGATACTGCTCTCTGCTATTAACTAACTTTTCTAAATGCTCTAATTTTAATCTGTCTAATAAACTTGTCATCTTTTTATGTTTTAAATGTTATCTCGCACAAAATTTTCTATCTTACGCTTCATTGTAAAATTCTTTGAACGTTATTATTCCGTCATTGTAAATATCAATCAACTCTTTAATTGTTTGACCTGCGACAATAGTATTTCCCTCTTGTTGAAAAACAAAATCATCGTTATTCATAATCAATACCCATTTGTAACTTTCATCAAGATAGCACCAACCATTCCCAAAATTGCTTTCAATCCTTGCAAACCCTTGTGATTGCAATTCCTTTCTACTTTTAACTTTCATCTTTTTGTCTTTTAATCGTTATTGATAATATCGTGTTGGCTCAATATATGCAAGTCTCTAATATCAACATAATTAGGTCTTTCGTTGTTATTGTAACTATCAATAATTGAACTTGTGATTTCTGCTAATGTTCTTAAAACTTTTACTTCTTTTGTTTTCATCTTATTATCTTTTAATTATACCATAAATATAAGACCATTAATACACTTATCAAAATTTTTTAATAAAAAAGTTAAGAAAAGTTTAACTTCTATCGACAATACTTGCTTGTTCCTCTGCTAAAAGGTAAACTTCTTTATTTTGTTTTTTGTCGTTCCAATAAGAAGTAGTAGGACAATGCTTATCAAAAACCTGCATTTTAGACAACTTATTAAGCCAAAACCAATAACTGCCTTTTGGGTCTGATACAAAATATATCTTTACAATATCGGAATTCAATTCCATAAGTGCATCATATTTTTTCTTTTCAAGCAGTTTACTATCGTAGTATTTTTTGCGAAACTTCATTTCAATTACGCACTTCTTGCCTTTCGGAGTATATCCTTTTGCATCATAACACAGGTTTTTATCTCCTACCCATTCTAAGTTCCAACTATCAAAAGTGTTTAGAAATAACACAAAGGCTTTTTCAAATTTATTAGTCCTTTCTATTTGTGTCATAAAGTTTGTTAAGTTGTTCTATCCAATTTACAATTGTTTTTGGGTTACAAGTGCAAGGTTTGTAATAAGAATGTTTAAAGTATTTTGCGTGGAGCTGACATACAAGTTCAAATTGTTTTTTGTTTAGTTTATTTCTAACTTCATTTCTAAACAACTTCCAATCAATTCTATCTAACGCTTCCATAAGTCTCCAATATCAATCTCGTTCCAATCTTCTCTGCGTTTATCACAACCACAGTTAGGGTTAAGTTTTTTTACAATATATCTTATGCCTGTGTATTTAGTAATGTAATAAACTATATCTCCAAGCTTCATAATAATTCTGTTATATCTTTTAGGTCACTCATTTTTATCTCCCACATAGGCCCTTTTAACGGAAACTCGGTGCCGTCTGTTAGTGTGCGTATTGTGCCTTTTTTAAACTTCTCGGCTACTTCTTTCATTTCGTTTTTTTCTATCCAACCGCATATAGTAACCTCATATGTCTTTTTGTTTAGCGAAGTGAATATATAAGTATCTGCTTTTAAGTTTTTTTGGTATGCCCAAAAGTTGTTTACAAAGTGTGGCTCTACATCTACATTGCGACCCATAGTTTTAACATCTATCTTTCTTCCGTTATGTTCAAAATCATAACCTCCGTCAAAACCTGCTTCAAGTTCATCTGATATACCAAATAATCTTTTAACTGCAATCTCCCCAAGTAGTCCAACGTATTGTTGTGCTTTGTTTCCGTCTGCTTTACCTCTCTGCCCTATATTGTTTTCTTTAACAAAACTCCATACTTTACTTTTTGTTTCGCTTCCTATTTTAATTTTCATTTTTGTAATTTTTGATTTAATAATTTTTCAATCTTATTTTTTGTTCTATATATTGAGTAGTAATCTATGCCTGTTTGTTTGCTCAATTCAAGCATACTATACCCCTCTATATATATAAGTTCATATATCTTTCTGTCGTATAAATGCCAACTCGCTATCTCTTTTTCAATAATATCTAATTGTTCTTTATATTCAAATACATTGCCTTTGGTATTTGGTTCGCTAAACATTTCTTCAATCTTTTTATTTTTTTTATCTGTTCTGCACTTATCAATATATAAATTTCTTAACACTAAAAAAACAAAGTAATGATTTGCTTCTTTATCATTATACATTAACGTCTTATCATATTTGCCTTTCCAATCATAAACTTTAAGGTACATATCTTGCACAAGGTCTTCGGCTTCTGCTTGAAGTCCAAATGACTTTGCAATACGCAACCATTTGTCGTGGTTTTTAGATAATATGTTTAATGCTTCTACCACCAAGTAATTTTTAGTCCAATAACAAAAAAGGATAACATTAGTGTTGTAGAGTTCTCGTCAGGTTGCAATAAAAAACCTAACATTACTCCTGATACAAGAAAACCCTCAATGTGTAGTCCGTTCATTTTTTTTCGTTTGGTAATTTATCTATTACTGCTTGTATCATTGCATATAAAGTAGTAATCGCTTTTTCAAGCGATTTTATTCTTTGTTGTTGTGTATATTTTTTTTGTCTCAAAATGGTAAATTTGATTGCTCTTTTAATGGTGCTTTTAATAACGGATTGCCGTCAATTTCAAAACCTACATTGCCAACTATACTTCTTAATTTAATCGGCTCATCCATAGGTGTTGGTCTTCCACCTGTTTCTATCTCTTTTACTTTTCTAACGTGTATATGCGAATACATCCATTCGGTAGGGTGCTGCAAGTATCTATGTATGCAAAGAAAATCATCTGCTCTATTGACAAACTTACCACCGCCCTCAACATCACTTGCCATAGGTGGTATTGGGTGTCCTACATATTCGTGTCCTATTGGGTGTTTCATTCTTAATGCGTTAGTATTTGCGTGTGTATTAAGCCATATTGATACATTATGCTTTTTACAGAATATACGCATCTCTGTTGTTGCTTGATAATCATATTCGTGTCCACCTATACTCTTACTCATTTCAGGGTCTTTGATTAAACTATTATATGGGTCAATCAACATACCCTTATAGTCCCACGCTTTTTTTATCGCAGTACCTAATTCAATTAGTTGCCTATAAGTATATAACGAACTTGTATCCACTATTTTAAAATAATCAAATATCCAACCTATATGTTCATTAAAATCTGTTTCCTCAATTTTGTTAATTGGCTTCTGCTCTAAAAACTCAACTAACTTTCTTACTATTGAATGTGGCTCATTTTCACTACTAAAAACTAACCAACGAATTCCTAATCGTTTTGCATAAAGCAACATCATATATAGAATAACAGTTGTCTTACCTACGTTTGCGTGTCCTAATACAATGTTAAAATTTGCTTCTTTAAATCTTATATACTCATCTATTTCTTGTATATCTAATTTGTATGCTTCTTTTTGTTGTCCTGTTCGTATTTTATTTAGTTTGTCTTTTACGTCATCAAAGTTAATTAGCATTGTCTTGTTATTTTCGTATAAATGTATTAAAGTTTTTTAATTAAAAAAATTAAGCCAAAAAAAAAGGGTCTTTCGACCCCTTTAATTTTAGAATGGCATAACATCATCTTCTCTTCCTGCAAGGTGTGTTGCCACAGGCACTTGCTCTTTTGGTTGAGGTTTAAATGTGCTTAAAGTCATATACAACTTATTAGGGTCGTTTTTTGACTTACATATACTTAATCTTCCTTTTCCTTTGTTTGCTTCAAATACATCTTTATATGTAATTAGCATTTGACTTAATTGAGCAACATCAAAATCTATTTGTGCTTGTACCCAATCTACATCTCCTGCTTTTACATACATTCCTTTTACTAACTCTGCATTCTTCATTTCTTTAATATATTAAAAAAGTTATCGGTTAAATTTTCAATGTTTTCAAGTTTAAAACTTTCAGTACGGCACACTATTTCAATTGCACCTTTGAAAGCTACTTGTCGTAAAATTAAATCATCTTTACTTACAAAGGCAGGTCTATCTTGTGCTAACTTGCCAATTTTATATTTCTCGTTTGTTATATCATAATTGATAGTATCTCCTACTTCTTTTTTAAACTCTTGTTTACTAAAAAATGTTAAGCTATCTCCGTTATCTATATTTACTTTCCATTTGTTTAAATCTTTGTAAGTTCCGTCTCCTACTATACTTGTTACTTTACCTGTTTTCATAATATATATCTGTTAAAAATTGATTGTTAATTTCGGCATCTGCCTGTAACTTATCTATTTCGCTTTTTAGTTTTGCAATTTCATTTTGCAAGGCATCTATCCTTGCTTGTTTTAATCTCATTAAATCTTCCATACGTGTCATCTTATTTTAATTTCAATAAAGATATTAAATGTTTTTGATAAAAACAAATAAAAAAAAAGTGAGGTGCATTACACACCCCACCCAAAGATAACAAGTTATAAATAACTTAAAAGACAATCAAAGGTAACAATAAATTAGAACTGTGCAAGTTTTTTTTCATAATGCTTTATCATTTCAATAAGGTCATTGTTATCGTACTTAACTATTTGTCTGCTTAATTGGTGCAAGTCATCTGCCGTTCCGTTACCAAATTCAATATCTAAATTCCTGCCAAATTTATACTGCTCTCCATATCTAAAAACATTGCACCCTGCACATTGTACTTGGCAATTAGTTTCGTTCCAACGAGTTGAATAGTGTTTACGGCTCATAAAATGTCCGCACTGCAATTCTTTCCAATGGTCTTTTTTTCCGCAAGTATAACATTCTGCTAAGCCGTTATTATCAGTATATCTTCTGCGTATATACTCCGAGAATATCTTGTCGGCTTTGTTAATTAGTGTCTTGCGACTTGGTTTGCGTGGCATTACATTACCGCATTGTCAAGTATTTGTATCATATGTCTTAACTCACTTTTTTCAAATTTGCCTTCAATTTGTGCGTTATATGTTTTAAAAGTTAAATGATACATATCTTTCTCTGCATCAAATTTTTCTTCTTTCTTTCCTAAATAATCTATTTTTAAATCAAATTTCATAGTAGTTTTAATATAGTTTTTGCGCTTATCATATGTAATATAACATTTGCCTTTTTTTGCTGACCGCAAAAGTCAATTACAAATGCAATTCATAGCGAAGTTATATGAAATTTTTCACGAAATCAAGAAATAATTAAAAATTGTTATCTTTTCTGAATAACATCTTTTGCAATCTTTTCTGCACTTCTGCCTATTACATACCCACCTACACCAAGTTGTAGTAAGTTCCAAAATTCATTTTCAAGTTCTGCATTTGGTAAATTAAACGCAGGTGCAAAGAATTTATTGTACATAACTATAAACCCAAAACCTAACATAAGAATTGGTCTCCAAGACCTTTGCAACCAATTTCCTTGTGCTTCTGTTACGATTACTTCGGTTTGCATTTTGCGAAGTTCAAGTTCTTTTTCTTTTAGAATTTGAAATACCTCGTTTTTTGCTTTAATGCGTTCTTCATCATTAGTAAATAAGTTGTCAATTACTTTACCTATTGCTCCTATTATGTCGCTTGTAATAAAATCAAATATCTTTTTCATCTTCCCTGCCCTCTATATTTTTTCTTCCAACCTTTTTGACCTTTCGAAGCGTTTTTACTATGTACATTTGGTCGCTTAGTTTTTGTTCTTAAAACTTTTATTGCTATTTGTTTTTTCAAAACTGCTTACTTATCCATTCATATTCTTCTCTTGCGTCAAAACTCGGACACATCTTGTCGCTAAAATCTCTATGTCCGTATATCTTTGCACTTGGGTATTGTATTTTAAGATAACACAACATATCTTCAAGTGCTGCTTTCTGTTTTTCGTTACGCGTATCGTGCCAAGCAGTATCATCTCCAAGACCTCCTGCGTATGCTATTCCTATACTATCAAAATTATGTCCTTTGGTATGTGCGCCTGTTTGCTCTATTGGTCGGCATTCGTGTACATTGCCTTTTAAATCAATAAAAAAGTGATAACCAATATCTTTCCAACCTCTTTCTTGAACGTGCCATTTTTGTATATCTTCAACCGTTACGTTAAAATCTTTTTTTGTAGCCGTGCAATGCACAATTATTTTATTAACTTTACGCATATTATAATGACCTAAAAGTATAACTTTTAGCTATTTCTTTTTTCGCATTCACAATTAGTTTTTAAACTATCTAATTTAAAGTTCCACCAAAGGTGTAATTTACATTTTGTACTATCAAGCCAATCTGCAATTTTTCTTAATGTTTTTATCATTTTTGTTTTTTTAAATAATACCATTTGTGTAAAGTGTAGCCAAGTGTTGCTGCCAAAACTGCTACTTTTAAAATTGCTTCAATCTCCGTTAACGATAACATTAACGCTCCTATATTCATTCCGTATATTTTCAAATCTGTTAAGTTCATTAGAAAGGTGGCCTTAATGTCTTGCTATTATTAGCACGAATTTTTAATAGTTTACTGTCAACGAAATTTTTTAACGCATCAACATCAACGCTATTTTCTAACCAACCAACAACTTGCTCTTGTGTTAGATTTTCGTACTCTGTAAAGTTTTCTTCGTCTGGACTTCCAATATAAGCCACGTCGCTAACAAAGGTTTTAAACTCTCCGTCTGTTGCTCTATATAGAAATTGTATTTGATATACAACGTTTGCTAATTCGCCCTCGTTTCTTTTTACTTTAAATGCTTGTATTTCCCAAGTGTATGTATTCATATTACCAAGTGTTTATCTGTGTTCTTTTCCAAGTGTTTGTTGCCGTGCAGACATATATGTAATTTGCGTCTACTCTTATTTCCCCTGTTGTTCCTGATGCGCTTGACGAGGCCGGAGTGCTTAATGCAGCAATACCAAATCTACCCGTTTTCAAACTTGTAGTTTCACAACCTAATCCGTCATTACTAAATTGGTCCATTCTTGTTTGTAGAAATGTTGTACCACTCTCTCTTAATGAAAAACTTTCATCTTCGCTTGAACTGATAGTAACAGTTTCATCGCCTGTCAAAATTAAAGCGCCCTGTGCCTGTGCTGTGAAATTTTCAGTGTTACTAAAATTGTACACTACATTTCCGTTATCGTCTGGCAAAATTGAAAACAAGGTTGAATTATTAGATTTAAATAAAAACCCTCCGCCGTCGGTTGACGAGCCATTTGATTGTATAGTTAATATACGCGCGTTTCCATCGTAATCTCCTACGTCAAATTTAATTGAACCACCATTTACGTTGGTATTATCTTCGGGTTTTTCTCCCACAAATAAATCGCCACCGAAAGGGTTAATCTTTATATCGTTAGCAACTGTCCCACCTGTGTTAGACGCTTGTAAAATAATTCCTGTACCATTGTCGCGATTAACTGTAAATTTTGTATCTGTACCTGCATTAGGTTTTACCGATAAAGCGTTGTCCTCATCAACATTACTTAATTCAATTTTTGCTCCTGTATCGCCAACTATCTGAACGAAGTCATCTGGATTGTTTGTGCCAAAGCCAACGTGGTTATCAACGTAATCTACATAAAAATTACTGCCAAAATTTAAAGTGTTTTCAGGCGTCATTGTAACCGTGTCAAAACTTGTAACAAATAAACTGCCGGCTGAGGTGCCTGAACCAATACGGACATTTCCCTCGTTTACATTTAACTTAATATCCTCTGTTAAATCTGCCTCTACGTGAAGTTTTGCAGTAGGTTGTTCAATACCTATACCTAGACGTTGGTTTTCGTCTATACGCATACACTCTAAATCGTTTGTTAAAAAACGAACTTGTCCATTATCGTTTCCTGTGCCATTAGCACGAAAAACCATAAACTGATTTGTCGCACCGTTATTTTCAAAAGACGCTGTTTGTGTTCCGTTAGTATGCCTAAAATTTATTTGAGTACCAAAATCTCCTGATTCCTTTATTCTAACACTTCCGTTTTCTGTTTGTACGTCTAAAACTTCGGCAGGGTCGCTTGTATTAACACCTAACTTGCCTGTTGTGTTAGCATCGGTATTTGTTATTGTTAGCTCGCCTGTTACAGAAACGCCATTGTCTACACGACCCATAGAAATAGCACTATCGAAGCCAAGTCCGTCTTCTAAAAGAGCTTGGCCGGTAGAAGGTATTTTCTCTTGGTCAGACGTTTTTATTAAGCCGTCGTAAGTATCTTTAATTTTTTTGCCTGTAAGTGTTGCCATTGTTTTTTAATTTTTTATCTATAAACTTTAATAACAATTCAATGTTTTTAATTTTTGGTTTACTTTTTCTTATCATAATACCCAACCTGTAAAATTTGCGTCTCTACTTGGATACATATCTTCATTTGATGAAGCGTTATATTCAGGATATTTACTTTGATTAAACGTCATAAAATCTATAAATCTTCGTGTATAGAATTGTGCAAAAGTTCTATGTTTATCAATTAGCGTATCTACTTCTTGTTTTGTTACACTTTCGCTATTTTCAGATGTGTTTTTAAATACTCCGCCATTAGCAACTTGGTATGCAGCAAAAGGCAGATAATCTACCATAGCAAAATGTATCAACATATCTTTTAAATAATCCCTAACAAGTATCAAATAATCTCCTGTTAAATCTTGGTCAATAATATCTTGTGAAATTTTATCATAAAGTTCCGTGCCAAGATAGTTTTGCATATGTATTTGTTGAGCAATCTTGATAAACTGAATAAACTTATCCGTATCAACATTGCCGTCAATAAGTGAGTTCTGTTTCAAGTCAGTAGGTGTTATAAATAGTGCCGTTGCCATTATCTTTTCTTTTTGCTCGGTTTGTAATTTGGGTGGTGTCCTCTATTCGGCATATTGATAGGTGCAGTTTTTGCTTCCTTACTACCTCGTGGCTCAATGTTATATGATTTTGGTATTGTGCGTGTGCGTTGGTAGTCGCTAAATTCAGGACTTTCAATAGTCTTGTCTTTAAGGCGATATAACACCTTTTTCCAAATGTGATGACAATTTACCCCGCCTTTGTATTTAAACAAGTCGTATGGTTGTCCTTTATGCCCAAACGTGCTATTTACACCCTCTCTACTTGCTTTATCTATATCTTCAAGACGATATACCGCAGGTGCGCCTTTACTATCCTTTTTAAGCATCATTTCTCTACAAAATGTTCTGCTACCACTACTCGGTATTTTTTCAAAGTATTTGTATCTTATTTTGTAAAACGATTTGTCTAAATAACTAAAACCACTTGGCTTTCCTGTAATCGTTTGAAGCATACGTTTTGACAAAGATTGTTTAGGTCGAAGTAAATAGTTTACCCAAGTATCCTCGTCAATATCATCTTCCGCTTCTATTTCATCAACAAACTCCCACTCATCACTTATTTCTTCGTGTTCTAAATTTGCTACAATAGCACTACCAAGCTCGTCAGACATTTCAGTATCTTCTGACATCTTAACTCCTGTTTCTTCTTCTTGTGTTTCGTCATCAATAAGGTCGCTATCAATTTCAGTAAATTCAAGAGGTTGCAATGTTTTAAAGTACAAGTTAAGTGATATATCGTTGTATGCTAAAATTGTATCAAACGCATCAATTAACATTTCTTGAAATGGTCGGATAACAGTATTATCCATAAGCGTTGAAGCAGTTTTTAATTCATCAGCATTATTGCCTAAACCACTTTGGTCTTTGATACCTAAAAGCATTGGCGATACAATTCTGTGCGATACCATTATCTTACGCATACTTTCGTCTGAAAGAAATTGATACTGATTATGTGCATCACTTAATTGTACGGCTTCTATGTTGCTCTGCGTATCTGTACTTTCGTTGAAACTTAAAATGAACTTTCCCGCATTAGAACTGCCACTATACTTTTCATAAATGCGTTGCTCAATTAAACTACGTTCTTCTTCGTTAGGAACACCGTTATTGAAGTTAATAAGCATACTCGGTGCCAATCCATTCATTATGTTATTAAGGTGGTAGTTAGCAATTTCTTCTTCAAGTTCGCTATATTGTAATCCACCCTGATAATCAACAGGACTAAAATAATAGTGTCCTGCTACATAAGGCTTAACATATAGAATTTCGATTGACTCGTTGCTTGTGCCAAATGCAGGTATTCTTGTTGGCTTATCGTTTGTTTTAATGTTTGACCAATCGTGAAAATAAAAATAACCTTTAATATCGCCATCTTCCGAAGCCTTTTCCATAGCAAGTGTTTCAACAGGTATATGTTCTACTTGGGCAATTTGTGTTCTATCTTTTGAATAGATAACTTGAATAGCACATTGACCCATCAGTTTCAAATCATATACTAACTTGCGTACACACTCTTTGTGAAATAATGTTACTGCTTGTGCATATTCGTTTGGTTTTCTGCTGCTATCTGTTGCATCTAATCCTTTGCCATATATCATTTGGCTCATTCCATTGATAATAGCATTGTTTGTTGGACTGCCTTTATATCTGTCTAACAAATATGCAAAGTATTCATTCTTATTTCCGTAGGTAACCCAATCCTTATTCTTTTGAACTTCGATATTAGGAGATACATAGTTGCTTAAATTGACTATGTTAATCTTACCTTGTTGTGGTTTTCTTCTGCTCATACTACAATGTAATCGTTATTACTTGTTTCTTGCTCAACATATTTGTTTTCGTTGATTGTATATAGGTCGTTATTAACTTGGTCAAGAGTTTGATTAGTTACAAATACTTTATCTTTATATATTACGCTTCCTGTTGATTTTTCTATTGTAAAAGTGTAAAACCTATCTTCTTTTAAACTGCTATACGCAACATCACTTTTTAAATAGTCGCCTACCCTTGTAAATGTACTTTCTGTTGGCGTTAATACATTGCCTGTAATATCGTCTGTTAGTTTAGCAGATATATCAGAAGTTGCGTACTCTCTTGGTATTACCTTTATTACTTGTGCATCTGTTGTTGTTGTTAATACAATCATAATAGTATAACGACAATTTGTTATGTTTTTGCAAATCAATGCAAAAAAAAAGAGGTTACAAAATGCAACCCCTCTTTCCTAATTATGAAAAACAGATATTAAATATCGTCTATGTTTGAAGTTGAAATAGTAATACCTACTCCTGTAACGCCGCCATTCAAAAAGTTAGCAGGTTTTTTCTCCATTCCTTGAAGTGTCAATGTGTAACCTGATAAGTCTCCCATTGCTGCTCCTGTTACAACAGTACCTCCGTTTACGTCAGCACCAAATTCTAATCCTGTGATAAAAGCATTGCCGTTGTTATCTTCTACAATAACGTGTGGTCGTGCTACTGCAATTAGTGCTAACTCGTCGTGTGATTGTGGAGATAATTTTTTGAATGTTAAGTTTGTAATTTGGTCGTAAAAAGTAGTTCCGTTTTCTCTACTTGATGTTATTGTTTGTTCCAAAGATGAATTACCTTTAACAACATATTTGTATGCACTCGGTGTACCTGAAAATGCAGTAATTTCATCACTTGTTGTTGCGTATGTTATATCGCCTAATGTTCCGAAATCTACAAAGTATACCGCTTGAATACCACCTACGCTATCTTTGCAAGGTTCCAATCTTCCTTTGTTTAGTGTACAAGCCATTTTATTTTTTTTTAATAAAAAAGGTAGGCAAGACTATTCCAACCTACCCTTTTTGTGTTTAACAATTATTATTACGCAAGTGTTTGCAATACGAGGTCAGAACCGATACCATATTGGATACCACTTGTGAAACGCATTACTACACGAACATTTTGGCTTCCGTCAATATCAGCCATATCAATCAACTTTACTTCGTTGTGGTCAGCTAATAGTCCTGTACCAAAGTATAGGTTAGAAGCTTCTCCTGCAACGATATGGTCGCTTGGCATACCAGGTGCGTGTTGTAGTTTAATGCCGTCAAAAGATAAAGCATTACCCATATTGTACCATTGGTTACCTTTGGCGTCAGTACCTGCTGCTCCAAGACCTGATGCTCCGAAACCTCCGAGTGAACGGATATATGCTTGTAGTGCAACAGTTGGTATATAGATAGTTGTATCTTCTTTTCCGTAAACTGCACTTGGTAACGCATCAACTACATTTCCAAGTAAAGAAACGATATTACTTGAAGTGTAAGATGTTTCAGAACCATTAGCTGCATCATTAATATCTGCGTCGGCAGCCATAAGAACTGTAAAGCCGTCGAATTCTCCGTCATTAGCATTAACACCTGCCCAAATGTTTTGCTCTGTTTTTTCAGCAACTTTTGCAGCAACGTGTCCTAATAAGAAATCAGAAAACGCAGGTGGCAAGTTATCGAATGCAGAATATCCCATTTGAACTGCTTCCCAATCGCTGCGAAAATCTTTCTTACATAGCTGCAAGTTTACTTGAAATTCTTCGGGTTGAAGAACACGCTCTGTAAGTGTAAGTGCATCGTCGGTTGAAGTAAAGTCGCAACTTCCATTAGAAATAATATCAGTTGAAGCTACTTTCTTAACTACTTCTTTGTACTTTACGTTAGGTTTAATTGTAATGGCTCCTTCTGCCAATGTTTTGCCTGATAGAAGTGCAGCAGAAATATACTTGCCTGCAAACTCTCCTGCATAGGTTGTTGTAATCGAGGCAACGCTGCCTGTCAAATCTATTCTTTGTGTGCTCATTGTTATTGGTTTAATTTTTGAAATATAGTATCTAATATATTGTGTGGTCTGTTTTTAGCAAAACGTACAAGTTCTCTATCTGCTACTTTTTCAGGGCTATGTTTTAACGGCTCTGTTGCAGGTTTAGAAAGTTCTGCTTTCAATTCCTCTTGTTCTTCGTTTTCAGAAGTTTGTTCTACTGTTTCTGCGTTCATTTTTTCATCATATCCTGCTTTAAGGTCTTCTATCATTGCTTTGATTTCTTCAAGGGCAACTGCGAATTCCTCTTTTGAAACATACTCCATTTCTTCTGTTTCTTCGGTAGTTTCATCTTCGACAACTTCTTCTTCTTCGTGTTCGTCAAGCGAAGCAATAATTCCTTCTTCCTCAACTTTTAGAATACGATTGTCTTCCAATTCATACTCTCCAACAGGCAACGCTACTTTTTCGTCTTCGGTCAAAATAAAAACAGCTTCTCCACTTTCAAACTTATCTGCTTCTAACACAGTTCCGTTCTCCATTTTAAGTTGCTCCATTTTAACTTCAAGACCAAGTACCGCTTTAACCTTGTTTAGTGTATCGGTTGTTGTACTCATAGTTTTAAGTGTTTAATGGTTTAACGATTGTTTATATAAATTTTGCGTTTAAGAACCTATGTTACCTATTCCTTGTGCTTGTAAACTTCCGTCGCAACAATCTCTGTGATATGTGTTGTCTTCGCATAAACAAGCTCTACGGCTATTTTTAGGACTTGAATAGCTTGGTGTTTTAAATTTTAGTTTTCTATATAAATTGCGTAACATATTCTAATTTTTTTAATGGGTTTCGCAAGGCATATACCATTCTTTATTTTCGTGTTCGTGTATGTGAAAACCTTTGCAACCTAACTGCTCTGCTATTTGTTCAGCTTCTTGTTGTGTTGCGTATGCAAGTCTATCGTTAATAATTGCGTATTGCTCATTAACAACAATAACTTCTTCTTGCATATTTTCTTTGTCTATTTGTGCGAGTTTTCTTATCGCCCATTCAACACCTGCCGAGCCACCCCAAGCATCCCACATAATACCACCGCAACCCTCATCATAAGGTACGTCTTTATGTTGTTGATGTCTTTTAAAACTTGCCATACGAGCAATCGTTGAACGGCTGATTTTTTCTTTTCGGCTTAACTGCCCTGCACGAGTCCAACCGATAGTCGTTCCACAAGACGTTCCTTTTTCTTCTTTGTACTTAATTGCTCTTTTTGCATTGTTTACTGCTGCCTGTGGATAGTCGTTATAGGTTTCTAATTCTACGCCCTCTAACGCAGTTTTTAGTTCTTCAAGTATCTCAGCCGCCAAATCGTCTTCACTCTCCTTTAAATCGGCTCTATCTGCGAAATAACCCTCTATACTAAATCCTTTTACTTTGCCTGTTTTTACATAATCGTTCCAAACCTCGTCATTATCAACCTTAATAGCACCCATCCACGTTCCTAATGGCACATCCATTCCATAGGAATTTGACTTATCATTTTCTTTATCTTCTACTAACCAACTTTCAACAAGCGTTAGTCCGTTTATCTTTTCTGCGTGTTCAAGTGTGGAGTTAGCTTGATTGCCTTGTTTTAAATAAAGTTGTGATGCCTTGCGTACTGTATCTCTACTAAAATAGATATAGTATTCATCATCTCCGTTCTTTCTGAATATAGGTTTATTAGGAATAAGTATTGGTCCAATAAGTATTTTTCTATCTGTATCTTGTTCTGCAAATTTATATTCTCTCGCTTCGTTTTTAAGTGCAACAAAATCTTCTTCTATTGCAGGATATTCAACTACCGAAATTGCTTCTACAAAATTGTCTTGTTCTTCGTCTAATATCAATTCAACTACTCTCATATCTGTATAACGATTTTATTTAATTATTTTGTGTTTATATAGATGCACCCTCTACAATGTTTCTTTCTAAACCTTGTGCCGTAGTTACATCATTCGCAGTTACAAACGCTTTAACAGGTTGTTTTTCTTGCCCACTGATTGCTTGTGCTAATTGACTTTGACCACTTGCACCTATTACATTGAACGCAGGCGCCTGTGCTTGTGTCGTAGCTTCTCTTCTTGAACTTGATGCAACAGTAGGTGCAGTTGCACTACCTGCTCCACTTGCTTTTGTTTTGCTTACTGCTTTTTTTACTTGTCCTATGATTGACGCACCTTGTCCGATTGCTGCTGCGATTGTAATTATGTTTTGCGGAAAACCAATCTTACTACTTTCGGATACGTTTTGTGCAGCGTTTACTCCTGCTTCTGCTACTGCTTGTGTGCCTTTGAATGTTATTTTCTTTAAGTCCATTAAAGTTTCTTTCAATGCTAACGCATTCTTGGCAATCAATAAGGCTTGTCCTACTCTCGTTTCTGCACCTGCGATATTCGCTACTGCTTGTAGTGCCGCTTGTTTACTTGCAACTTTCTTTTTATCTAATTCTTGTTCTGCTTCACCGTATTGTTGAAGTAATTGTTGTCTATGTGCTTCACTTAATGTTTCATCTTCTAATAATAATGCTCGTCTTTCGTTTATTAAGTTTCTTTGTTCTTCAAAACTTAACGCATCAAATTCCTTTTCTAATTGTAATTCTTCTAATCTTTTTTCAGATGCTTTTTCTCTTTCGGCTGCCTTTGCGTTATCATCTTCTATTTGCGCCTTGCGTTCTTCTTCATCATAGAAATCATTTATCGCTTTTTCTGCTTTACGTTTTTCTTCTGTTGATAGTTTTAACGCATCTAATTCTGCCAAAGCACGTTCTCTTTGTCTTTGTGCCTTTGCTAAAAATGTTTTATCCTCTTGGTCTTCAAGTTGTTTATTAAACTTGTCTTGTAATTTAGCAAGTTTATCTAACTCCTTTTTCTTTTCGTCTTCTCGTTTTTTTCTTTCTTCTTCGGTTTCTTTTTCTATTTCTGCATTTTCCTTATCTCTTTCTTCTTTTAATTTCTTTTGCTTTACTTGTTCTTCAAAAATTTCTGCTTCTGCCATTTCTTTGGCAAACCTTGCGCCTATTGTTAAACGATTACGCAATCTTTGTGCTTGTTTATCAGCACCTTGTGCAATTCTATCAAGTCCGCTTTTAATTACTTTGTCTGCGTTTTTTAAATCTTCTTGTATTTTTGACGTATCAATACTATCTCCAATAATAGGTATCTTACTAATTGCTTCCTTTATTTTCAATCCACCCTTTTGAACTCCACCTACAATTAAAGTAAGACCACCAATAAAAAAATCTTTAAATGACCTAAAACTTAAACTTATATCTGTAAAAATTTCTTTTGCAAAGAATGCAAATTTGTCAAAGTTTTTAGTAACAAAAGTCAATCCGTCAGTTACTAATTGTGTTAAACTTCTTTTTAAATCTACTAATGGTCCACTTCCGTCTTCTATTTTTAACAACAAACCCTCCCAAGCAGATTGTAGTTTTGTGGTATCTCCTGCTAAGTTATCTAATCGTGTTTCTGCTATGTTTTTCGCTGCACCTGCTGCATTGTTAAACTTATCCTCTAAGTCGCCAATCTTATCTCCTGCGTTTGCTAAATTCAATAACGACTTCGCACCTACTACACCAACAAGTTCAACTGCCGTGTTAAGCTGATTAGAAGAATTACGCACTTTGTCCATAGCTTCTTCAAGCGATATACCCTCTTTGTTTAATGCGATAAATGTTTTAGATAGTCCTGTACCTGCTACACTACCTTTTAGTCCTGTATCTGCTAACACACCTAATAAAGCCGTAGTTTTTTCAATTGATACTCCTACTGCTCTTGCCGTAGGTGCTGCAACTTTTAAACTTTCTGTTAATGCTCCAAAGTTAAGTGCCGATGATGCCGTACTTAATGCCATAACATCAACAACTCTTTGTGTATCTTCTGTTGTTAATCCAAACGACCTTACAACACTTCCTGCAAATTCTGCTGCACTTGCTAAATCAACATCCAAAGAAGCTGCTAAATCTAATATCGCAGGTGTTGAGTTACTTATATCTTGAACACTAAAACCTAACTTTGCTAACTCTGTTTGTAATCCTACAACTTGTGATGCCGTAAATGCCGTTGTACTTCCTAAACTTTTTGCTTGGTCGGATAAGCGTTCCATTTCGTCTGCTGACGCACCTGCTACTGCTTCTAAACCACTCAACGACTTGGCAAACTCCGCACCTTTTACTGATGCTTTTTGAAAGAACGCAACTAAACCACCAACGGCAACTGCTAACGCACCAACACCTGTTGAAACAAGTGCTGCACTAAATGCTCGTAAAGCAGGTATTGCGTTTAATATACCTGTCTTCATTGCACCAAAAGTAGCTGCTAATCCTTTGCCTGTTTTCTTGGCATTTTTTTTAGTATCGTCAAGTCCTTTGTTTACACCTGCTACTGCGGACTTCGCCTGTCCTGTTTCAATTTTTATTTTTATTACTTGTTCTTCTCTTGCCATTGTAGGTCTCTTTTTATGTGTTTAACGCTTTCAATCAAACTTGTAGGCATTTTGTATTTGCCTTTTGCTACTCTTATGTTTTCTGTTTCGCCTGTTGCATAAGGCAGAAGCGATATTATGTTTTTAATCATTACACTATATTTAATAATTCTAATTCGCTTTTACCTGTCAATAAGTTTGTAGTAATTGAATTTATTTTGTAACTATTTTCGTTTATTACAATCGTATCGTTTAATTCTAATTTTGTAAAAATTCTTAACGGCAGATATGCAGTTACTTTTTTTAGTCTGCGTTTCAAACTAAATGTGTCAACTAAATAATCTTGATAAAAACCTTTAAACAAAGTATCTGTAAATTCAGTTGTGCGTGTATATTCGTTTATTTCGTTTTCAAAGTTTATGTTTTGCTTACTTGTAACGGGGTTAAACGACAATGAATTAGACGGCATATTAACTGTATTTACGCTTTCCTTACCATTAAAATTGCCATCGCTATCTATATCGTTTATAAAAGAAATAATACCGGAAGATTGTCTAACAGGATAAAATAATAATGGCGCACCTTTGTAAGCATTCTGACTTTCGTTTACACTATACCCCCATTGTAAAGGTCTAAGCGTATTATTATCTGCATTAGTAATTCTTTCAAATTGAAAATGACTAAACGGCACATCTATTTTGTATAATCTACCTGCTAATTCAGGCTCATTAGTTGAGTAAGTAACAGCACCCCAATCCTTGTTTGCTAACTGCTTGTATCTGTTTGCTAAAAAAGTTTTAGTGTCTTTATACCCTAAATTGATTTGTCTGTAAGGCAAAGCCATATTTATATCTGTTTTGCTTACATCAACGAACTCACTAATGTCGTAAGTATTTACCGTTAATGGTTCGTAGTAATTATTTAAAGGAATTACTTTTATTGTTGAAGTGTCAGTATCTGAATTTTCTTCATCTATAAAAGCAGTTAGATTAAACATCTTAAACAACCCTGTTAGAAAATCAATGACTTTCATTTCAGGTATCTGCTGACTAACTATAAATTGAAAAGCCAACGAGGTTGTAAAAGTTGGCGTAAAGTACGAAACTATCACTTCTTCCTCTTCTCCGAAGTCTCCTATCTCGTAATAAACTATATCCCATTCTATACTCGTAAACGGTATCTGATATGCTGATGAAACGAATACTTGGTAAGACGCATTATTCTCGTAAATGCTATCTAAATTTAATTGCTCATCTCCTGCTAATAAATCGCTTTCAAATACTGTTGTTCCGTTTCGTGTAACTCTAATTTTATATTCGTCTGTGTTGTCGCCAACAACGTTTAAATCTAATCTAAATCTCTCTAAATCAACGCTTGGGTTTTGTATGCTACCAGAGGTTAAATTTCCGTCAAACATAAAGAACTCGCCTTGCTGACCTACACTAAAATTATCGATAATGCTTTCAACTTCTGACGAACTTCCAAAGTTCTCAACATCGCCCGACTTACGGTGCAACCACATAAACAGATTGTTAAATCTATCGTTGGTTGTATCTTTAAAAAAGTCATTGCTAAATCGTAAATTTACAGGATACGTTGGTTTTGAGTAGCGTTCTTCTATTGCTTCAATAATCTTATTAACTCTCAACGCGTATTTTAATTCAGTCCACTTAACTCCGTGCATATGTACACCACCCCCACTTGAATAATACAAATTACCTGAATTTGAGATATCCTCCCCACTATCGAAATACAACCTCTGTGAGTGTGTGATTAAAGGCACGATTAAGTTATTTCCCAAAGTGCGCTGCAAACCTTGTCTAATTCTTGTAGCCGAATAAACATCATTGTAATCGTTTAACGGCAAGTCTTGCAAATCATCATCGCCTAACAAATCTTTAAGCTCAACTGTATTACCAAAGAATGTTAGTTTGTAAGAATAAATTGTATTATTTTTTAAGGTAGTTCCTTCTAATTTAATTTTGCCATTTTGAAATGGTAAGTTGTTTATTTCTAATCTTGCATTAACTTTCAATCTTGCGTCAAAGCCATTTACTATATTAAAATCGTAGTAGTGCTTAAAAATTTTGTTATTAGTTTTACTTGCAGGTACGCTAAATGTTTTTGTAAACGAAGTAAATATCTTTTCAATATCTCTTACGTTCTGAATAGATTGCGTTATTGAAACGCTTTCATCTTTAAATAAATCTACTTGCTCACTACCAATAAATAACTGCAACTCCCTCATTATCTTATGTCGTTGATTTTATTAAATGCGTATTCAAAATCTAAACTATATTGTATCATTGCTTTATCATTCACTCCTGTTTTGCGTTGCAGATTACTTGTTCTAATAACAACAGGTAGTGCATTGTCTTGTGTTTCTTCTAACCATACTTGTTCGCTTACTAAGAGTTGTTCTAATGGTTCATTTTGGTTTTCTTTAAGCAAAGGGGTATTTGTTGTAATCAATTGATTTGCAAGAACTTGAAATCGTTTTTTATTATGTTTTCTTATATTGTATGTTACGCTGCTACCACTTGCATCAATTAAATTACTTTGGTATTTTTCATCTTTCACATTTGTAGTAATAACAGATTTTTTTGTTAGCCAAAATGATTGCAATGCACCAAACTTGTTATAGAATACACTTCTGTATTTATCAAACCTTGGCTCACATATTTCTACTAATGTAACAACTTGCGTTTGACTATTTCCAACTGTGCTTGTAAAAGTAATTGTGTCGCCTGTTTCTGCTCCCTCGCTTGTTAAAATTACATATTGAATTTTATCAGCACTATTGTTGCTATCTGTAATAGTTAAATCGTTATCTACATTTTGCCAAGCAATGTTTACTTCATTCCAAAAATTATCGTTTCCGTCCCACTTTCCGTCAGCAATGTCAGTTGTAACTATTGCTGCTGTTTCTGAAAATACAGGTATTTTAATATCACGACCACTTACAAAATAAACTGTCATATTAGATTGCAGCACCATAGGTGTATAGCTGCTCTGTGTTGGGTCTGTACTCTGTCTTGGATTTGCTCCCTCTTCGAAATCTCCGAAGCCGTCAAACGCTAAAAATGTTTGATTGTTGCTTGTTGGTAATTCATCTCCGTCATAAATATCATCTTCAACTCGTACCCAAACTGCATCTTGTGCGTCTGTATAGTAATCAGTGTATAAGTAGTCGCGAATTAACTGGCTAATCTCAATAACTACATTGTTATCCGTTTCAGCAACAAGAGGTATTTTTTCTAATGTATAAGTAACTGTTGTAGGTACTGCTGATAACAACCCACTCCAAATATATATACGAAATTCTACTCGTTCTATTTGTTCTCCTGACTTTGTGTATTTTAGATAATACGGACTTCTTGCGTTGATTATTGTACTCATTTTTCTTTGTTTTGTCTTACAATTTCGTTTCCTATATCTGTTGCGATTGCAAACGCAAACTCTTTATCAAATTTTACAAATGCTCTTTCATACGGCTTGGTAAAAAACATACTTGGTTTCAAACCTTTCTTCTTTATACTTCTTGCAATTAAGAAACCTATTGTATTGTAATTGCCTTTTGCAAACCTACCCTTATCATCTCTTAATCTAATTCTCCTTGCTTTCGCCCATTCTGCTAATGGTTTACTTGGTGGTTGTTTTGCCTTAAAACTAAACTTCGTATTGTATTTTTTTTCTGTGCCACTTACACCTTTATCTTGAAACTTACCATAGTCAAGCATTTTAAACGTCATAGACGTATTATTTTTAGCATCTAATACCTCGTATCCAATACTCTTGTAAAGTGCTTTATTTACGTTCTTACGACTCTTTGTGAGGTTGCTACGCGATTGTTGAACTACGTACTTACCCCACTTTTGTAAAACTTGTATTGTTTCTAATAGTTGCATCTGTCTATATTGTTTCTGACAACAAGCGAAAAATTAAAACTCCACCCTGCAAGTACATTTTCAAATCTATCACTAAATGGTTCAGCGTTTGTAGCAGTTTTATCTACATAGGTATTGCCGTCATATAAATCGCCTTTAAATAACTTATCGGTTAAATGGTTGCCTACATTAAACATATTATTCAATACATATAGCTCATTATCGTTATCATATATGCTTGGTTGGTTTGTTACATTATCAGAGTGTACAATATCCATTAACAAAACACTTATACTAAATGTTACTATACTATCATCAAAATTCGCATCACCTACAACAATATGTGCAAGAGGAAAGATAGTTTGTTTATCTAAATCTACTTCTGATATATCGCCTGTTGTTACTGTTGTTATGTTTGGGTCAGTAAGCAACGCATCTCTCAATGTTTCAACTATCTTAAAGTAACTTTGTGCGCCTATGTTTGCATCAACTGCCATATCCTTTTTTTATTTGTTTTGCTTCTAATTCGTTTTTTTCTTTTTCAAATGCTAACATTGTTAAGCAAATGTTTACTCCTAATTTTGTTATCTCATCAAATCGTCGAATATCTCCTTGTGAGAGAGCATATAAGGATTGATACCAACCCCACTTTTTGCCAAACCCTGCAACTCCGCTTGTTGTGCTGCTTTTCTCCCCTCCAAAGAGTTCATCATAACGTTCGACAAGTCTATCCCTAAATTGTAAAAAAAAAGTATAGAACTTACAACTGCATCCATTGGCATATTTAACATAGCATCGTGAAACAAATCTCCTTTATACTCGTCAATAATATACTTGTCTTTGAACTTTTGTTTTATTGGTCTATACAGAACTGCCATTGCTTTTTCTACTTGCGACATATCGTGTATGTAGTTATCAAGGTCAATGTACTCTCCAAAAGTGATTTCTTCTAAGTTAGGCACAAAACCAAACTCACTATCGCCCATTCTAAAACGAGTTACCAATTTGGGAGTTTCTTGCAGCACGTGATATATCTGCTCAACTATTCGTTGGTAATCAACAAGTTTCATTGCTGCTGCTTGTTCGTATGATATTTCACAAAATATCTCTAACATTTTAAGATTAACAAACCTTTCTGAATTCTCTGCTTTTTCGTTAGCAACTATTATTTTTTCGTAACGTTTATATTGTTCAAGAGTTATATCGCTAAGTGTTGTTGGTACGCTTATTTTAATTTCCATATTTGTATAACGAATTATTGTAAAAAGTTTTTAAATCTAATGTACAAAAAAAGTGTAGCCAAACGACTACACTCTTTCCTAATAAAAGATAACTACTAATCCTTTGGTGGTCTACCAACAGGCTTTTTAATATCGTTATGTATTTCATCAATCAATTCTTTGTACTTTGTTTTTTGATGTTCTTCTTCTTTTGCCTTTGCTCTTTTAGCAAAATGATATAGATGTGGAATATCTCTTAACAATTCACTTGCATTCCATATAAGGCATACTTCTTCTTCTTCAAATTCATC
>CAACVD010000136.1_pt1 | contig 31496 bp, 33 predicted proteins | sample 2381771 | NCBI WGS metagenome assembly CAACVD01 (sample SAMEA5211965, study PRJEB30684) | marine metagenome | biome: Marine; feature: Epipelagic; material: Water | collected 2015-10-15 | depth 15 m
ACCCAGAAGAGTACGCCTACATGGGCGAAACTGGGACATACTTTCTTGACTCGCTAATTTCACCTGATCTTGCAGCCCACCCACACTTGTTTGAAGCAGGCGGTGCAACACGCTACAAGCCGATTGCAGTCAAAAACGAGGACGGCAGGGTGGTCCGCGTCATCAATATGCCCCATACCAAGAAGACTCTGAGCAGAGACTTTGTTGGCAATAGGGATTCAATCAGCGAAGAGCAGTACGAGTTACTGCGTGCCGAAGTTGAAAAGCGTGGCGAATCAATCAGCGACTATCTGGCACCTGACGTGTTTACTATGGACGTGCCGCTTGGCGGAAAACTCGAAGCGCCTCTTCGGATGTTTGACCCCGATATCGTTATGAAGTTTGCTCGCGCTTCTGCTCGTGAGAACCAAGATGCAGTTGACCACATGGCTGCGAACACGATTGTTCGGCGGATGCACACAGACCACCTTGAGGGTGAAGAATTGGCTCGCTTGTACGAGTTAGGCAGGATGGGCGACATTGCCGCCGACGCCAACCAAATTCTCCGGCCAATCACCGACAGGGCGCAGGCTTTCTTCGGTTCTGCTGCACAATCATTTAAGCAAACCTTCAGAGCGTCGGCTACTTTTCTTGCAGATGTGGCAGGATTTGAAGAGGAGTGGCTGAACCACTCTGCAATGAAAGGGATGGACGGGGCAGAATGGTACAAGAGTTACCCTGAACTTGTAGAAGTGATGGAGGGTACTGATCGAGAATTCTCTTTCTTGTTCGGAACTACGGCTGGCCAAATCGCTGCTCAGATGATTGGCGCTCGGGGGTTGGGTGCATTAGGTCTGCCTCAAAAGGCTGGTTTTATTGCATTAGGTTCTGGATACTCGGCTGGGATTGTCAATGCAACAAGAGAACAGCGATATCTTGCACAAGGCTATAGCCCAGAAGATGCCGACCGCATGGCAGAATACGACGGGTTGCGTGCAGGTATTTATACGGCCCTGTCTGAAATGATTGTTGGCGGCATTGGCCGCTTCGGCAAAGGCAAGTTCTTGGGCAACTTGGCAACTGTTGTTGATGACTATGCTCTGGCAAGAATTACGGGCGGCGCTATCCGTGAAGCGGCGCAGGAAAATCTTGAAGAAATACTTCAGCGCGCGTACTTCATGACGGTGCGTCAAGATAAAGAACTTGTTGACCAAGATTTCTTTTCTCCTGAGTTTATGGAACACATGAAAAAGGTCGGCATTGCCTCGGCTTTTGGAGGCGGACTGTCTGGTGCGGCGATGGATATCACCACCACCATGAACCTTGCACCTTTTGCAGTTGGCGATCAGGTTGTTCTGTTTGATGGTGACACACAGGCTCTCTATACCGTAACCAATGAGAACCGTGCCGAGTTGCGTAAGCGTCAACTCCAACAGTATCGACACCAGCAAAGAATCGATCTATACAACGAGCCGTTTGGCGGTGAGACTGTTGGCTACATCATCGAAGGTCTTGCTAACTTCCAAGCAGCAAAGACACGTGCAGGCATGCGTACTCGGCTAGAGGCTTTGGGTATGCCCAAGTCTTTGATCGAAGCACACCTGAATACGCTTGACGCAAAGCCAACCCAGCCCGGCTTTGGCAAAACCATCGGTGCCCCAAAACTTGCAGACTTGTTTGGCGATCCATCGACGCCAATCAGCACGCGACCCGGCGACCCATACGTTGGCGAGTCTAAGTTGGAGATGCAGGTTGCTTCTCCCCTGCTGACTCAATTCTTCATTGGTCTTGACTCCAACAGCAAAGAGGATGCAACTCTCAAGGCTAGGCAAATTGGGGTTGGCGTTGGCAAACGGGCAGAGTTAGCCAATCTGCTGTCACTTATGTCCGAGGACGATATTGGTGACATGCGGCGCGCTGCTGCCGAATCACGACAGCGGCACGAAACAAAGATTCAAGCCGGTATTGAAGCCGTGATTACACCGGAGGCTGTGCCTCACTTTGCTGACGCAGCGTTGGCACCTGATGCCGAATACTCGGACGCATTTGTAGACGAGATTAAAGAGCGCATTGCCTTGCTTGCTGAGCAAGAGGGCGATGCAGACCCACAGGCTATTGCGGATACAGCAATCGAAGGGTTGCTTTACCCAGAAACCATGACGCCTGAGTCGAAAATTATGCTCGACAAGGTTCTTGGCAACGCACGTAATCGCATACGTGCGCAAGAAGTTATTAGCAATCACTTCAATCCAGAGGTAACTGAGGAGGTAACAACTGAACCGGAGGGTGAAGAAACGGATGTGGCCGACCCAGAGGGGCCGCGTTTTTCACGGGAGGCAGCGGTCACTGAAGTGGCTGAAACTGTTGAAGCAGTTGAAGAAGGCATAGAGGGAGAGCCAACAGAAGAAGAGGCAAGCAAGCCCACCCGTCTCGGGTTCTTGGCCCGCGTCAAGGCTCGTCTGGTGCAGATCGGAGCCTTGTCCCCTGACGCTACGGTTGAGTTCGCAGCAGAAAATGAGTTGTCAAACCAGCAGCGTGACTTCAAAGAGAAGATGTCAAAGCGCGGCATCAAGATTGCCTACGTCAAAGGCTTGAACCAGACCGGCGTCAAGGGCACAATCAACGATGAGACTGGTGCAATTCTGCTTAGTGCAGAACTTGAGCCGTCAGATGCGACATACAACGCCATCACGGCGCACGAAGTGTTCCACGGCGTGCGAATGCTTAGCCCTAAAGACGCTGTGACCTTCATGAAGGCAGCGTTGGAGAACGACCGCGAAGGTGTACTCCGCGCGTTTGCCTATGCCTTCGGTATCGAAGAAGGTGTTGGCCTCAAGGAATCCGAAGTTGTCAGCCAAATGCGAAGCAGCCTTGGTGTAGCCAAGTTTGGCTATGAGCAAAGACGTGTATTGGAAGAAGCCTTTGCCTACTACATTGAAGCAATGGCATTAGCGGACCCTGCAAAAGCACGCCGCTTGATGGACTCACTTGGCCTAGACACGAGAAACGTGCCAATGCTTGAGCGAATGTCCAACACCATTGGCTATTGGCTGGGCACCTTCGAGGAGTTCGGGCCAGACCAAGAGACTTGGCGAAGCATTGAGTTCTGGAACTCGCTGCACAAGATGATGAACGGGTTTGTCAATCAAACCTACAAGTTTGGATCTAAGAATGAGCCTACTACTCGCGGACACTTGACGCCATACACCGCAGAGTCGGCAGAAAATCTGGGCGAGTTTGCTGAACTGGCCATCAATGCATTTGAGAACTATGACGTAAACGATGCGGACATTGCTGGAGGCAAGTTGCGTGCTGCAACGTACGGCTTCTACGATCAGGCTTTTGCCCCTGTTGTAGATGCCAAAGGCTTCCAAGACAACTTCAAGCAACTTTACGGCGATATCTTCGGCAGTCACCGACCATACCGCAAACGCAATCGCAGTTCTGGTAGCCCCAAATTCTCAAGAACAAACGAGTCAGAGGGTGCAGCCAAGTACATCCAAGACAAGGGTCTGCTATTGGCTCCCCTGTCTGGAGAACCAGAACGTCTGGCACGCAGACGTATGGACAAGTTGGACCGATCTATTTTCAATCGGGCAATCTTCCCGTTTGACCAAGGTCCAGATGGCGGCATCATGTTCAGCCGCAGCCCGCTAAGCGATGAGTTCTTAACAGACCCATCCAAGGCCAAGCCGCCAAAGTTTGGAGAAGGCCCGCCGCAGAATGCGATGGACCCCAAGCCAAGACGGTTGTCAACTGCTCGCACTCAGTTGAGAAACAAAGGTGTTGTTCACGGCATGCCATTTCGTGGCATGAACCAAATGAACATCCCAGTCTTCAATGATGCGCTCAATGGCCTGAAGGTACCCATGCCAACAAAGCATACAACTGGGTACAAGCCAAGCGAAGTTATGGATTCGGTTGAAGCCCTGTCTGTTGCTTCGGTAGAAAAGCAAATTGATATGGCCAACTCTCTATACATGGACGGCTTGATTGATGAGGTTGAAGCGCAAGAGTTGGTTGCCTCTGCAAAATTTGCGGCAGATGCTTTTGCCGATTATGCACAGACCGCCGTAGACTCAATGGGCCAGCGGTTGAGTGAGGGGCAACTAAATCAGTTAATGCTGGGTCGCACATCACAGCGCTTGTTTACAAATATGGGTGCGACCTTCCACGCTCCTGCTCTAATTAACCGCATAGCCAAATCAGATCGTTTGCCAAAAGACATCCGGGCAATGGCTGAGTCTCTTCTCAAGTCAGCCCCGACGCAGTACGACCACGAAATTATGTATGTCTCGGCCAACATGAATCAGCCGTTTTCTGGGTTCCACATGAATCACCAGACTGCTCAAGGCATGGGGCTAGGGTTTACAGAAGTCAATCCTAAATTTGCACACACTGAGCAGCGTTCATACATCAGGACAATGTTGCACGAACTGACGCACGCAACAACATCTGCAACGCTGAACAACACGTTGATGTCCGTAATGATGGACGAGGACGCAGACCTCACTGACAAGTTCTTCAGGCTCGGCGCTGTGGGCCACCTTGAACAGTTGACAAACCCAGATGAGGCTATGGCTGCACGCGGTCGCGCGTATCCGAAGTTGATTGCACGATCGAAGTTTTCAGCGGAGGGTGCGCGACAAGCAACGCAGCAAGATATTGATAACTCAGGGGATGTACCTCTTGGGCAGGTCAGCGAGTTTGACACGTCGCAACAGCCAAGCCTGCTTACCAATGACGCTAAGCACAAGTTGTGGGTGATGCGGCACAAGGCAACCGCGAACATCCTTGGTGACTTCTTGGTTGCCCGTGCTTTCCACGCATACAACGTTGCTGGCGAATTGATGCAAGAGGGCAGGCTAGACCCTGATCTTGGAACCAATTTTGGATTGGATATGCGTGAGCAGTTTGAAGAGTCTGCCAAGAAAGGCATGACCCTGCACGAAGCGGCGGCAGATTACTTTGCCAAGGTTCAGGATGAGCAGCAGATTGCCGACATAATCAAACAAGTTTCTGACATAGTGCTGTATGAAGCGTCAAACGTTGACGAGTTCATTGCTTCATACATGACGGACGCTGGGTTCCGAAATAATTTTGAATCTGTATTTGGCAACAGAACCAAGATGCCGTTTGTAGATGCAGAGTTTGCCAAGCCAGATGCAGACATGGACATCTTTGTTGCGCGCGATGCCTTGGCTGCTGCTGAGATTGGCACGCCAGAGTTGGCTGTTCCCAAATCGCTGGGCGACAACGCCCGCCGAGCAGCAGACGTTCTTGCTTTGTCTGCGGCAACCAGCCCCACTCACAACGTCCACTTCTCACGCAGGTTGATGCTTGAGTCTGTGCCCGGCAAGCACATGAAGGACCAAAAAGAGTTCATGCTTAACATTACCAACTACGGTATCCGCCGCAAGCATGAACAATCAATGCTTTCAGTTGTTGAAGACAACTGGGAATCTATTGCCAAGGAAACCAGTTCGCCACTAGAAACAGCGCGTCTTGTCCGTGGCTTCTACGAGGGTGATGCGTCACCCGGATTCCAGTTGTTCTTGGATTCAGACACCAGCGATCAGTTTGATGCTGCTGCACAAATGCTTGCGTTCGCTCTCGACCAAGACTCGGTTGGCGTTATCCAATCTATTCGCGAGGTTGCGGCAGAAGAACAAGCAACCGGCTTGGTTATTGAGGGACCGGCATCACGAAAAGCACTGGAGCGTATCTACGGTGCGCTTGAAGGAGCGTTCGCCGAGGGTGAGCATGGTGACTACACAGCCTTTGGTTTCCCGATGGATATCCAAAGAAAGAAAACTGGCTACGCTGTGTTCAATGAAGACAAGTTGCACGCACTTACGCCAGAGGTTATGGACAGAATTGAGGAGATTTTAGGAGATGAGTACACCGTCAGACCGGCGATTATCGAAACGGGTCAAGCCTTCCGAACGGACTTCGCCGCAACCGAAGGCTCTAATGCCCACCGGGTTGCGAATGATCTACGGCAGAAACTTCGCGACGAGAGGAACAAGTTCCTCAAAGATCAAGGATACGATGGACCGTTCTTCTCAAGAGGACACAGGTTCTACACCGACATCGGACACTACATCGAAGACTCCGCCCCAGAAGTAGACATGTACATCTACACCCGCGACGTTGACAGCCCTTTGGGTGTTGCGGATACAGGTTCAATTGATGTAGCCACGCATGAACAATTGAAGATGGCAGACCCTGACAGTTTTGACCCCAGACGTGGAGAATTTGATTCGGGTCCACAGCCCAAGGATGCGTACAGATACCAGACTCACATGGATGTGTTCGGTCCTCCGGTCGAGTCACGCAACGTGTTCTACGCACAGGGTCGAGTCGATCATGGCGCTCGCGAGATCAGCATTTACCCAATGCTGACAACAGAGTCCGGCACCTTCCAAGGTGAGGACATGGTGAAACAGCATGGGTACCGTGAGTATTACAACAGCGTCGATCAACTAAGCAAGCAACTGCAACGGCGCTACCCCGGCTACCAAGAAGTCGTGTTCTCGCGTGGCATTGAAGAACGATCAGATTTGTTTGGCAACGAAACCCTGTTCTCTCGCGACAACAAAGGTGTGCTTGACAGGATCATGCCATCTGTCAAGAAGCAAAAAGAAAACGTATCCAAGATGTTCCGCAAGTATTTCACGACCAGTCGTGGCTTGCCGCAGGGTGCGTTCCGCAGATACATGCAGAAGAAGGGGCGGATTGAAGCAGAGCAAGACCGTGCAGCCAAGAGGCTGATTGAGTTACGAGACATCGTGGCGCGGGATGCAGCAAACAGTTCTCTTGAGCAGCAGGACTTGTTCAATCGAGCCAACACTTTGCTTGGCATTCCACCCGACATTGTGGACGGCACATCTATCCACGTGCTTGGTCCGCACCCACTTACTATTGGCATGTCGCCTGAGTTCTTGGCAACGATCCGATCCATGCGTGAGAGCATTGACACAGCCAGTGCTGTTCTTACAACCGAGTTGGATCTGCCTGCGGGGCTGAAGGCTGTCATTGGCAACAACCTTGGCATGTATGTGACGCGATCCTACAAAGCGTTTACTGAACCAGACTGGGCTGCGCGTGTCGAGCCGGAAGTAAAGGACAGGTTTATTGAGCAGGTAGTCGGCGAGTTCCGTGGGTTCTTTGCTGCACAAATAGCCAAAGGTGAGTTGACTGATGAGCAGTTGTACGCAAAGGCAAACGTGCTAGTCAACGATATTCTTTTGCGTGCTGGCAAAACTAAATCTCCAATCGCCATGCTTGCTGCGTTGAGCGAAAGCGATCCGTCTTCGGTGTCGATCTTCAAGAAGCGTAGGCTTGGCAACGACGATTTTAGTATGGCACTTCGCGCCTTGCTTGGCGAAGAAAAGGATGTGTTTAAGAACTACACCAACACCATCACAAAGATGGCAACAGTAGTATCGAACCACAAACTGGTGCAAGACATCATCACTCTTGGCACACAGAAGGTAGACCCCCGCACTGGCAAGGACATCCCCGGTGGCCCTTGGATTAGAAGGGTTGAAGACTTGACGCCGGAAGAAGCAACCGAGTATGTCCACCTGCACGAAGGTGATGCGTACAAGGCTGGCTATCAACTCAACGGGTACGCGGTCAAGCCTGAGACAAAAGATGCGCTTGAGTTTATTCTCCAGCCAAAGACTGACAACGTTGATGGGCTGATGAAGTTTATCTTCCAAGCCAACTCGTTGACTAAGTATGGCAAGACAATCCTTTCGCCAATCACCCACACACGAAACGCGGTGGGCAACATTTCGTTTATGGTGTCCGCTGGTTATCTAACTGGTAACGCACTCGACATGAACTTCCGCGAGTTCTTTGCCACGTCGGCTGCTGGTAACGATTTGTTCAGCAGCCTGCCACGCAACGCCAGTGAGATGGATAAGTCTACACGTGAGCGGCGACGGTCCAGATACCGCAGGCTGGTTGCGCTCGGTGTGGTCAACTACGGGTTCGAGGTTGAAATCGAAGCGATGCTTAACGAGTCTGGTGCCAACGAATCTTTAGGCAACTTGTTGACTCGGGTTGGACGCATCGCTCAAGGGCCGCAGGGGTTGGCAAGTAGAGTCATCAACAAAGCACAGAAGTTGTACTCGTTTGAAGATGACTTCTTCAAGGTTGTCGCGTTTGAACTGGAACTCGGCAGACTCAAGAATGCGTTCCCCGGTCGGGACATTGAAAGCCTAGAGCAAGAAGCAGCAGAGATTGTTGGGCAGGTGTTGCCTAACTACGAGATGGTGCCAGAGGTTATTACCAAACTCAGAAGACTACCTCTGCTTGGAACGTTCCCATCGTTTACTGCGGAGTTGATCCGAACTCGTGTCGGACTCATCAAGCGTACGGCATACGAACTGAACAGCGACAACGCAAGTCTTCGTGCCGCTGGACGCAGTAGGCTGATTGGTCAAGCCTTGATGTTTACCATCCCAACTGCAATGGCTATTGCATTCAAGAACTTGGCTGGCGTGAGCGACGAGGAAGAGAAGGCTGTCCGAAAGATGCTGCCGTTCTGGAACAAGAACTCGGTGCTTCTGTTTACCCGAGATGAGAACGGTGAGATTGGATTCATTGACTATTCGTACGTTGATCCAATGGGTTACTTCCGCAAGCCATTCATTGCTTTGCTTGGTGGCTCAAACGAAAACGTAGAAGAGGCAACACTCGATGCAATGCGAGCGGTGCTTGACCCGTTCATTGGTGAAGAAGTCTTCTTCGGGGCTGTGTATCAGGCGATCAAGAACCAAGACATGAACGGCAGGACCATTGTCGAGCCGGGTTCAGATACCCTTGACGCTGTGACATCTTTGGTTGGCCATGTGTTCAAGGGCATCGAACCGGGGTTCGTCGGTCAAGGTCTTGACTTTGTTGATGCATTGTCTGGACACGTCAACGATTACGGCAAGCACTACCGCCTTGGCGACGTGCTGTTCTCACACTTGACTGGCTTCAAGAAAGAAACCATCAACCCGATGCAGGCGTACATGTTCCGCATCGCCGAGTTCAACCGTAAGGATCGTGAGTTGCGAAGCAGGCTCAACGCATCTGTCCGACGTGCGGGCGAGGTAACTGATGATGAGTTGCGTGATGCGTTCCAGCGGTACAACGATTCGCGTGCAAACTTGCAGTCGGACCTGCTCTCGTTGACATCAGGTATCAAAGCACTTGGCTATTCGGACGATCAGATTCGTGCTGCTATGAAGTTTGGCTATGTCAATCAAGAGTTGGTTGACAACCTCGTCGATGGTAAGTTCACCCCGTACGATGTTCCGGTCAGAGCGGTCGAAGGTGCTGCCGATCGATACCTGTTCACGACTCAGGAGGTTCCTCTTGGCGAGCAGGGAGAAGCCGAACGTCGGATACGGGTTCTGACTGAAGAAGCAGCGAGTCGAGTCGGGCCGCCTCGGGAGATTGGACCGGGGATCTCGGGTCGAGATGCCCTACGCAAATAGACCTGTTGCATGAGCGGCACATGAAGTATGAGTCGGCGTTGATTGAGCCAAGGTAATACTTGTCTTTTTCGCAGCCACACTTGGGGCAGACCAAAGCACCAACGACGTGGGACAACTCTGCTTCTGCTATCTCTTGCTTCCAAAGTTTGGCGTTGCGTTTGGCTGGGTTGGTGCGATGGTATGGTTGCATGTCATCTCCATAAAAAGCCAACCCCCCAGTGCGAAACGTGGGGGGCTGGAAGAGGGTGGACGGTGCGGGGTGGGCTTACTTTATTACCACCAAGGCTACTGAGCGCACTGAGTTCGCTTCACCTACTGTCTCCACGGTCCTCAGCCAGTTGGCCCTGCTCCCGTGAACGACCTACCTTACGCCGTGCAGACGTTATTCAGTCACCGCTGGCAGGTCAATTACTCCTGCCGATTAATTGTCGCCCGAAGGCAAAGGCCGAGGGCAGCGGTGGAATGCCGCCCTCGACGCAACAAGAAAGGACACATCAGAACGGAATGTTTCCATCCGATGTACCAGTTTGCGGAGCCGGAGGGGTAGCCGAAGGGGCAGAAGGAGCAACTGCCCCTTGTGGTTGACGGCATCGAATGCTGTCAACAGTCCGGCCTTGGAACTCCGCAAAGTCTTTGTACAACTCAAGCCGTTGGTTGGCCCAAGTGTTTGTGTCTGCACCGAACATGGCTTCACACCGGCTGGCGTTGGTCTTGTTCAGAACAAACATCTGTTCAGTTTCGTGGAATGAGATTGCTGGTTTTTGCGTGCCGTCGAGCATCCGTTCCATTGACACCACGCGGATGGTGAATGTCTGCGGCTCGGGGAGGTCAGCGGCTTTCATGTACTTGGATGGGAATGCTGATCGGATGTCCATTTAGTTTTCTTTCAGGGTTAGAGTATGAGATCAGGGTCAGGCACAGCCCAATTCGGAAGTTCAATCTCTTGGATCGAGTCCCCGTATCCTGCTGCGTGATTCGATTGTACCACATCTCTCCATTTTGTCAACACATCCTTGTACATTTTTCTTCCCACTTCTTCCGCGTCGCCGCCGAGGGTGTAGACCCCAACCGCATAAGGCGGTTCTTTCTCGACAGCGATGAAGATAAACTGGGCGTGACGCTTCTTGATTGCCTTGACTGCATCAACGTAGAACGCCTGCTGCAAGTGGTAGTTGAACTTGGCAACAGCACGCGAGAAGCCATCGGGCGATGCGTCCATTGCAGTCTTGAGGTCAAGGATGATTGGCTTGGCTTTGCCACGCGGTGCGATGTACCCATCAAGCCGCGCTTTGCAGTCGGTGCCTTCGTGATTCCACGTGGCAGTGACCTCAGTCTGACGCTCACGTGACAGCAAAAGTTTCGCTGCTGGATGCTCCATGACTGAATCACGAATAGCCAACGCACGGTCGTAGTCCTCTTGCTTGACAACAACTTTGTCAAAGTGAACGCGGTTGAAATCTTCCCATTCCTGCTTGCCACCCTTGGTTCTGCGATCACACTTGGGAGCGATTGCATATTCCAAGATTAAAGATTCAGGTTCAAGAACAGCAGTGTGTACCAACGAGCCAAACTTGAGGGCATCGGATTCTTTTTTGACAGGTTCTTCGATAGCAGCCTTGAGGTGCTGCATGGATCGAAGTCCTTTCTTGATAGTGGATTGGTTCATATGAGGCAAACCACGGTAAGCCTGCATATCCATTTGTACCATTGACATGTTTACTCCTTATCAACTTGGTGCTGTTAGAGGTTGTACATAATTTGGGGTATGCGTGTCAAGGAAAAAATGAAAAGATTTTCAGTATTGGCACACATGTTTTTCTCGGACGTGGTATGTTGCTGACATGGAGTACGATGATAAGAAAGCAAGAAGAGTCATCGATGAGGGTGTAAACCATTTGCTTGACTGCACTAAGGAACTGAAGTGGTTGCACGAAGAGGCAGAGGACTTGTTCACTGCCGCCGACTTCGATGAGTTGTTGGTTTGCCGATCGCGAATGATTCAGATGCTGATGCAGGCCAGACCAGATCACCAATGCAAGTTTTGCGGTGGGGTTGGCTGTCGTGCATGCGGAGAGACTGGATGGTCTAACCACCACAGAGACAAGTTTGCACCGGACGAACTGCTGTGATGCTACGCGACTACCAAGTTGAATCCATTGAAAGCGCCAGACTTGCGTTGAAGAATGGACAATCCACCTTGGTTGTCATGGCTACTGGGCTAGGCAAGACTGTTGTCATGATCGACATGATCCGATCCTGCCTATCCAAGGGTGGGCGAGCCATGCTCGTAGCCCACCGTGAGGAGTTGATCGAGCAGCCACGTGGGCGAATCGTCACCACGATGGGGGTCATGCCGGGCGTAGAGAAGGCTGAGAGGCGTGCCGATAGAAAAGATGGGGTGGTCATCGCCAGCATCCAGACGCTCGTATCGGGCGTTCTAGGCACGCGCAGGTACCAGAAGTTTGAGCCTGATGACTACAGCCTGCTTCTGATTGACGAAGCCCACCATGCAGCCAGCCCCTCATACCGTGAGTTCGTTGACTACATGAAGCAGAACAAAAACCTGAAGGTGGTAGGGGTGACAGCCACACCAGATCGTGGGGATGAGATTGGTTTGTCATGCGTGTTTGACTCATGCGCCTACCAGTACAGCATTCTTGACGGCATCCAAAACGGATGGCTTGTCCCGATTAAGCAAATGTTTGTCAGAGTTGGCACGCTTGACTATTCCAACATCAAGACGGTGGCTGGCGATTTGTGTGGCAAGGAGTTGGCTGACGTTCTTGAAGAAGAAAAGAACCTGCACGGCATGATCCACCCAACGCTGGAGATGTCAAAGGACAAGCCAACAATCATCTTCGCTGCCACAGTTAGGCAAGCAGAACTCATCGCTGAAATTATCAACAGGCATAAGCCGGGAAGTGCATCATGGGTATCAGGCAAGACTCCGAAGAACGAGCGGAAGCAAATGCTGAAAGACTTCGGCAATGGCAAATTGCAATACGTGGCCAATGTGGGCGTTTTAGTAGAGGGGTTCGATCAACCGTCCGTCGCATGTGTGGCGATGTTCACAGCCACGAAATCGAGAGCGAGATACACGCAGTGCATAGGCAGGGGGACACGACCGCTGACCCCGCCCCAATCAGATTCGTCTGCGATGACCCGTCGCCAAGTGATCGAGCAATCGAGTAAGCCTGATCTGTTGGTGCTTGACTTTCGAGGCAATGCTGGTCGGCACCGCCTTGTGACTACGTTCGATGTGCTTGCGGGTAAAGAGCCACCAGACATGATCGATCGGGCAGCGCGATCAGCCAACTTGCTTGAGCCGCTTGATCCGGTTGAGGAACTAGCCAAGGCACAGGCAAGAGAACAACTGTCGATCGAACGTGAGCAGGCAGTGACGGCAGAAAAACTACGAAAAGCAAAGATCAAACTCAAGTCCCAATACTCGGGGCGTGCGGTTGATCCATTCAAGGACATGGGGTTTGCGCCAGTGGTGGCAGCAAACCCGAAGGAGAAGCCAACAGAAAAACAAATCATCATGCTTGCCAACAATGGGATTGAGCCAGAAGGCTTGACCCGAAAGCAGGCTGGCAGTCTTGTCTACCAAATCATGTTGAGGCGGAAGATGGGCAAGGCATCATTCAAACAAGAGGCAGTGCTGAGAGAGTACGGTTTGCCAACAGATGTCTCGGCATCCAAGGCAAAGTCTTTGATCCAAGGGTTGGCAGATGCAGGATGGCCCAAGCCAGAGCCACCCACTGGATGACAACCTTGGTCTTTTGTATTTCTTAGCCAAGAGATACAGGGTCAATGGTCGGTTTGCCAGATGGGACGAAGACGAACTGGTCGGAGAATTTTATGTCATCGCAAGGAAAGCATACGACCGCAGGTTCGACTCAAACAAAGGCTCTCTTTCCCGATTCCTTACTTTGGTCTTGACTCAAGATGTCTTCTACAAATACAGGCGTATGCACGGTGCAGTACGCAGAAGGATCGACGGCAAGAACAAATGGATTCAACTAGAAAAAGGTTTCACTGATGACTATGACATCTAGTTTGACTACCGGACAGGTAGCAAAACTTGTAAGACTTTCACAACAAACAATCATTCGCGCTATTGACCGTGGGCATTTGGTTGGGTACAAAATTCCAGTGAGTGGGCACCGGCGTGTCATGCTCGATGACTTGAAAAAATGGATGCGAGCAACAGGCATACCGGAGGATTTGGTGGATGAACAATTCGGATTGGATCAGAGTGAGCAGGAGCAGCCCGTGTCCGATCTGCGGGAAGCCGGACTGGTGTCTCGTAGCGACTGATGGGTCAGTGGCTATCTGCCCACGCACGCCAAGCGACCGTATGGCTGGCAGTGCAGGCTATATCCATGATCTAAATCCGCTCATAACACCGAATCCACTACCCCTGACGGTACCAGAGCCAGAGCCTTGCATCGATATTGACTGGCAAACGGGTGTTGACCAAGCAATATCGCGAATGGAGAACTTCATGTACGAAGAACTAACCAAGCAAACTGGACTAAGCAAGCAAGAGTTGCAGTCCATGCAGGTTGGTTGGTCGGTGAAGAAGTCTGCATATACGTTTCCCATGCGAGATCACGCTGGCAAAGCAATAGGTATCAGGCTGCGCACCCCCGAGGGCAAGAAGTTTTCTGTCAAGGGCAGCAGGTCTGGGCTGTTTTTTGCTGGAGATGCACCAGCCAAGGGGCAAGTGCTGATTGCAGAAGGGCCAACCGACACGGCATGCTTGGTGGGCAAGGGATTCTCAACAGTCGGGCGACCGTCATGCAATGGCGGCGGCATCTATTTGCTGAAGATGTTGAACTGGAAGCACCAAGTTGTCTTGGTTGCAGACAACGATAAGCCGGGGCGTGATGGCGCGGTATCGATAGCCAAACTTATCAAAGACAAGGTGTCAAGTGTGAGGATCATGACTCCGCCAAAAGGTAACGACATCAAAGACTGGATAGTTGATTACCAAGCGTCGCCGTCTACGATTCAGGCAGTGATAGATCAAGCGAGGTACGCATGATAACTCCGCCGGACAAACTGAAGGAAGAGGTCAGGCGCATGGTCAGTCACTGGGCTTTGGAGTTTGACATGGACATCTACCATATCTGTGGCGTGCTTGCAGTTGTCATGATGGAGATGTGGTTCAAGAGTGATGAGGTGGACGAGTGGGACGAAGAGGATGATGACGATGAGTAGGCCGATGTACGAGAACAGTGGCGATCGGAACAACGAGCAGCAGATCATGTCAACAGTTGCTGCTCAATGGGGCGTGCAGTTTTATAAGTTGCCTATTGCTTATCGCATGGATTTCATCCTGATGTCAGCAGAAAAGGCAAAGGCGTTTGTCGAATGCAAGCATCGCAATATCACATGGGGTGATTACCCAGACGTGATGCTGTCCTTATCTAAAGTCCAGCAGGCCCAATCTTTGCTTGATGCGTCAGGCTTGCGATCCATGTTTATCGTGCGTGCAACGGATCGAATCTTTTACACTTGCCTCAACGATTGTGCGGGCGAGACAAACTGGGTCACGTTCGGGGGCAGGACATACAACACCAGAGATGCAGCAGACGTGGAGCCAGTCATGCACATACCGATCAATCAGTTTGCCGAGGTGCCATTGTGAAGAAAAGAATTCATATCAACCAGCACAAGATCAGGCAGAACATAGGCAAGCCAGACTCCGAACCAGTCATCACAGTCAAGACTTACAAGTCAAACACATACTGCAAAGAGGTTTTGATTGATGGCCCGTGCCGAGTTATCTATTCTCCAGACAAGCCGTTGAGTTGCGGGGCAAGAGTTTGGATTGAAACAGATGGTGAGGTTAATTGTCTTGGGTAAGATGCAGAGAGACAAGGGCAAGCGGGGAGAACGAGAGGTTGTCCAGATCATGCAGTCCATTGGCTGGCCAGAGGCAAGACGCTCACGCCAGTCAGACGGTGCAGTAGATCCAGACGTGGCTGGCTGCGATCCCTTTTGGATCGAGGTCAAGAGGCGGAAGAGCATTGCCGCGTGCCGGTTCATGGATCAGGCAGAGACAGATGGAAACGAAAAAAAGAATCCCCACCGACTTCCGCTTGTGTTTATGCGAGAAGACGGTGGGGAGTGGTTGGTTATGTTGAAGGCTGAGCAGTTGATAGCGGTGGCTTTGCAGTTGATCCATGCCGCTGACAAATCTTGCGGACAGTTGAGGTGTGCCAAAACTGACCACGACGAGGGAAGCCAAGATCCTCACACTGCTTAGCAATCTGACGGTAGCCCATGCCAACACTGCGCATCTTGACAATTGCCTTGATGGCTCGCTGCTCATCAGGGTTCTTGATCGTACGCTTGGGGCTGTCGGGATCAATCATCCAACCGTAGACGGCGTGGCGACTCATGAGTCTGCCGCTGCGTTGGTGGTTCTGCATGGCAGTTGATGTCCGCTTGCCAATCACTCGACGTTCGTACTCGGAAGCAACGTCAAGTATCTGGCGGATCATGCGACCCTCGGGTGTGTCATCGACAGCACCACTTTGTACTGCGTGAACATGCGCACCTTTCTTGGCTATCTGTCGGTGGAATGACTCAGCCAAGTAGACATCCCGTGCAATGCGATCGAGTCGATAGACAACCAAGGTGTCGCCAGCACGCAGTTCATCGATAGCCTCCCAAAGTCCGGGGCGATCTTCCGATGCACCGCTGACATCCTGTTCGTGATGTCTGCTCCGAATGTTGATGTCATTGTCAAGGCACCACTGCTCGCATTGGTATATCTGAGTCTTGATGGAATCATCCCCGCTGTCTGGGCGGGGTGAGACACGCGCGTAGATAACGGCAGGCATCAGTCAAGGTCCACCATGCGAACCTCGAAGCCAGCCGCAGGCCGGAGTGTGGACGGGATCTTGTCCAGCACCTCTTGGGGAAGAGCCATCATCTCGCCAACATCATTGGTGCCGCCGAACAAGAACACTGGGCCAGCCAGTGGTTGGGCAATGCCAAACTCAGGAAGCAAGACGATGGACCAAATGTTGATTGGGTTGTCCTCTTTCAACAACCCCTCATCATCAACATACACAGACACGTCAGGGTTCTCGGTTCGCACAACGTCGAACCACTCGAAGTCCACGTGTTCGCGAAGATCATCGAATGTCCCCGGATCGCAGGTGACATCCTTTCGGGTGCCATTGGGGAGAAGGAGAAGGCCGGATACTTTACTCATGGGAGAGTCCTTTCTTGATTGCTTGGACCTTAGTCCAGTAAGGTTTGCTTGACTCACGCCACGGGCCACGCGGCCCGCCGACATGAGTACGTGCAGTAAACTCGTCGATGCACATGGCATCGGGGACCAGTTGGTTGTAGCGGTAAGGCACAACGTAGCGGTCCATGTATTTGCGGAAGACAATCAGAGCATGCTCAAGATCGTCAACCTTTTCATAGGCAAACTCGCAGCCCGAGTCTTGGAAAAACGGTTTGCTTATTTGCATGGGGCCACGACTAGCCCCACCATCACCGATGATGGGACCAGTCTTCCAGTTTGTTTCAACGCCGTGGATTGCGTACTCCAAGGCGTTACGATATGGCGGCTCAATCGTGGTGATAGCAGGGCCAGTCGCAACCAGCCCCACCATCACCAACGCGGCCATCACCCGCCGCAGGATCATGACTCACCCCCCAACGCTTTGTTGAATTCCTTGAGCAGGGCAGTCAACGCTTCCAAGTCGATGTTGCCACGTATGGTAGTTGGCAACTCGGATGGGTCGATTGGCTCGCCCGTCTCGTTGGACTTCTTGATGATGTCCGACACGGCGTCAGCATCCTTGCGTACGCGGAAGGTCTGGAGATAGTCGATGTACTCGCTCTGATCTCCACCGGCAAGGCTCGTGCTGGCCGAAGCCAGTTCATCACAGTCACGCTGATGATGGGCTGATGCTTTGCGGAAGTGAGGGATGCAGTTGCTTACTGCCTCGCTGAAGTTCTTGCGATCTTGGGGGAACATTGGCTCATCGCCAAACTCATCCAAGTCGGAACACATCTTGGTAAGCATGTCGCCCATCTGTTGGTTGAGTTCAGCCAAGGTCTGGGATGCACAGGCAAGTGCAGACACAATCGACATGCAGGCAAGTGAGATGCCAAGTTGAGGGTTGTCATCGAGTTGATCGATCAGGCCACGGATCTGGTCAAGGAACGACATGTTCTCGGCAGGACGTTGCATGCCCTCAAACATTCCAAGGGCGTGCAGGCTCTGCACAAAGTCGCTCCAATCTGATTCGTGGGCGTCGCTGCGAAGGCGTTCAATCAGGTCAGGGATTGCTCTTGCTTCACGCATCGGACACCTCCTCCTCTGCCAAACGCAACGGCTGGCCGACGTTGACCCCAGCACACTTCAGTGCCCAGTTGCCATCGCAGGGTAGGGTGATGGGTGGCACGCAGAACAAGACGGGATCACCGTCATCGGTGGAGCCTACGGACATGGCGGTGATGAACATTGGCTCATCACGGTTGGCCTCCGTACGCTTGGGCATCGGTGCAACCTTGAGGTTGCTTACCGAAGACTCTTGGAAGTTGGCTGTGTGAGCGAAGTCATCCATCGCTACGCAGAATGAGTTGTCCGCAGGCTGTACCATGCGGACCCGATTGGCAGAAACCATCTCGCCATCGGACTCGCCGAGTCGCCAAGATGATTGATAACTGGGGACGTGCCCCGTGTACATGTGAACGATGCTGCTCATGCAGCACCTCCTTTCGTGTTGCAGCCGAAGCCCTTGCAAAGAGCCTCAAGCAGGGTGATGATGCGATCCATCTTGTCTTCATTGAAGACGTTGATGACTGGTTGGTTGGCCTCGGGCATGGCCTCGTTGGGTTGCTTGTTGCGCGCCCGATACTTCAACCCGATTTGGTTGAGCATGCGCTCCAAGGTTTTGACTGCCATGATCTTGCCTTGCGAGATACCTTCCGATACCTCGACTGCAAGATCCTCTTTGGCGGGACGATCGGCGATGATCCGATCACGGTTGGACTCAAGCCAGAGTACGCCGCTGGCGTAGTCCTCATCAGTAGTGCGATTGCGACTACAGGCTTTCGTGTTGGGAGAGTCAGTCATGTGTGTCCTTTCTGTTTCTGACTGGTAAAAACTTAGTGGTTCAACCTATTATAACAGGTCAACCACGCGGTGTCAAGTGGTGACTTTGGCTTTCTTGAGAATCTTCTTGAGTTGCTTAAGGGTTTCTCTGCGTTGGCAGATTGCGTCGTGCAAGTCAGCCGCGTCAATGTATCCCTCTTGGCAATAGCGGTCGGACATCCCCTGTGTCTCCATCCATTCGAGTTCTTCCTCGATGAATCGCTTTGCGTTCCAGATTGCAGTCTCTTGTTTCAGTGTCATCTTCATGGTTGGTTGTCCTTTCTTACTTGTTGGTGACGAGGCCGGACTTGATCTTGCCAAGCAGGCCGAGAGTTTGGTTGGTGATTTGCTCGGTGGTCGAGTCCAAGTTGATGAAGACATCGAAGTACCGATCAGTGATGTGAGATGGGATGTGGCTGGCCTTGCCGAAGCCACGACCCTTGTGGTCATTGGATCGGATGCCCGCTGCGTACACGCGGTGGATCGCTGGCGTGCAGCACGACAGGAGTCTGGGCGTGGACATCTTGGTGCCTGCGTTGACAAGTCGGGTCGCGGTCACGTCCCACTGATTGCCACGCATGACGCTGGCAACGATGCTCGACACCTCAACCGCATAGCCACGCTGGAACAGGCAGTTGGCTACAGCACAGGCAAGTGCAGCGGTGCGGGACAGATCGGCTGCGTCAACGTGACCGTTGCCATTGGATCGGAAGCCGACACGCAACTTGGGTGCCGCAGTCTTGCGAGACTTGAGCATGAACGGCTTGATGTCCTCGTTCATGTACGCATTCATAAGCAACCGACCGCCGGACTTGCGACGCAACTTGCGACGCTTGCCACTGACTGTTGACTGTGCAGTCGAGTTGCCTAGTGCTTTCTTGAACTCACGCAACGCTTTGTTGAACGTGTCCATGTCAGCCTCGGGGTTGGCAAGGCCACTGATTAGGCAAGACTCGGTGGTCTTGGGATCGACGGGGCCGTGGTGCCAATGTCCACCGTTGCTGCCCCGCTCGTAGTGGGAGCCAACTTGGTGCCAGTGTGCAACCAAGTCGTGCATCGATGCGTAGTCGCGGAAGATCACGCCGTCAGTCGTGGTGGTTTTGTATGTGGGGTGCATGGTTTGCCTTTCTTGCTTAGTCATTCCAGTCGCCGATGATGGCGGCCTCGATGTTGTTGTCGTAATTACAGAACACTTGGAGTCCGAGATGCTCGAAGCGTGCCACGGTGTCCACCGACTGCTGCTCGACCATGTACTGGCCGTCAGTGCCGTTGCCTGCGGAGTTGTCGCAGATCACGACACGGAAGTCGGGGTGCTTGTGGGCAACCGAGTTGTTGGGGCGGGGCACCGATACCATCGGCTCGCCGTTGAGATAGGAGTTGAGTCCGCCGGTACAGTCAGCCGACAACTTGGCAAACTCATCGAGGATCAGAGTCTTGCCATTCTCGTAGGCATCCAGCACGGGGCCGTCTTGCCAACCCGTTGCCGTCTTGGGATTGATGCCGCCGATCAGATCCGACAGGATCATGTCGTTGCCGCAGCCAACGTGGACCGTATCCCAGCCCATGACCTCGCACATTTGACTGAACCCGTAGGTCTTGCCGCAGCCGGTCGGGCCGAATAGCCAAGCCCGTTGGGTAGGCAAGGTCAGGATGTCGATGACGTGGGGCCACCAAGATGCGGGGGTCATGCCGCGATCCTCGGCCTCGTCGATGACACGTTGCCAATCACCCATGAAGGTGAGCGGTTGCTTGTTGCGACGCTGGTTGACTAGCCAATCTACGCCGGGGATGTGGCCGCAGATGTGAGCGATAGTCTCAGGCTCCCATGATTGGGTGATGCGGTCGAGTACCGCAGTCAGGGGCATGCCACGCTCAAGCCATTGGATGATGCCCTTGACCGTACGGGTCGAGATGATGACGCCATCGTCCGACTGGTCAGCACGGCGACGCATCTCTTGGATGACCTCTTGGAGGCTCATGTCGCAGCGGAACGTGTCGCTTGGCTCTTGCCAAGATCGAGGCGTCTTGTTCACCAACGGTGCCGGTGCCGGTGGTGTTGGCGCTGGCGCTGGCTCGGGCTTGTTGGCAACCGTGCCGTCGACCGATACATAGTCAACCACGTCGCCAGTCGCAGCCCGCTGTTGAGGCGGGTCGATAATGCCGGACACGTCGTTGACTTCCATGCATCCACTGAAGCCGCCTTTCATGTTGCGTTGGCCATACGTGACGCGGGCGGGATTCTCGTACCACAACGCCCTGCTGCCGCGTGCCGACATTTGGTTCCACCACTCGCAGATCATGGCGCCGTTCCACTGCTGTTGCAGGATGTGCTGACGATAGTCAACAAGCCATTGGACTTGATCGGCGTCCGGCTGGGCACCACGAGGCAGGGTGTTGGGACGTGGGCGGTAGCCGTACTGGCCGTCGCGGTATGGCTTGGACAGGAACCCGTTACGGCGGGAGAGATGGATGCTGTCGATCACGTCATCGTTCAGGAACCCGAACTGATTGTGGAACTCGACAGCGTACGGAATCTCGCGGCTGTTGAGGTTGATGTAGTGCGTGCCTCGATAATTGGGCAGGCTGGTGATGGCTTGGAATTTGGACATGCGTATCCTTTCTTGGTTTGCTTGTCTATTGTAACAGGTCAGGGGGTGTGTGTCAACTAGTAGTCAACTCATGCCCCCACTGCATCCACTCGCGCAGGTAAGTGACTGCCTCGGGTCGGGAGTAGCCGCCCATCTCCATGAGTGGAGACACGGCCCCGAACATGTTGCAGATGCCCATGTCGCGGATGTCGTTGAGAATGTTGAATGCTCGCAGTTGTTCCATTGTGCATTCGTTGGTTGTTGTTGGAGTGTTCATGGTTTGCCTTTCTTGCTTAGGTGCTTTGGGATTGGTGATGGAAATCAGATGTGGCCCCGTAGACCACGCCAGCCAAGATGCTGGCGATAGCCAAGACGGGGACGGAGAGTGTGAGGTAGAGCATGGTTGCCTTTCTTGCTTAGTTGTCGATGGTGCCGTAGTGATCGCCGTACATCACTTGCCAAGCGGATTGGAGGTTGTTCGAGATCCGTTCACAGTTGGTCGATGAGTCGCACAGGTGGTTGATGCCGGACTCGATGTCTTCGGCCAGATACGCTGCGGTGTCGGTGTCACCGTCATGGATGGCGTTGATGAGTTGGCCGATGGTTGATCGCAGTTCGCTGACGTACGACTGGTTCGCGGATGCGTTCTGTTGGGCGTACCCGTTCTGTTGAAACGCGGTGCGGAGGGATTGCATTTGTTCGTGGAAATTGCTGAGCATGTTTGCCTTTCTTGTTGATTTGCTTGGATTGCCACGCTGACCCCCGACTGAGCATGCGCTCACAGTCGGTACATGTTCGCAGGAGCGGGGAGGGACACCGTTTGCCGGATGGGACGGTAGGAGGGGAGTATCGAGGACGGTCCTATTATCAGCCTAGGACTGAGTGGGTTCCGTGCCGAGGGAGGCTTCGCTAGAGGTCATCGCGGGGAAGTGTTTTGACACCATGCACTGGAGGGATGGCCGTGCCGTGTACTCAGGTGTACTCGGGGGCCAGCGTGGCAACCGAAGCGAGGGAGTTCATCTACTCGCTTGGTTGCATGTTCGTTAGCAACTTTTTGGTTAACCCCGACGCAGGTCTTATCTTCCGTGTCACCCGGCTCTTGGCCGATCGATCACTCGGGGCACGCTTCGCTGAGTTCCGCCTTGCTATCGGCTTCGTCAGTCAGTGGCCGGGAACCCCCTCTCCGATCCTGTCGGTTCAAGGCGGTTTACTGTAGGACTCGGGAGGACATGTCAACTCCAAAGTATCCGTTGCGACCTATGCGCTCTACTGACTCCCCATCGGGTTGACCGTCGGTTTCTACTTGGATCTTTCGCGGGGCCTACTCTGCTTCGGCGATGTCCGCTGTCCGTTCAATCTTCACTGCACCCGGCGATTCCTTGTCTATCTCCGTTGCCTAGTCTCCGGGGGCATCCCGGCAAGAGGCGGTGGAGGCGGATCGGTCGGGCGGCTGCCGCCAGAGGCGGTCGGGCCGTGGAGCGGGTCTTTATCGCTCCGCCGTGGATCGGTGCCAGTTTCGTATTCGGTTGAGAATCGCCCTCGGTCTTCACCCAGTTGCCAGCCGGGGTTCGGTCGGGCGTCAGGCCGTCGCCGACTTGACAACCCCATCTTAGCATACATCTCAATCTTGTCAACCCTTTTGTTCGATATTTTTTATGCGACATTGATGTGGTGATATGCGACAGTTCCGACGATAAGAATGTCGCTGCTGCTGGCGGTGGGCTTGCTGGTGTTATCGGACGTGGCTGGCCGTGCGGATTGGCTGGGGATAGCATCAGGTTGCCTACTTGGTTATCGGACCTCGTGCGATTGGCTGTGAATGCTGTACCCGTTGTCATGGGGTCGGTTGGCAAACAACGGAACGCGCGTTCTTTATAGTGCAAACCGTGTGCCAACCCCTTGACAAACAGTTATCGGACGTTGTACCTGTGCCTTCTGACTGCGAGCCACACCCCCGCGCGTTTTGTATAATACATAGCCCACAAAAATATACGGTACGTTTTGGGGTGTTAAGGATGGTAAGGCATGGCCAAGTTCAACCGCACCAATGTGGTACGCGAGGTGTACAACTGGGTAAACAACTATCTGGACAAGCCCAGTGAGTTCTACGGCGGCAACAAACCCTGCCCATTTGCCAAGCCAGCGTTGCAGCAGCAGCAGGTCAAGATCCTAGTTGGCACATTGTCAACGGTTGTCTATGAGGCACAGCATTGGAATGACAGCCACAGGCTGGTGCTGGTGGCGTTCGAGAAGGAGTACGACGGCAACCTGACCAAAGTTGTCGAAGCCATCAACAACGTTTTGGCAAAGCAGGATTTGGTAATGCTGGCGTTTGAGCCGGGTGAAGAAGATCCGCAAGATCCAGCACTGGACCCAGCAGACTGGGGCGAGGTTATCGACGGTGCCTACACGATGGTATTGTTGCAACGGTTGTCGGAAGTAAACCACTTCTCCCGACTATTAGATAGGCAGGGTTACTACGTAAATTGCTCTGCCGACTTCATGAAGTACGTAAAAGAAAGAAGGCAACTCGATGCGAGGAAGCAAAAAGACCAACGGCAAGAAGATGGCCAAGAAGGCAGGCGGCAAGAAGATGCCCCCAGCCCTGAAAAAGGCATTGGCTAAGAAGAAGAAAAAATAATGCCAATTACTGACGAGTCTCTGAATGCCAGAGATACCCGTCCACAAAGTGGCTCGGGGGAGGGAATTTCTCTTCCACCGAAACCCCTCCACCGGGCCATCTCTGATGCCGCTTACAGGCAGGGAAAGCGACGAGAAGAACTTTTAGCAAGTGAATCAGCCCGTCGGGGCATCCCGATGGCTGACTTGGTTTCTATGAGTCCTGAACAACGTGAGAGGGCTTTTGCAGAAGCAGAGGCCGCTACGGACCTTTCCCCTGAAAGGTCAGTAAACCCGCAGGGATATTTCAGTGCGTTAACCGAAGAGGACTTGCGGTTTCAGCGCGACTTTGGCAAGACGCAAGCGGAATTAGCGGTTGAGCGTAGCCTCCAAAGAAACTTGGCCCAATACGGAGAAATGACAAGGGGCGTTGACAATGTTGGCGCTTTGAATCGCATGGGCCTTGATGTCCTGTCTTACGCAGGTTCGTCTTCGGTTATTGACTACGGCGGCAGGGCCATCAAATACCTTGGTGGTCTTAGAACAACGCCAGCCGGTCCCGGGGGTGATTTTTTGCTTGCACGCGGCATGCGGGGTGTGCAACAGGGCGCAGACTTTTTAGATAGGTCAATGGTGGGGCGCGGCGCTTTGGGGGTAATGGATGCGAGTCGTAAAGCGGCTGGCCTTGTTTCGTACGCTGGTATGACAGGTCCAGCCAAAGTAGCATTTGGCCCTCTTGCCCTGAAAGCGTTGCCAATCGGCTCAGATATGGCGGAGATAGCCGGTTTGACAGACTTGTCCGAAGCAGGTCAGGCAGTAACAGACCTGAAAAAGAAGAGAGGTCTTCTCTCTAGCCTTGGCACAGGACTTCTTGCCGCAAAAGTTGGCGGCCAAGCGCAGAATGTTCAGACCCGTGTCAGGGATGCCGCAGCAGCACAAGCGGCACTCGGCCCAATGACAAAAGAAGAAAGCCGGAGGTACTACAGTGGCCAATAAACCAACCAATCCAAGGCTGTACGCAGCAGTAAAAGCAGAAGCCAAGCGAAAGTTCAAGGTATACCCATCGGCATACGCCAACGGTTGGCTTGTCCGCACCTACAAGAAGCGAGGCGGCGGCTACCGCAAGGCTTGACATGGCGCGAATGAAGAACACGGGTGGCGGCCTTAAGCAATGGTTCGGTATGAACAAGGGCAAAGGCTGGGTTGACTGCAAGACTGGTAAGCCTTGTGGTCGTAAGTCTGCAAAAGACAGCAAAAGACCGTACCCTGCTTGCCGACCCACTATGGCTCAGTGCAATAGTGCAAAGAAAAAGAAGACTGGTCCCGGCAGGATCAGTTGGAAGAAGGCAACCAAGAGCGCTGCCAAGAGGCGAAAATGATTAGAAAAGAAGGTCGAGATTTTGTGCTGTTTAGCAAAGACGGCAGTCGCCGACTTGGTTCTTTCAAGACACGCGCAGAGGCAGAGGCTCGCGAGAAGAAGATTCTTGCAATCAAAAGCCTGAAGCGCGGCCAGTGAATCAGGAAACAAAGTCAAGGTTGGTTGCTGCGGGGACGTGGGAGCAGTACAACAACCTCAAGTTCAAGTACATCAACGATGGCTTGGACAAAAAGATAGCCGAGCAAAAGGCGTTGATGGACGTAGAACGGCCCCACCCCAAGGGTGGCGACCCATACAAGCGATTGGTTCTGTCTGTACCGCAGGGGCACTGCTCCGAGCGAGAGGCTGCACAGTTTGTGTTTGAGCATGTGTCGGTGCCAGCAGCAGAGATCGAAGTATCAGCGGTGCCAAGCCGTGGTGCAGTTGGTTTGCTTAAATGGGTTCAGTCCTCTCCTGCCAACCAAACTGCGTTCTACGCAACCATCTGGATGAAACTAATGCCAACCAAGAGCCAACTCGATGCCGAGGCTCGCTACTCCGATGATGGTATTAGGTCAATTGAACTACTCGACCGTCTGGAGCAAATGCTTGGCGACGAAGAGGAAGAAATGCAGGGTGTGCCAGAAGACTTTGGGGCTGGCGAAGTTCGACAGGAACAAGTCGGGCCATCGGACGGAGTGCAAGGCGTGCCGGGCGATGATGCAATTGAAGAGGAAATATGGCCTGACGCCACTGGAGTTCATGGAAATGTACGAACAACAGGCGGGGTTAGACCCGATTACCCTGACGCCACTTGAGTTAGGCAAGATTTGCGTAGATCACTGCCACAAAACTGGTCGGATTCGCGGTTTGTTGTCCCGCTCGACCAACGCAGCCCTTGGACAACTACTGGATTCGCAGCACGTGATGTACCGTGCTATGCAATACTTAAGCAATGACAGCCCTTTTGGGAAGAAAAGTACCGACTGACCCAGTAGCGAACGTCAAGTTCCGCAGGGAAATAGCCAAGATGGCCGCAGCCAGCCCAGAAGTGCAGGCAGATTTGTGGGCATTGTGCAATCGGGACATTTTTTTCTACGTAAACACGTTTGGCTACACGCTTGACCCGCGATTGGAGCCATCAATCCGCCCATTTATCTTGTATCCGTTCCAAGTCGAGGCAATCGCAGAAATGTGCGCCAGCATCGACCACGGATACGACTTGGGTGTAGTCAAGTCCCGAGATATGGGCGCATCTTGGCTAACAACCACAGTATTTGCGTGGTATTGGCACTTCAAACCCATGAAATCTCTGCTGTTGGTTAGCCGTAAAGAGGGTCTGGTGGATTCACCGGGCAACTCTGCCAGCCTTTTCAGCAAAATTGACTTCTTCTTGAAGTATCTGCCGGGCTGGTTGATGCCAAACTTCACAAGAACCAAGTTGAGGTTGACCAATGAAGACAATGGCTCCGCTATTACAGGCGAATCTACTACTGGCGACGTTGCTCGGGGCGACCGTAAGACTTGCATTGCCCTTGATGAGTTTGCCTCCGTGGAGAACTCGGAGTCTGTGCTTGCCGCAACCGCAGATGCCACCAACAGTCGGTGGTTTGTAAGCACACCCAAGGGCACAGGCAACTCTTTCTACGACATTGTTCACTCTGGACGCACCAAGGTCATGCAGTTTCACTGGACGCAAGACCCGCGCAAGAACATTGGCATGTACAAGGATGCTGATGGCAACCTGACAAGCCCGTGGTACGAGGGCGAGAAGAAAAGACGGACCCACCCGGTAGAAATTGCGCAGGAACTTGACCTTGACTTTGGTGGTTCTGACTATCTGTACTTTCCTCCCGACCTTATCGACGAGTTGGAAAGGCAATGTGTGCCGTCAACCAAGCGAGGCACCCTTGATTTTGACGAAGCGTGCCACCCATTTGGGTTCACAGAACTTGGCACCAGCGGCGACTTGCGTATCTGGGGTGACAGCCACCCCAACGACAAGACCTACTACGTGGTTGGCGTAGATGTGGCAACAGGCACAGGATCAAGCAACAGTGTGGCTGTGGTTGCAACTGCGGATGGTCAAAAGGTTGCAGAGTTTGCCACAGCCACCATGCGTCCTGACATACTTGCCAAAAACGTGGCGGCAATGTGCAGGTATTTCAAGGGTGCGAGCGACACAGGGGCGTTTCTGGTGTGGGAAGCCAATGGGCCGGGCCGTGTTTTCGGGGATGCAATCCGAGATGCAGGCTATGGCAACGTGTATTATCGGACCAACGAGAAGTCAATCAGGCCCGGATTCGGTACGGTGCCGGGCTGGTTCAGCACCAAAGAAGAAAAAATATCTTTGCTTGGCCAGTACCGCAAGATGTTATCGGACGGTACATTTGTCAACCAGAGCCGCGATGCTATACGAGAATGCAGAGAATACGTCTTTTCACAGGCAGGAGGACTGGTCCATGCCCGCTCACGGTCCACAATCGACCCTTCTGGAGCCAGAGACAACCACGGTGACAGAGTTATCGCAGATGCCTTGGCAGCCAAACTTTGCAAAAACATCGCCAATCCGAAGATTGATGTAAGGGACATTGCCAAACCCGGCACGTTGGCGTACCGCAGGATGCAAGTCGTAGACAAGAAACGTAAGGCAAAGCAAGACTGGTGAGATACAACGACATCAACTACCAAGGGCTTCGCAAAGCCATCGAACACAGCCGACGCAGACTCCAGCCGTACCGCGAGAAGCGCATTTCTGCTGTCCGAGAGTTCGTTGGCCGCAACTATTCCGACACTGGTTCGCGTGACCGCGTTCCGGTAAATATGTTGGAGTTGTTTATTTCTACCTACGCGCGTCAGTTGATAGCCAACCGCCCGCAGGTCAACGTAACGCCCCGCGTGCGGGCGCTTAGTCCACAGGCAAGCGAGTTGGAACTGGCAACCAACCACGTTTTGAAGGAGATGGACATTGAAACAACGCTTCGATTGGCTGTCATCGACGCCCTCTTCTCCATTGGTATTGTCAAGGTTGGCGTCACAGAGCCTCTTTATGAACCCATGCGCGGCTTTTTACATGAAGCAGGACAACCTTTTGCAGAGTGTGTCGGCCTTGACGATTGGGTGCATGATATGTCGGCGCGCTCAATGGAAGAGTGCGGGTACATGGGACACCGTTATCGGGTTCCGACTAGTTTGCTTAAGGAGAGCGACTTATTTTCCAATGCTTCAGATGTCCCGACTGTAACCAAGTCTCTTTACAACGAAAGCGGAGACATCCGCGCCGAGGCTATTGGGCAAAGCGACATCTACCACGGCGGATTTGACGAAGAATACTCAGAGTTGTGGGAGATTTGGCTGCCAGATGTCAGTCGCATTGTCACGTTTGTGGCTGGCGAGAATGGTATGCCAAGCAAGAAAATACGAGAAGTAGACTGGGATGGCCCAGAAACAGGCCCGTACCACTTCCTCAAATTTACAGACGTGCCCGGCAACACCATGCCGCTGCCTCCTGTGGCAACTCTGATTGACATGCACGATCTTGCCAACCGTGTGTTCCGCAAGTTGGGACGGCAGGCAGAGCGTCAGAAAGACGTGGTTGGCTATCGCGGATCGGCTGAGCAAGACGCCAAGAACGTACAGACTAGTGCTGACGGTGAGGTTATTCGCATGGATGACCCGCAGAACATCAACACTTACAAGTTTGGCGGTATCGATGACAAGAACCTTGCCTTCTTGTTGCAGGTCAAGAACTTGTTCAACTACTACGGCGGCAACATTGACTCGCTGGGTGGCCTCGGTCCACAGACTGGCACTGTCGGTCAGGACAAACTTATTGCCGAGTCTGCGTCAAGAAGGCTGGCTGACTTCCAAGAGTCAACCAAAACTTTTGCCAAGCATGTCTGTTCGGCGGTGTCACATTTCATTTACCACGATGAATCTAGCCTGCTAGAACTAGAAAAATCGGTGCCAAACACCGATCTAAAAGTGCCGTTTGTGTACAAGAGCGACCGCAAAGATGCAGATTTCTTCGACTTCAATTTCGACATTGAGCCGCACAGCATGGCTTCGCAAACACCGGGCGAAAAGATGCAATCACTGCGGGAACTTGTCAACACTTTCATCGGTCCCCTACTGCCATCTTTGCAACAGCAAGGCATCTCTATCGACGGCAGACAGATCATTACCCTTGCCAGCGAACTCAGCCAGTTGCCAGAACTCAAGAATATCTTTACTGGCATAGAGCCTGTGGCACCGCAAGCAACACCACAACCGCAGAACAGGCAAACAGAAATTGTAAGAACCAACCGTCCCGGCGCTACCCCGCGTGGTCAGGACGATGCGATGGCGCGTATGTTGATGGGCGGGGACGGACCCGGCGTGCAACCCAGCGAGGCTGCCGCCGTACAACGACCAGTTGGATAATGCCTACATACTGCTACGAAAAACCTGACGGATCTATTGTCGAAAAGATCATGACCATCTCCGAAATGGAGAAGTTTGATCGCAAGCCTGTGGTGGATGGCGACACGTGGAAGCGGCGTATCGATATAGAAATGGGAGGACACAGCGACTCAAACGATGTGTGGCGGACACCGCTGGTATCGGAGTCTGCTGCTTGTCACCCAAGTGACATCGCTGCCTACTCAGCACATGCTGCCAAGCACGGGGCACCAACCAACTTTGACAACGCTGGGCGGCCAATGTTTACTAGCCGCAGCCATCGAGCAAAGTTCTTGAAGGCATTCAACCTCAACGATCGCAACGGAGGGTACGGCGATGGCTGACAAGAAAAAGGGCAAGCCGCTCAACAAGATCATTCGGACGCCCGGTCAGCGCAAGAAGTTTGTTGTTTATGTCAAAGATGGCGACAAGGTAAAGACTGTCCGATTTGGCGACCCAAACATGAAGATTAAGAAGAATAACCCCGGACGGCGCAAGAACTTTCGTGCCCGTCACAACTGTGATAATCCCGGACCCAAGACAAAAGCAAGATATTGGTCTTGTAAGAACTGGTAAATCCGAAGATTAGAAAGGCAATATGTCAGAAGAAAACACCCAACCAGAAGTGGAAGAAACCCCGCAGCCGTTTGACATCGAGGAGCCAACAGATGATCTGTTGTCTGATCGTGTCGATGCGTACATTGCTGAACGCAAGGCTGCACAAGAAGCGGGCGAGGAAGAGGGTGAGGGTGAGGAAGAGTCGGATTGCCCAGACGGTGATTGCGACGAAGCCGAAGAAGACGATTCAGACCTTGAGGCTTTGGCGGCACGTGCCGGTGAGGTTGGTTTGGACGAACAAGACATTGCCAAGATTGGCAACGTAGAAAATCTGGAACGGATGGTGATGATTCTGGAGGCTCGCAAAAAGTCTCAAGAAGAACCACAGCCTGAGCCAGAGAAAGTTGACCCCGACTTTGCTGATGTGCCGGAAGAACTAAAGCCTGCACTTGAGCAAGTCACAAAAGCGTACGAAGATCGTATTGCAGCCCTTGAATCACAACTGGGCGAGTACGGCAAGTACGCTGATATGCAAGCAGAAAAGGCTGTCAAGAGTGAGTTTGACGGCTTCGTCAATGATCTAGGACCGGATTACGAGTCGCTATTCGGCACCGGATTATCTGACGATCTGCGAAATGGTTCTAAGGAACTGAGCAACAGAGTCTCTGTTCTCGAAGAAATGAATGCATTAGCCAAGGGATACGAGGCTGTTGGTCGGGAGGTTCCTGACGAAAAGTCTCTGTTTAGCAAGGCATTGTCTTCAGTATTCGGCGAGGAAATCATTGAACTCAAAGCCGCAGCCAAAGAATCGCAAATTGCTGAGCGTCGAAGCAAGTTTGTTGGCCGTCCATCACAACGGCATGGAAAGCAAAAGTCGCCGGAGGCGGCTGCCATTGCTTCTGTGCGGCAGTACATGGAAGAGGCTGGCATCGGATTGGGCGCACAAGAGTAAGCGACTCTGGTATTTCCCTAAAGGATTCACACAATGGCATTACAAGCCGATCAGATTCAAGATTTGATTACCGTGACCCTCAAGGATTTGGGGCGGCTCAAGTTCACTGAACTTGCGTCTACGCTTCAGGAGTACCACGCTCTCGGAAAACTGATCGACCAATACAAGGTTCAGTATCAGTCCGGCACCGCGATCCAGTACAACATCATGTTGAACCAATCCGGCGCTGCAAAGAACGTGGGACTGTTTGAAAGCGACAACGTGAACATCGCTGACGTGATGACCACCGCTTCTATTCCTTGGCGTCACTGCACAACCAACTACGCTTTCGAGCGTCGTGAAGTGCAATTCAACGCAACGCCCGCACGTATCG
>CAACVD010000137.1_pt1 | contig 31496 bp, 51 predicted proteins | sample 2381771 | NCBI WGS metagenome assembly CAACVD01 (sample SAMEA5211965, study PRJEB30684) | marine metagenome | biome: Marine; feature: Epipelagic; material: Water | collected 2015-10-15 | depth 15 m
TGTAAGAATTTCTATTAAGTAATAATCTTTATTTATCACTCGCAATAATGTCATATAAATTCATAGAGCGTGGGGGTTTTTCCCATAACCCAAAGTTACAAGGCTCAATATTAAAACCAAAATACTTTTTATAAATTCTTACATTAATTTTTAAATTTTTTTATAGCGTTAAAAATATTTTGAAGCCCTGCAGGCGTGGCGGGTTGCGTGATTATGTGAGATATTCCCCGAGCCCCACGCCTTAAAAGTTTGAGATCATTAAAAGAGACCCTTTTAACTAAGATAAAAGCAAGCCCGCCTGACTTATTAAACTTAATATGCCACGCTTCCTGAAACTTATTAAGGTCAATTTTATCTGGTGAATTAGTGGCATTTATTTTTAATTCAATAAAGGCTGTTTTGTTATCAATTACTGTTAATAAATCAGGTATACCAACGCTTAAGCTGTTTTCAATCTTGCATAAATAAACGTTTTTTATGTTGGTTTTTATCCATTTATAAAATTGATTTTCACGCTTCATAATTAGTTATTTAACACATTAAAGGCGTTAATTTAATCACATGAAAAAACAAAAAAAAGGCGGGCTATTAACCCGCCTTTTGATCTTTTTAAGCGTCTTTTTAGGCTGTTTTCTTTGCTTTTATTTCTTTTAAATTATTATTTAAAAAATCAATTGCCCCGCTTGATTGAGATAATGCTTTATAAATAAAAACGTCGTTGTTACTCAATGCTGAGATCCACGTCTTTAAATATGCTAATGAGTTTTTATTAACTTTTTTCTGCATATCAAATTTAATGCATAGTAAGTTTGAGCCTATCTCTGCAATTAACTCTTCAAGCGCATATTCTAGACGTTGATTATCTTTAAAAAACTTAAGATTTTTTTCAAATCTTTTAGTTCTAGTTTTATGTCCCGTCCAGTGAATTAATTCATGTAATAAAACGCTATAATACTCAAAACTGGCGCATGTGCCGTTTTTTGTATCATTAAAGTTAATTTTATTAGCCATATGAATATAATCAAGTTCAGGCGCATAGTAGCATCTTGCTTCATTACTATGTTTTAAAATTAAACCCTTTTGATTATCTACAAAGTTAAAAACATCTAAGTTATTTTTAACTTTGTTTTTTTTTGGTTTATTAACTGGCATTTTCCACGTTGAGTTACTCAGGTCAACTTGATCCACATTAAAACCCCACGTTATTTTTAAAAACCAACGTTGGTAATAATTTTCAGGGTTTTCAGGGTTGATAGTATCTACTGGTGTTTTTCTTGTTATTTTATTTTGCCACCAATAAAAAATAGGCTCACCCTTTTTAACCTGATCAGGTTTAATAGTTGCGCCCGTTTTTAACCATGCGTTTTTAGATGCAAATAAAGGCGTTTTGTATTTATTTTTATTTTGTACAAAACTTAAGTTCCACCAATTAATGCCTTGATAAACATAGCCAGTAATTGCATTTTTTGGGCTATTATTTAGCCCTTTATTTAAAAACGGTTTAAACCATTTTAACCCGTCCTGCTGTAGACCGTCTTTTATCTCTCTACCAACTGATAAAAGAGCGTCTTTTGTTATTTTACTGTTTATCATTTTTATAACCTCCATAAGTTAAAAATTTAAACATAAGCCCAAAATAGCGAGTTTTTAAAAACTGTCAATGATAATATGAGATATAATAAGATATATTAAAAAACCCAAAATGGGTTTTTTATACTAATTTTAGGGGGTGTCCTAGTACCCTAAAATTTAAATACGTTAAAATTTGAGCGTCTCAGGGCGTTTTTTTTTCATTGACTATCTTATAAAATCCCATTATTTAATATGTTATGAAAAAAAGAAAAAACGTTTTTTGGAATAGAAGCAAAAACAACTTAAAAATTTATTACATAAATTTTGAGTTAAAAAAACCAAAAATCGAATTTATAAGTCTTTTAGATTTTATTAGATTTATAAATAAAGGGCTGACAAGTTCAGACCGAAATTTTAAACACTCAATTGATAATATTTTTTATCATAAAAAAGTGATGAATTTTGGCAAGCATTACAAATATTTTACAAACTATGAAAATGCTGAATTTGTCTTAAATCAACTTAAACTAAAAAGGAATGTATAATGGATATTAACGAAAAATTTAATAAATTGATTACAGAGCAAAAAAAGCAATCATTTTATAATCCAAAAACTACAACAGACGAGGAAGCCATAGGCGTTATGCTGGCAAATTATTTCGAGTGGGACGGAAATAAAATTTTTAAAACAGCTTACAACGCTTTTGAAGATGCAAATTTTCACGATTTCAATGAAGGTTTTGAAAAAATTTGGAAGGGGGGTAATTAATATGGGTCAATATGACGATATTATATCCGAAAATTTGGAGCGTATTGCTAACTCATTAGAGGGTATAAATAATAATTTAACAATTATTACTAATATGGCATTGATTGAAAGTAGTTTAAAAGGCAAAACGCCTGATCAAGTCGCTAAGGTAAAAAACGCTTTCAAAGATATCAAAGAAATCCTTAAAAATTAATAATATTGCGGGGCGTTAATGCCCCGCAAAATCTTACAATTTATTACTTGCATAATATCCCATCATTTATTATATATCATGTTAATGAATGGAGGGTTAAAAAATGCCTAAAGAAAAAAAACTACATATTGGAACACTTGATCAGATCAAGGGTTTTAAAAATATTTCATTAGATTTAAAAACTTATGAAAAAATTTATGAAATATCGATCAATAATCCTATGAATATTGATTTATCAGTATCTAAGACAATTAAGTTTTTATTAAATTCATATTTAAAAAATGAAGCTAATAAAAAACAAAAACAATTATTGGAAAGTGAATTAGCAAATGCCAAAATATCAAAAAGTAAAAAAATTATTAAGTTATAATAATTTTAAAATTAAAAAGGCAATTAAAAAAGGTTATGAAACTGCAATTTTACATTTAGCCCCGTATAATTTATCGGGGTTAAATGTATGTCCACTCGCTTCAAAAGGTTGTATTAAAAGCTGTTTAAATACATCTGGCATGGGTGCATTTTCATCAACTCAAAATTCTAGAATAAATCGAACGAAATATTTTAGATATGACCGCCAAAAATTTTTAGATCAATTAAATCATGAAATAAAACTTGGAGTTAAAAGAGCACATAAAAAAGGTTTAAAATTTGCTGTGAGATTAAATGGTACAAGTGACTTAAGTTTTGAAAAATTTAAAGTTCAAGAAAATAAAAATTTAATGGAATTAAATCCAAATGTGCCTTTTTATGATTACACTAAAAATTATTTAAGATTTAAAAATAAATTACCAGAAAATTATCATATTACGTTTTCTAAATCTGAAAGTAATGACAAAATTGTAAATGATCTTATAAAAGATAAAAAAATTAATATTGCAGTTGTATTTAAAAAACTACCAAAAAAATATTTAGGTCGTAAAGTAATTAATGGTGATGAAACAGACTTGAGATTTTTAGATCCTAAAAATAGTATTATCGGTTTGATTGCTAAGGGTAAGGCAAAACATGATAAATTAGGGTTTGTTGTATGAATGAAGTACTATGGATACATACGTTGCCTACATGGCTAGAAATGCTTATTGTTTTTTTAATTGTTAATTCAATGTTTTTTGTAGCTGTAATTTTTATATTAATGGGAATTATTTTAGATTTTTTTAATATCAACAATGACTGACGTTGGAATAATAGTAGTATTTCCTATTTCATTGATATTGTTATCTTCATCTTGAGAATAATCACCAAAAACTCTTGTTACACCGTTTTTTTGGCTAAATAAATGTCCCTTAGTATGGCAAATAGGTAATTTAGCATTATCTAATTCTTTTAATGATTGCCACGCTGAATTACTCTCAATATCTTGCCAGAGTATCTCAACCATTGGATAGTTTGATATTGATAATAAATTTTTATTTTTTCTTTTTAGTACTATTCTTTTTTTCATCTACTTTTATTTCTACTTGCCCCACATTTGTTGATAAATGAGAATTAAAAACCTCATTGAAGACTGTAAAGAAATCATTATTTTTGATTAATTTCTTCTGCCGTGACGTCAATAATCTTTTTATTTTCATTTATTTTGCTTTCTAATTCTTCAAGTCTTTTTTCTAATTTGTCTCTGCTCATACCCTCAATTCCTGAAATTTGTATTTGTTTTTGATCAATAAATAGATTTGCCATTTGTCCAGCCCGATATTGTGCATTTATAGAAGCATTAAATTGTTTTTTATCTTCAGCTTTTTTTTGCAATCGCTCATAAATTTTATAATGTCTTAACTTATCACTTTCATATTTTTTTACTTCCTTAGCTAATTGCATCTCTAAGTATCTCACAATATGAGGTGATTTATCAGCATGTAATAATTCATATGCAAGTTTCGACGCCCCCGTCCTGTCTTTGCAATCATAAACTTCCATTACAACATCTTGTTTTGATTTTTGCCCCCAATTAGCAACAAGCGTATCAACAAACAATCTTTGCTTAGGTGTTAAATCATTTGTTGTTTTTAAGGTGTTAGGTTTTTTAGCCATAAGTAATAATACCACCCTATAAAGCAAAAAATAATATAAATAAAAAAAATAAAAAAATTGTTTTGAGATTTTAGTCCTTATATAAAATTTGATATTATTATTGATTTAATTGACTTTTTTAAAAATTAATTAAATAAGTCATTGATTTTAAACACTTTCCTATTTTTTAGGAAAAATTCCTAGTTTTTTCCTAGTTTTTTTTGGCAAAAAAGCTAATGTTTATGCGGATAATAGCCGATTTTTCCCAGTTTCCCAGAAATTTCCCCATAAAAAAATTTTTCAAAAAAAATTTTGTGGGGAAAACGCCCTTATAGGGGGTACTTTTAGGAAAAATGAGGTTTTATGCGGGTTATTTCTTCCCAGTTTTATTTTGCTTTCCTGTTTTTTAGGAAACTAGAAAAATACCCACCCACACCAAAAACCCAAAATGGTTATTTTTTCATATTATTACCCCCTTTAAATTGTTACACGGTAGAGGCGTGTAATTACACGAATGATACGTGTAATATTTTATTACCCGCAAAATAATTATTTTTAATGTTGACTTTCAAATTTATCCCACTATATATAAGATATCGGTAGGTTAAAAAGGGGTAGACCTTTAAATTTTACCCGCAACACTACTACAGGGAGATTGCAACCCTTAACGTGCTAAATGTGTGATAAACAAGCCGATGAAGACTAACAACGTTCGCAAACGGCTATAATGGGGTTGCGGTGGTTGGTATACCGAGACACTCGAGGATCGACGTCTATTTATAGTGTTAGTCATTTAGGTAAACTAATACTCTCTACCGATTGAGAGTGAAAGGGTAAGACCTTAACTTGAACTAGAGAGTGTTAACGACCCGTGAGCCGTGGTTCTGGGGTGTTTGACATTATCCTTTATTACCTAGGATTATGGAACACGGGTCACGAACTTAACGAAAGGAAAACATATGGAAGACTTAATTTTAGAGGCTCGTGAAAAAAGATTTAACGAGTGGTTAAAAAAATGTCCAGTTGAATTCAAAGAAACAAAACATCCAAGCGAAGATTTAGTTTCATTTAACTTTGACATGACAAAATCAAGAGACGTCAGTAAATACAGAATAATCGACGCTTCAGGCTATTATTTAACAAAATATTTACCTGAAGATTTTGAAGATTGGGAAGATGAAAAATTATTTAAATTTTGCGAAGACCACGCTGTAGAACAGTATGATCACTTGACAGGTGAGGAACTATTTAACGAAATATATTAATGGGATACGCAATAGCAATAATACTTTTTTTGATAGGCTGTATTATTTTAATGGGTCTATGGTTAGCAAATAGGTAAACAACAGAAAGGAACGATAATGTTTAAATTAATTACATTAAAAAACAGAAACAATAAATTTAAAGATTTATCTTTTAAAACTTATCAAGAAGCCTTTAAATTTATTTATCAAAAAGTAGGTTTTCATGGTTGGTATATTGAAAATCATTACGAAATTAAACAACAACGAAAGTTAAAACAATGACAAAACAATATATAAAAGTTGCTTTCTTACAAACTATCGGAGAGTTTGAGAAAACAGATTACTTCACATATCCTAAAGATTGGTTTGAAAGTAAAACAACTAAGCATATTCTTTCATGCTTTTACTTATGTGATGAAGAAGATCTTGAATGTTTTCATTGTAATTCAAATTGTGACTGTGATTATGAGGTAGAAGAGTTTTGGTACGCAGACACTAAAGTAGAAATCTATAGTGCTAGTGAAATATCAGAAGAAGATGCCAATGTATTACATAAACATGGAGTATCTTATATCGCAGACACAGAAGATATGAAAATAAAACAACAGAAAGAGGTAGCGTAATGAAGTGTTTAGATTGTGGTTGTGATGAGGGTACTCTTTTAAAAGAGTTTCAAGAAAACCCAGAACAAAGTTACAGTTGGCTTGAACTATCAGAAATGACTGAAGTTTGCATAAGTTGTGGAAGTGAAAATATAAAAATAGAAAGTGAGGTAGCTTAATGTATGCAATTGATCAAATAATTTTTAAAAAATACGATGATTATGGCAACGAGATTACAGATGAAAATGATAAGCCTATATTATATACTTTTAAAGAAAACTTAAATCCTGAACATTTTTTAGATTTAAGTAAGATAACTAATCATATGAAAGAAGAAGATATTATGATTATAAAACAAACACAAACCAAGGAGCAAAAATGAAAACATTAACATTATTAGTCACCTTTATATTTTTAGTGGGCTGTGCGAATAAAAAAATAGTACTTGGCAAAAGATGTTTTGAAAAAACAACAGGCATGTACAGTTGGAGTTTCGTGTGGGTCGCTGACAAAAATGTTATAGACCAAAAACTTTTGAAAGAATGTAAATGAGTAAAAAATTTAATTTAATAAAATATGAGGTAACAGACGGAGAACATTCATATTTTGATTATTTTTTATTTTATACGAGCGATGTTCAGAAAATGTCTGAGATGGAATTGATCGCATATTTTTATGAATGTGATAAAAATGTAAAATTAAGTTTAGAATGCAAAGACGTTTATTGGACATTGGATCATACAAGAACGGTCGAGGTTCGTGGTTCGTTTCCCGTAGATCTTAAGACCGCTAAATGCTTAGTTGATTTAAAAGTCATAACCCACATCCCACAAGATCAGGATATTATTTTTAAAAAATTTAACAATGTGGTTCAATTAAAAAAGGTAAGAAAATCAATGAGATAAAAATTTATTGACTTTCAATTTATGTGTGATATTATGGGATAATAGAAAATTATTCTATTGAGCTCTTAAACATAGTAAATCGAAGCGGTACAATGAAAGGGCATTATTATGACAATCAATCAAATAATGACGAAACTAGATCAAACCATGGCTAGTTTAAATAATAAAGTTGCTGAAAAGCAAAAGTATGAAGAGTGTAACAAAACTCTTTTTATAAAAACAATTCCTTACATTACTAAGGAAGAAGCCCAAAAAGCCTACAAACTTTTAGTAAAAAAATTTGCTAAGAAAAAAGTTTGGAGTAACTTTCACAATAAGTGGGTTACTAAAAAATGTCGTGGCAATGGGTACTATTCAAAACACCCAAGAAAATGTTGGATATGTTTAAGTGGTAATTCTAATGAACTTGCAAAAGGTTGGAGACGTTTAATTCATGATGTCTCTCACATGGTTCATAAATTTTTACGACCTACATTTTCCGATCATTGTTTTCAACAAGCAGAACTTGAACTTGATATGATCAAGTATGTAGTTGCACAAGGGTGGTTGGACGGCAAACTTAAAGTAAATAAAATAACTTTAACTGTCGAACAAAAAAGATCTATTAAAAAATCTCATTTAATAGATCTCATTAAAAGGTGGGAGGCAAAACAAAAGAAAGCTCACACTTATTTAAAAAAATATAAGCAAAGACTTAAGCGAATTGCTTAACTAATCCCCCCGCTTCGATGCTATGTGAAAATATTAGAAAAAAAATAAGTTGCACTATCCCATTAAATTTTATATACAATACTCGAGAGGGGGTGCAATGGCACTTAAAATAAAAAACTATAAAAAAATAAAAACAGATTTGTTTGAGGTCTTTGTAAATGAGTTTGATTTTAATAAGTCTCACTACGCAGATGATAAAATACTAAGAATAAAAATGAATGCAGTATATAAATTTTTACAAAAGTTGGTAACTAAAAATGGATATAGAGAAGAAACAAGCGATACAAGTATTGACGAAAAAACAGCAAGAGTTAGTGAAGGATACCCAAGTTAATATCTTGGATACTCAAACGCTAACTGCATTAGAAAATTTGTTTAATGTTGTTGATGTCGAATACAAAAGGTTTGAGCAATCGACAATGTTACAGACGGCTATGGAAAATGCGTATAAAATAATTTTAAAAAATAAAAAAAGAAAATGATAGCGAAATATAAAGTTTCAAAAGTTATATGTAAAGATGAGAAAGATAATTTATATGAGTGGGAATTTAAGGACGTTGAATCAAGATTAGATACACTTGCAAATTATTGGGGTGAACAAAAACAAATAAAAAGATTTGAAATAGATGAGTAGTATTGAAAACACTAAAAACGTTTTAAGAAAATTAGAACAGAAAAAAAAAGTAAAGGTCAATTGGCAGAATGGAGAAATACAATTATGCGGAAAAGATCAAAAGGAGAACGAGAAGTTATATCGGCAAATAGCTTTCTCAAGTCCACAAGCATGTCTGAACGCCCTACAAAAAAGTTAGATATCACAGGGTATTATTTTGATGGCGTAAGGGCAAAAACAATTTGGGAAAAAAGAAGATGAAAAAAATTTTACAAGCACTAACTGATGATCCTGAAAACTTTTTATTTGTAGTTTGTCTACTCATTATGGTTTTCGGCGCAGGTGCTGTAATCGTGATTTTGAGTTAAGAACCGTAATTGGGCGGATCGCTTAACTCAAATGCCCTCGTACGAGGCTCTAGAGAGAGGGTAGTAGCAGTTGGGGGACTCTACTACCCTTGTAAATCAAATATTGATTTGTATCAATACCCGTGCTAAGTTTCTAATCGTAGTACTTCTTTAAGTACTCCCTTTCAATAAGTTGTTTAAACATGGGGGCAGAGGTGATTTATCTCCTCTGCCTTTTAAATATCAATTGGTTGGTTTGTAGCATTCATGACTAATCGTCTTAAATAATCTACAATTTTTCTTAATTCTCTTCTATCTTCTTTGTTAGGTATATCTTTTAATTTTTGATAATTATCATTATACTTTTTCCATTTTAGTTGCCGATCGGTAAATATAATTTTTTTGTCTTGAACAGCTCGTATGTATTGTCTTCTTACATCGTCTGGTTCAAGTTCAGCATAATAACAAACAAGTTGGAAATCTTTTGTATTGTCCATAATCCAGCTGTGGACTTCCATTTTTAATAATGAACTTTTTCGATCTGATAAGTCGGCAGTCACATCACCAATGGCATTATTGATAACGGCTCTCCACATTCTAACTTCATTAGACTTATTTTGCTTGACCATCTCGGTCGCAAAATTAATGCCCATAACGTTTAATAAGTTTTGATAATAGCTCATGATGATGTCTGATTAGTGATGGTGGTGCGTAGCATTTCATCAAATAACCGACATCTTCGTCGATCTCTAGCATGAGTTTATTTATTTCTTGACGGCTGTAATTCTTTAAATCAAGCTCAGCGTCGTATAAAGCATCCTCAAATTTATTTTTAGGCATATGCCTATTGTAATGATTTATTGCCATATTTTAAAGTCCTTGACGAGACTAATTGATTATTCGCTTAATCCCGTGCTTAAACTTTTGTATGATTTTTTTGAGAAATTTGCAACGATTTTTGTAATAGGTGAGTTCTTCTGAAAGATTGTGATTATCCTCCAGAAGACGTTTTATTTCTAGATTTAGTTTGTCAAGACTTCCCATTTAATAATTTTTTAACAAATGCGTCTTTTGAGACTTTGTTTTTCTTAGCTTGAAACTCTACATAATCATCGACTAACTTCGATATCATTGATGCAGGTGCTCTAAATTTATTTTTTGATATAGCTTTTAATATTTGATAATCTTTTATTCTTACTGCTACAGATTTCCATTTGTTGATGTCCATATTTTCTCCTTAATTTTCCCATTGTTTATCTTAAGAATAAAGAGATATCAATAAATATTTTTATGTGATATTCTTATTTTATGGCAGAAAATTTTGTATTGTTTGGTATGTTGTGCACTAGTCTTATAGGTCAACCAAACAATATAACTTGCATGAATTTCTGGGAGGATCCAATTATAAAATACGAGACCCGTGAAGCGTGTTCCGACGTTGCTAAGATCAAAGCAGAGGAGATTAATAAAAACTTTGATAATACTGGGTTAACTATAAGCCAAATAGAAATACACTGCATATCTGTTGACATATCTCCAAAAGAGCGTAAAATCATCTTATGAAGACTTATCGTGTCCAATGTCGTCTAGGCAATCGTCTGATAGTCTCAACGTTTGACCAAAAAGATGATAAGGACATCAAACAAGACTTCATTAAACAGTTAAAAAAAGGGAACGCTTCTGTCTCGTATGAAAGTGTTTATAGACCAGACAGAATTTTCTTTTTTTACGAGGAGATACCTAATGACAGCAAACAAAGACTTGTTGGCTAAAAAGATAGAGTTAGAATCTCAATGGAACAAAGCTTATTTACAAGCTGGTAAAGTTACCGTTGAAATGAAACCTATCGAAGAAGAAATTAGATTTGTTAGAAGACAAATGGTTTCAGCTGACATGGAAGATATTAGACTTGCTCATAACGAAATACCGAGAGAAGATTTAATTCCTAATTACGCTTCCTAGCGTTTAGGTTACTTGGTTCGTGAGCCGTGATTCGGGTTACCCGTTAAAGAATTCTTGTCCCTATTAAGAAGTTTCACCCCAGTTGTCACCGACGGCAACATCTACAACACTCGGAACTTTTAATTGCATTGCATTCTCCATGGTTTCTTTTATATTTTTTTCATCTTCTTCTGTCTCAACATCAAAACATAATTCATCATGTATTTGTAATTTAGGTAAGTAACCCTTCTTATAACATTCTACGATAGCAAGTTTAGTTTGATCTGCTGCTGACCCTTGTATTAGTCTATTTAACGCCTTATAAGTTTTAGCTCGTTTAATATTACCACGCCCGTATTTAGCTACAGCATTTTCAAAAGTTTCACTTGTCCATAAGCCCCAGTCTCTTGGTTCCCATTCATCGAAACGACACTTACGACCAAGTTTCGTTCTAATCACACCTTCCTCATCAGCTTTCTTCATACAACGATCTGATAGTAATTTTACAAAAGGAACTTTACGATTATACTTCGCTATAATTTTATCACCCTCTTCTCTTTCTAATCCTAGTGAGTTAGCTAATTTATTTTTACCCATACCATACATTAAACCTAGTCCAATTGTTTTCGCTTGTTTACGATCTATACCAACTAGATCAGCTACGGTTTGGTGGAAATCGGCTGAAGCATTCGCATAAGCCTCAACAAGTTCTTGAGATCCTTCATAGCCCTCTCCGATTGAAGAAGCGTAGTGCACGACCAATCTTGGTTCTTGCTGCGAATAGTCAAATGAACCCCACTTACAATTTGTTGTTGGCATAAAGAGACCACGTATTTTCGGAGCGAATTCTTTGTTCCTAGCGGGTAGCTGTTGTAGATTGGGGTTTGACATGCTGAGACGACCAGAAACAGTACCGCCATTATCACTACGTAATTGATTAATCTCCGCATGTATTTTACCTTTGTTTTGATATTTAGTTATACCAGTTAAAAAAGTATTGTGAAATTTATTGACTTCTCTAGCTTGAACAATTAACTTAGATATTTCGTGAGGGGAGTTAAATAAATAATTTTGTGTAAATGATGGTTCGTTTGTTTTCTGTGTTCTGGGGTAATCTATACCGAGTTTGTCAAAAGCTTCCCCTATTTGACGAGCTGCCCAAATATCTATGTCTTTTCCTACTAGTTTGTTTATTTTGTGGAGTAATTTTTTTTCTTGGTCTGCAAACTCTACTTTTAATGATTCAGCTTTTTCTAAGTTAACATCAATTCCGTTAAATCTCATTTGAATAAGTATAGGCAATAACTCAGATTCTAATTTCCAAATGGTTTCTAAACTTTGAGTTTTAATCTCTACTTTAAATCTTTGCCATAAAAGAAGCGTGAGCCGTGCATCTTGTTCAGCGTAATGACCAACATGTTCAGCAGGTAATTTCCACATTTCGGCTTTAGCATCAACACCATGAGCAGCGGCAGCTTCTTTTAAATCACTTTCTGCTTTTATTTCTCCTAGATAATCTACTGATAATGCATTTAAAGAGTAACTCCAACGGTTCTCATTAATTAGAGCCGCAGCAACCATGGTATCTACAATTGTACCTTTGACTTCTATACCTGATGCTTTTAACCATCCAACATCATATTGTGCGTTGTGAAAAATTTTAGTTGCAGGTAAACTACAAATATCTTTCATATAATCTTTGACTTGCTCAGGAATTAAATTACCTCCACCATAATGACCAAAAGGAAAGTAACCTTGCCAACCTTCAACAGCAACTGCAAAACCTATAATTTCACCTTTATTGGTTGCCCAACCAGCACCAAGTCCATGATTAATACCTTCGTCCTTTGTTTCTAAATCTATAGCAATCTCTGAGTAACCACTTAAATCTTTAAATTCATTAGGAGCATTCCACATATTTTTTTTAAAGTTCATCGCTAGTTGTAGGCTCATACCAACTAATATCTCTCCCCTCTTTTTTGCACCACTCGTAATGGCCTTTTAAGACTTGTTTGCTTACGCTTCGTCTTTTTGAATTCATCTTCCATTTTTTAATTTTCTTTTTCTTTTCCTGCATAGTTTAATCTCATACGTCTTTATTCCACCAAACATAAATAACAATAAAAATTACAAACACAAGCAGTGTGTAGATGTGAGTAATGTCTTGAACGTTAGTCATTTTTTTCTTTCTGTAAATTATCTATTTCCAGTTCACAATAATGAATAATTTTTTTTAAATCTTGTATACCATTTTTGTTTTTGTAACGACACACATACTTAACGATATTACCTTGAAAAAAAGATAGATTGTTTTTTGTTATAAATGTGTAAGGTTGAATGACAAAATCAATGTAATGAGATCCTCCTATTTGTTTAGTTGCAGGGAATATATCTTCAAAATCTTTTTTACTGCTCATGTCTACTTTCTTCTAAATAAATTAAGTAATCTTTGCCTATGGGGTAATGGTATTTATAATCAGTTGAAAGAATATGTAAAGTGTCTTTTGCTCTTGATGCACCTGTGTAATAAACTTTTCTCTCACCGCTTCTATCTAATTTATTTTTTCTACTAAAGTCTGAGGCATAATCATTTTTACTTGCTAATACAACATGGTCTGCCTCTCCACCTTTGACACTATGGATGGTATCAATAATAATTTGTGGGTCTTCATTTAATTGTGACTGACCATATCTTTTTAATAATCGTATAAAATATATTTTTTGCTTTGATGTAAAGTTTCTTCTTAAAATCCACCACCACTCTTTATTTTTCTTTTCATCAGGAACGGCAAGACCACACCACTCTTTTAAACTAGCAAAGTTATAAGTTTTAAAATCAGGTTCGTTAATCCAAAAACTTTCTCTTCTGAATGCATCTTTCTCTATATCTCTGATATATTTATACATAACTTCCGCATCTGCTTTATTAATCTCTTTGTTATTTGATATGGCTGTCCAAGCTTTGATAGCCTGCCATTGTTTACGATCAAAAGATTTATTACCTTTATTGTCACCAAAATATAAACCAGCTTCTTTGGCTGACATTCTAAGTTCATTAACGACACGATTAACTCTGCCTAAAATATACCATGTACCCTGTTGGTTAAAATCTATCTCTTTAAAATTTAAATATCTTTTTACAGCACCTTTTTTATTAGATGGTAAATATTCTTTCTCTTCTGAATCCATAATACCTCTTCTAATAATCTCAGTAAAATGATGTATTGCTTCTCCAAAGCGTCTTGTTTTTCTTAATACAACTTTGCGACCAGGAAAATAAGTTGTGAAATATTTTGAGTCTGCGCCGTTCCACTGATAGATGCCCTGATCATCATCACCTGCTAAATAAATTCTTTTTGAATTGTTAGCCAGTTTATATAACACAGACCATTGTAAAGGAGTAAAATCTTGAGCTTCATCTAAAATTAAAACGTCAAGTGGTGGAAAATCTATTTCATCTATCGCTCTTTCAATCATGTCAGTAAAGTCTATGAAAGAATCTTTTTTATAATGTTCGTAAGTTGCTATCTTTCTTTGGAACACATCAATGTTATCTTTTTTGTAAGACTCTTGTTTAAATACTTTTATTGGATCCATCATCATGTTTCTTGCTTTATCATAAATAGAAAGAGACCAATCCTTGTAAATAAACTCATCGTTTTCTAATCTATTATCAGAGCGTTTTAAAATACTTTCTTGTAATGCATAATCAATCATGCAGTTTTTTATGTCAAAAATTTCTTCTTTGAAGTAACGCCTACAATATTTATGTAACGTTTTAAATCTTGTAAAATTTTCAATCGTATATTGTTGAAAAGCAGATAGTGCTCTATCTATCGCTGTGTTTACGGCTTTGTTTGTAAATGAAATAAATGCGATGCGCTCTGGTGGTACACCTTTTCTTAAATATGTTTTTAAAATTCTTTCTATAAGCGTATAAGTTTTACCCGTCCCTGGTGGGCCATATATCTTTATTGTTTTCTTATGAAGTTGTTTTAGTTTTTGAATCTCTAAATTTTCCTGTGTGATAGGCATCATCCATCTCCGATACATCTTCTTTTGTTTTAGATTTATTTCTATTTTTTTTCACCGCTTGATGATTTATAAACTCTGGCATATCAACTGCCCAGATATTTTTTTCTCCCTCATGATATTCTAAACGTTTACAATTTAATAAACGTAAAGCCTCCATAGAATTGTTAAAAGCTTTATTCATTTTCTTTTTCATCCAATTATCTAATGTTGTTCTTTTAAAATAACAAACATTGGATTTAGAGTCTAATACAACATAACCATCCTTAAGTTTACCAAAATCATCTTGCTCAATGGTATCTTCAAAAAATTCTTTTAATGTTTGATATCTCATGTCCTCTAAAGTTTCTAAGTAATTAAAGTCATCTGACTCTTGAGCTTTCTTAACTAAGGCATCTAAAAATAAATCCCACACATTTATGTTTTTTCTTCTTGGTAAATTTTTCCACAATATTTTATAGTTTAATAATTTTTTCTTAAAATTTAATTCTGATGCTAAGTCTTCTGGTTTCACCATAATCTCTTCACCTTGATAATTAAATTTATAAAATGATTCTTTAATATCACGTATAAACATTACATCTTCAAACTCATCTATCATGGCAGGTGTTTCTTGAAAAATTCCTAATGATCTATTCTTACACAATTCTTTATTACAAATAGGTGTGATTGCGTTTAATTTAGGTGGACATTTATAAAAATAACCACCTTTCTTTACTGACTTAGCGGTGGTAACAACTTCTCTCTCTGGTAATGGATTGGCAAATATCTCTGCATTTCTTTTTCTTCCTAAGTCTACTAATTCTTCTACAGACAAACTTTCATTCTTTTTACATTCTAAAACTAAGACATTAAATAAAAAATCATTACGATGATTACCTGACCATTTTTCCTGTATCATTTTTTGCACGCATGGTGGATAATCTCTCCAACTATCCTCAGGTTCATATTTTGTTTCTTTAAAATTTTTAATTTGTTCTAAGGTTGTTCTTTTTTGTTCTGCTAATTCTATAAATGCTTCAAGCATAATTGGTGTGCCATCATCATTATATGCAAACTCTGTCGTACGTTTAGCATTGTAGTAAGGCATCCCTAAAGCTTTATTCATTGGAAACACTTCATTAGCCATGAAATATTCATTATTCCATTTATGTAAAATTTTTAAGGCTTCTTTAATATCTACCCAATCTTTAAAAAATAAAAAAATATGTAAACCACCTGATTTAGATCTTACTGGTATTAAAGGTAAATTATTATTTTTAATTATACTTATATATTTTTTTGAACTGTAATCTTTATAACTTTGTGGATCAACATCTATACACCCCCACTTAATTTTATTTTCACGTTCTGGTCTTAACCCCATAACATACTTACCCTCCAGATGACCTTTCCATAAGTCCTCTGTTACAGGTTCGTGAACCGTGGTGTAGTCAGCTTTTCTCTTGCCACGTTCATCTTGGTCACCCGTTAAGGTGACCTTGATGAATTGACCCGAGTCGCCTTCAAACAACTCAAGTAATTTACGATGCATTAGAATGGTGTTTCTTGATCGTTTACTTTTTTCTCTGTTTTTTCTTCTTCAAAAGCTACTTTATCAAAAGCATTATCTTTATTAGATTGTTCATAAAAAGCTTTAGCTGATTGTAAAGCATCTAAATGTTTTGAAGTATCAAGTATTGAATCAAACTCAATAACCCAACCCCACCATTTGTTATTGCTATTAGACTCTTTCGTAGTTTTAATTCTATATACTTGAGACCATGCAGGTGGATTAAATAAACCTTTAGAACCTTTTATTTTTCTAGAGATTATCATTGAGTTCCACAATTTAGATTTTTTCTTTTGTGTAGACTTCATTGGAATTAAAGCCATTTCTACTGGCTCATAATTATCATTTAAAATGTATACAAAATGATTACCAGTATCTTCAATGTAAGTACCTTCTTTAGTTCTGTCCTTACCATCGTCAGCTTTTGTTGTCTTACTCATAACTGTTGGGTCAGTATGGATAGCAACAGGTCTCCCTGTGCCCTCTCCTCTATCTGCCCATTCATTAAAAGTATTATTATAATGACAAGGCACAGCTAAAAAACCGTTCTTTGATTTATATAAAGATCCAGTGATTTCATTATAACAATCACCTTCCTTAGCTTTTGCATTATAATTTGCTTCATCTTCATCTAGTAAAGCATTACTAGCGTAAAGAATTTTTAGGATAGGCAACCTTGTATCTTTAGTTCCAATGTTCTCAGTCCCTTGTCCTGATAAAGCTTCAAGATCTAGCTTTGCTGGAACTTTAGCTTCTTTTTTATTTACTACTTCTTTAGACATTATTTGTCCTCCTTCTTAATGGTTACTCGATTTGCAACGTACACACCAAACATATCGTTTGGGACTTGTTTGCCTTCTTGAATTTGTTCTCTAACAAACGTTCGTAAAGTTGCCCAATGAACACCCTCTTTCTGTTTTACATTGTAGCCTTTTTCATGAGCTTCTTTGATAACAGATTGAGCTTGTTCATCTTGACCTTTTCCGAATTCAAGAGTTACGTTGTTTTTTATTAAGTCACCAAATCCGTTCTCACGTAACCAATTGTGAGCACGTTCTTTAAATGACTCTGTGATGTTAGCTTGATAGTAAGGTTTAACTTCTACCTGACTTCCATCTACAAGTTTTAGCAGGCTAAGACCTGCCTCACGCATTAAGTTTGGAATGATATTATCAGAAAGATTACGTTCTGTTTCTTTTAGCGTTTTTATTTTTTCTTCCGCATTTTTAATTTCTTTCTGAGTTTCCAAAAGCTTATTGCATGTTTGGGCGATATCCGCAGACTTCGCCGTATCGACCGTGATGGCCGACTCTGCTTCTAAGTCCATATTAGAACCTCCTGGGAGATCATATAATTTATATGTTTACTTAATGCAAGAAATAAAATAAACAAATTTTTGTTTAAACATGAAATACAATTATAAGACCAAACCTTTTGAACATCAGCGCACTGCTTTAAAACAAGGAGCAGAATCACATAACTTCGCATACTTTATGGAAATGGGGACAGGTAAAACAAAAGTTACTATTGATAATGCAGCTTATTTATTTACGCAAAACAAGTTAAAGCATGCAATTGTTATTGCACCTAACTCTGTATATTTGAATTGGAAAAGAGAAATAGAAACACATTGTAGTGTAGATTTTCAAATCATGTCACATAAAATTGACACAATGTTATCCCCGCAATTCGCAGACCCTTTAAAATTAACTTGGTATTTATTTAATGTAGAGGCTTTAAGTCATAAGTCAGGTCTTAAAAAAGTCAAAGAGCTACTGGGTGAGTCAGATAGAACAATGATAATTATTGATGAAGCTACAACTATAAAAAACAGATCAGCTAAAAGAACTAAAAATATTATAGAATTAGGTAAAGGTGTTAAATTTAAAAGAATACTTACAGGTTCACCTGTTACAAAATCACCGCTGGACCTATATAGCCAATGTGCTTTCCTTGATAAATCATTACTAGGCCATGAATCATTTTATACATTTCGAGCGAGATATGCTGTGATGCATGAGATAGATATGGGAGGTAGATCAGTGTTGCTGCCAAAATACTACACCAACCTATCTGAATTAGAACAAAATATAAAAAAGTTTTCATATCGATGCCGCAAGTCCGAGTGTTTAGATTTACCTGAAAAATTATTTACGCAGCACTATATCACATTAAAAGACGAACATCAAAAGGCTTATGAAAAATTAAAACGAAGTGCGTGGGCCGTGATTCAGGACGAGGAGGTAAGTTATTCTAATAAACTAACTGAAATTCTTAAACTACACCAATGTGTTAATGGTCATGTTAAAACAGATGATGGTAAGATATTAGAATTTGCTGATCCAAAATTAGATGAGCTTTTGAATATCATTGAAGAGAATGATGGAAAATTTATTATCTGGGCAAATTACATTTATAACATTGAAAAAATAATTAAGGTTCTTGAGGATCGTTATGGTAAAGAAAGCACAGTTGCTATCTATGGTTCTATCGATGCTGAGAAAAGAATAGAAAATGTTAAACGATTCGAAAATGATGATAGGGTTCGTTTCTTTGTAGGCAATCCTTCTACTGGTGGTTACGGTCTTAATTTGGTTAAAGCCAGTTATGTAGTCTATTACTCCAACTCTTATAATTTAGAAGTGCGTGAACAAAGTGAAGACAGAGCTCATAGAATTGGACAAACTAAAAATGTGCTCGTTATCGATTTGATCACACGTGGTACAGTAGACGAAATGATTATCTCTGCTCTTAAAAATAAAATTAAACTTAGTGCAAAGACTTTAGGCGAACAAGCAAAAAAGTGGTTGCAATAAAATTACAATACAATATCCTATCTTAGTAAAAACAATCATGCCATGTGGGTATGATTAACTATACAAACTTAAAAAGTTTGTTGTGTTTTCTTGGAGCCTCTAGGTTACGTTACCTAGGGGCTTTTTAATGTCATTGTTTTATGTTGCTCTGCAATATAATATAGGGGGTACCAGAGGTCATGCCAAGGTCGTTTCGTTAATTCTGGGGCTTCTCAGAGCGTTTTTTGTGGTACATTTCTACCCTATTTAACCATTTATCTTCATATTCTAATAACTGGCTATTTGTCATTTCAAACCGTTGAAAAATTAAATCTGGAGTACACATTGCAATACAACCACGTTTAATTTCACCATATTGTTTTTTGTGTGCCAGAGAGTAAGCCGCAATCTGGTAAAAGTAATCTTCTATCCATTCTTCTCTTTTTGGTTTGTTAGATTGTTTAAAATCTAATATTGTTGGTTCACCTTTAAATTCACATACTAAATCTGTAGAGCCCGCCCACTTATCTTCATAGGCTAAAGATACCTCTGATCCATAAACTTTAGTAAGTTCTGGTAAACCTTTAATAATTTCATGAGCCATCAATCTGGCTTCTGCACCTTTTTCTGAGAGATTTAAATAACCCACATTGTTGATATAATTTTCTAAAACGTAATGCATTTCAGTGCCACGAGTAGCAGCCTTGTTAGTAATTCGTTGTGCCTCTTGATAACCTATCCTTTCTCTCCACTCATCTAATTTTTTGCGCTTGTCTTCTGATTGGGTCTTTGATAGGATTGTGGTTACTGATGGAACAGAATATTCTCCGACCTGATAAAGGCGTTGCCCGTCTCCATCAGTTCTCTCATATTTTTCATAATTATAAAGTGCATCCCACCTGAATCCTTTAACGGTAAATGCCGTTTTATCCCGCACCAATTCCATTCGGATTTATTATCTATAAATGATTTGAAAGTACAGCTAAAAGAATTGCTCCTAAACCACCAATAATAAATTTTTCCATTCTAGCTATTCTTGCTTCCATTCTATCAATTCTATCGAAGGTTTGTCTTTGCATTAATCTGCAAATTTTTTCATGGTTCTCAATTTTTTCTAATGCTGATTTAGATTGTCTAGGCATTAAACTAAATCCTTTATATAATCTTTTTGTTTACCTATAATCATTCCGCCTTTATTTTTCATGAAGGGGTCAAATTTTCCTCCACCACCTGTTGGTCCTATTTTTAAAGATTTATCATCTTTCTGACCAAAACTTCCTGGGGCTCTTTGAGGCTTACTTTTAGCAGTCGCACTGTCAGCTCCCTCTTTAATTTTTAAACGTTTATCAGATTCTCTTTTAGAAATTTTTCTTCCTCCCTTTTCTAAAGCTTGTTTAATTTTATTTTTATTAGAAGTTAGTAAAACTTTACCAGTCGTTAATAATATTCTAGCAACACTCATTATATCACTCTCTTATTAGCTATGGCTTGACCTATAGGATCTTGTGGAAATAAAGATGAAAACTGCTGAGGGTTTGTAACCTGCGTATTTACTGGAGGTGTTGCAACGGGAGTTCGTGGTCTAGAAGTAACATCAGTTGTTTGCTCAGATTGTACTGGTGTAGATTCGATCGGTGTTGGTGCAGTAGCACGTACAGTGGTTTCTGGAGTTTCTGGTGTTTCAGTTTTTTTGTTTGGATCTTCATCTTTAAAACTTTTAAAATCTTTCATAATTTCTTCTTTTTCTTCTTCTTCAATGTCTCCGTCATTAACTAGTCTAGTTAAAATCTGTCCTAATGTAACACCTGTTTTGTCAAAAGATTGACCTTTAGCACCATTAATTAATAAGTTTGCTAATTTCGGATTAGAAAATATTTTTGCTACTACTGCTGGCCCGACTAAAATAGTTAAGGCAGCTGTTGGATCTCCACCATAGTATCCAACTCCTATAGCCGCAGGTAATTGTCCTATTTGTGCAGCTTGTTTAAGTTGAATAAACATTTTACCAGGAAGGCCTTGTTGCGCAAATTTACCCTCCGCTAATGATAAAGCTTTCTCATACCTTTGTAACGTTTGATTAATTTTAGGAGCTTGCGCACCAAACAAAATATTTCTTGTTGATTCTGTATTATTAATAAATTTTTTAAGAGCACCAGCATCAGTAATATTATCATTCACTGCACCTTTTCTTGCTTTTGTAAGCATATCAATAAAATATTGTCCTCTAACTAAATCTTTAGTTTGTTCTGCTAATGCAGGATTGCCTTTTACAACAACACCTCCAGGTAAAACCACTTTTTCACCCGCATAAATTTCATCTATTTTTTTAAAAAGTTGTGTTGGTATCGTTCTATTTTTACCACCAGCTACAATAAATTGGTAAACTTTATCTGGATTTTTTTGTAAAATTTTTTGTAAGACTTCATCATTAAAATTTTCTATGCCTTTTCTATAAAATTGATTTGTCTTAATTAAATCATTTTGAATTTCTGGATTTAATCCTTTGATTCTTGGAATGTTACCATCAAACTTTTTCGGCACTGCATTATCACCCTCAACACCTTTAATGGCTTTTAAATATTTTTGATAAGGATTAGACCTATTATCCATGGCTCTACCAAGAGTTAAAATATCTGTTGCATCTTTCATATCTTTTTTTGCAGTAATTTGTCTGAAAGGTAAATCTGTGTTTGGTTTTCTAGCTAATTCATTTATAGTTTTTCTAAATTCATTTATGTTTTCAAAAGAAGTTTTGTTACCTAAGTTAAAAGCTCTAGCATAAGTTTGAATAGCATCATCGCTATCTTTAACACCACCAGCTTTTAATTTTTCTATTCTTGCCTGGGCTAATGCTTTTATAGGTTTTGTATCGACAACGTTCTTTGAACCAAGCGTGCTTGCAAGTTTTTCGTCAATACTTTTGTAAGCTGCCTTAGCCGCTGCTTGAAAAGCATCATCTTGTTGAGTAAAAGATTTTTGTAATAAATTAGAAAGTAAGTCTATACCCTCTTGAGAAGTAGGATCAACTCCTGAGGCTCTAGGAAAAGGCCCAGCGGCGGATCTTTCTACAAAATCGTCGAATCCAGATCTTATACCAGCTTTTGCAGCTTCTTTTGTTGATAGTAAAGTACCCCCACCAGTAAATGATCCTTCAGCTATATTACCAAGAGCACCTTTAATGAAACTTCTTGTAGCGATATCTGGTGTTATAACTGATGCAGCTATACGTTGATTAAAATTATTACCTAATTCTTCTTGAAGTCTAGCTAATCTTGCTTTTGCGAAATCATCTAAAGGTTGCCCTGAGCTTTGTTGTTTTAACAATTTTGCGATTTCATCTTTTTGTTCTTTTAAAACTTGTTGTGCTATCTCTGCTTCTTTGATTGCACCAGCACCTTTACCTACAACTTTTCCATAAATTTTACTTAAAGCAACTCCAGTGCCTCTACCTAATACATCACCAACTGCACCTTCTGCAGCGGCTCTTGTAATTTCTTTTATAATATCATCTTTTGGATCAAAAGTTTGTGAGATAGCTGCACCAGTAGCACCTCCAACACCTGCTCCAATTGCTGTCTTAGCTGCTTTAATAAGTGGTTTAGAATACTTAGCTACTCTAGCTATCATAACTGGTAAAGCAGCTTGACCGCCTGGAACATATGCGGCTGCGATAGATCCACCTATAGATAGTAATACCTCGGTGACCAATCTTCCAAACTCTGGTGAAGAAATAAAATTATCTGTATCTTCATCTTCATACGAATTACCACGAGTTAAAATTTCTGTTATATCGGCATCCGCTTCTGACACACCAGATTTTTTGTTAGCTTCTGTATCTTGAGTTTTAAAATACTCTTGTATTCTTTGGCTTTCTAATTCAGTGGGTTTTTCACCCTCTATGTTAAAAGTAGTATTATCTATTACTATCTGTCCCATATCACTACTTTCCGCTTACAGTTACTGAACCATCTTTTTCTTTTTTAATATTAGGTTTTTTTACCTCTTTACTTTTTTTGTCGTAAACTTTATTTACAGCTCCTAAGAATTGCTCTCTTGTTATTTGTCCAGTTTGTAGTTTATCTCTAATTACTAATAATTCTTCAACAGCATCCATTTTTCTTTCGAATACACCTTCTGCATCATTCATATTAGGTAAAATTTGTTCAAACTTTACTTGTTCGATTCCTGATACTTGCACACCTCTCATCGCTTTTAAAAAGTTAGCATTAAATAATTCTAATGTTGCATCTAATGAAGCTAAATTAGGATTTGTACCAAATAGTTTATTTGCTGTTCTTTTTATACCACTTTCAAAATAACCTGTTGGCTTTCCTGAAGCTTGATATAAATTTCTAATTTTTTTAATTTGTTGAATTGCTTCGACCGTAGCAATTTTTGAATCTGCTTCACCTTTTGGTGCTCTTTGAATTGTATATGTACCATCTGATTTTTTTTGTACAATTGATCCGATTGGAAGTTGTTCTAATCCTGGTATTTTTCTCCATGTGCTTTCAGGTATAACACCTCCCGTCTGTTTTGTTTTACCAGCCGCTTTTGCTTTAGCTGCTTCTAAAGCTGTGTCAAATTTTGCTATTTGTAAAGCAGGTTCTTGTTGTCCTGCAACTCCTTTACCAAAAGCTTCAGCTACAGCACTTGCTTCTGATTGTCCTGGTCTTTTTTTTGCTGTTAGCAATGAAGCTATGATAGGTCTCATCATTAGGTTACTTCTTTGTATATCAGTGAGAGCTCCTGTTTTGGGATTTATTTTTAAAACATTTTCTTCGAAATCATCTTCATCTTCTTCGTTAGCTGCACCACCCTCTTTTAATTTTCTTATCTCTGCAACATCAATAATACCACCTTCTTTTCTAACAGCTTGCGCTGCTGTATTTATTCCAGGATTAGATGAAATATTTCCGTAAGCTTGCGCAACTCCTAACCCAGTACCAATAGATTGTGCTAGAGGTGAAGATTGAGGTAAAGTCGCTGCTGTTATACCTGATGTTGATTTTGGCCCAGCAGCATAGATGTTGGATAAAAATTCTAATCTTTGTAAAGGCTCTGCAGATCTTTGTAACTGCGTTTGTCTTGCAGCGTCTAAAGCAGCCTGACCTAATTGTCTTTGTAAACCACCTGCTGTTAGTTGTCTTTGAATATCAACACCTGCCATGTTCTGTTGTTGTTGACCTAAGTTCGCAAGTTGTGCAGCAGCAGATTGTTCTCTAGCTTGTTGTGTCTGAGCAGCACTTAAAGCTGTTTGGAAGCCTTGAGCTTGTGCTTGTCCAACTTGTCCAAGTCTTCTGTTTTCTTCTTCAGCTGCCTGAATACCTTGTCTTGCTCCTCCAAATGCTCCAGCACCAACTGAACGACCAGCTAATTCATTTTGTCTGATTGCAGATTGTCTATTAATTTCATCAATAACAAAAGATTGGAATGGATTATAAAACTGAGAAATGTTTGGGGCAGCCATTGCACCTTGTGTACCTGTTATTGCTTGTTGTAAAGCTCCTGCACCAACTCCCGTTTGTCCTGCTTGTGTGATTGCAGCTTGTTCAAGAGGAGACAATTGTTGAACTTGAATATCAGGAATAGAGATAGGATCTTGTGCTGTTTGACGAGCAATATCCATCAACTCCAGTTTTCGTTCTTCTATACCTGGTGCTTCTCTAATAAATTGTGTTGTGGTATCTGGAGCAGAGCCTCCGCCTCCACCTCCTCCACCGAATACACTACCCATTTTTTAACTCCTTTACAAATTCTATATTTTTAGCTTTATAACCATGGCGATCACCTAATTTTTTCCAACCAGGTCTTGCTAAAATTGCTATTCTATCACAATGATTAGCTATTGCTAACTCTTCAATGGTAAACGTTACTTGGTCTTCCCAAAGTTCTCTGTGTTTACCTGATAGTAAAACAACTTCGCATTGTCTCTTTTGTGCGTGGTCCGTGATGCGTGTAACAAACACACCGTAGACTTTACTTTCAACTCCATCTTCAGAGCCGAACATAATAAACAACTGAAAGAATCCTGATTTTATTTCTTCTTTTAAATCTTTTTCTGATAATAAATCACCACTATGTTTCAAGCCTTGTATGATTAACAATTTGAGAAGTCCCCAATAACGGTCGACTTCATTCTTTTTTATAGGCATCACATCGATACCTATTTTAGTTAATTGTCTCTTTACGCTTGTTGAATAAGTCATATAATCTTTTCATTTTTTTTTGTTGGTCGTAAAAAAATTCAGCACCTTTTTTTCTCATTTCTTTTTCATCTTTTGGACTTGCGCCCATTAAGATACCCGCTCCTAAAATACCATCTGTTCTTGTAACAAACTCTCCATCAGCTAGTTGCGCTAATATTGTATCTTCATTTTTATTAGCATCTGAAGTGTGATCATATACAGAGCCATTTGTTCTTTTATAATTATTAGGATCTGTTTCATCATGAGTTGATTTTACAGGCATCCCACCTTCATTAAATTTTGCTACCTCTACTAAACCACCTGTGTTCATAGTTTTAGTTGCCATGCCATAAGGTCCAAACCTATCTTGTCCAACAAATTTTTCATTTTCTTCTGGAATGTAACTTAATTTATCTTGTTCAACTATCGCTCCTGTTTTAGGATCCTGTACAAAAAATTGTCTGTTTCTATATAACTCTGGGTAAGCAACGTTATATGTAAATTGAGTTCTTTTATATGGCTCTGGTTCGAATGCACCAGATGCGAACGCACCTAATCCTGCTGCAGATCCAAGAAGTGAAGCTTGCTGACCCGTGCTTAAATTTTTAAATCCAGACAATATTCCACCTGCAGGTTTTGATTTACCTCCTGATGTAATTAGATTCGCAGCATCAAGATCTGCCCGAGTAAAACCTTCTCCACCATAACCAGGGTTCTCTACTCCAGGTATATTTGCAAAAGGAGCCATCATTCTATTTGTAAAAGCTTGTGTACCTGCAACGTTTTGCATTCCTAAAGCTCCACCAATAGATTGACCACCGTAAAAACCACCAGCAGCACCTAAGATACCTCCTATAATACCACCTGCAGTTCCACCTCTTTCTTTACCAGATTTGTAGCCTTTGTAACCGCCGTATAATGCTAATGCTATAGCTAATGGATTTGCCATAATTAATTATAAATTCCTGTTTTTGTTGATTTTATCTTATTAATCAAGCTTGATCAACTCATCACCAAAGCGACCATGGTACTGATGTTCTCCTATGTGGGTTATGTAGTCTGTAATCCAAGCATGACATGTACCGCCTATATCTTTCCATCTTTTGCAAAATGCAAAATCTTCACCTAAATAGTGCCCTTTTTCAGGTACAAACATAGTGTCAAAAAAATTGTACATATTCTTTAATCTTTCAGGTTTTCCATTAATTACTTGATCTTGATTTATAACTAAATCTGGATATTCTTTTATCATTTTTGTAAATACTTCTCTTTTTATCATCATGAAACCCGTAGGAGAATGAGTTACTTCAATAACGTTATCTGTAATTTTAATAGAGTTACTATCAGGAACTTTCATTGGATATCTATAAAAACCTTTTTTCTTTAAATCTTTTGCACTTTTTATTTTACCTTCATTAAACATATGCATTGCCTTATCCCAGTTAATATCTTTTAAAGGATAAGGAACTGAAATAACATCTTTGTCAGAAGCAACCATTCTCATAGGTGATAATGGATCAAAGGAGATATCACTATCTACAAATAACATATGTGTATGATCTGAATTCAAAAAAGCTGAAACACACATATTTCGTCCTTGTGTAACTAAGGATGATTTCATAATTTGAAATGAAACTTTTACTTTTTCTTTGAATGCCCATTTTTGAAAATCTAATAAAGACTGAGTGTAATGAATAGAACATTCACTATGCACTGGTGTTGCTACAAATATAGAATATGGTTTTAAATCTGTTCTTTGTTCCGTGAGCCGTGCTTCGTGATTTTCATCAAACCATATGGGTTCATGATTTTGCATTTTTTACTCCTGTCAAAAAATTAGTCCATTCATGTTTTCTATTCTCCCAGCTATAAAATTTTTTATAAAATTTTTGTTGATCTGATAATAAATTTTGCATACCTTTTGTATCTAATTGTTCAGCTATACCCTCTATAGCAAAAGAAAACATTTTAGACAAATGAACATAATCATTATCATATTGAACATATGTGGGCCATTCAGAGCATGTTTCAAACAATGCTCCATAATTAGTTACAATTGCATGTAAACCACATGACAATGCCTCAATAGCTGAAATACAGGAAGTTTCCTCCCAAATATTTGGGTAAGCAAAAATATGATATTGATGCATATTTTTCATAAGATCCTCATTTGATATAAAACCTTTATAATTAACATTAGATAATTTTTTAGCTTGCTCATACAAAGGTTTGTACATCTCATCATTTTTTTCTTTAAATGCGTCTCCATAAATTTGTGTAGAAGAGTATACATCTAATTCTATCAAAGGATTTTTTACTAACTGCATAGCACCAAGTAAAACACTTAAACCTCTCCATGGAGTTGATGTGTATAATAATTTTATTTTTTCTCCTTTTTTGTAGACTGCTCGTCCAGGAAAATAATCAATAGCATTTTTTATTACTGTGCATTTTTTTTCTGGTAGACTAAACATCATTCTATATTTTTCTGCAGACCAATGACTATTAAATACATACCAATCATATTTACTGTGATTAGATTTATCTCTCATCCATGGAACTATATTGGGTTGATCATAAGAATTTTGTTCCCACAAAATGTTAATTTTATCATCTGATAAAGGTTCTTTTTCAGGAACAGAGGTTGTAATTTGAAAATGATTAAGTAAATCTTTATCTATATATTTTAACAATAAATTGTACTGTAGTTCAGTACCGCCGATAGGTTTCATAAAAGATTAATTAGCGTCACTCTTTGTTGACATTGAAGCAACAGTAATTTCTAAATCTTGTCTAAAATCATCAGCAGTAGTATCTGTACTTGGATTTGCAACATCTGCATCAAATTCTGCTTTATCTTTATAAGTTGCACCAGTTCTTTTATTTTTAACAATCTCTTTTACTTGTGCTGGTATTCTATATAATTCGCTCATTTTGGTTTTCCTTGTCCTACGCTTTTCTTTTTTGTATAACGTTTGTTAGGGGATTTTGCAACTCTTCCTTTGCGTTTTCGTCTTTTTCTTTTAATGTAGTTATCAACTCCAAAGCCCTTAGCCTTTTTAGCCATTTTGATCCGATCTACTTATTTCTAATAATGAAACTATCATATGTAATCTATCTGCTGTTGTTACTTGTGCCTTTAGTATCTCACTTTCTTGTAAAATTAAAGGCTTATCAAGTAATTGCAAAGTTTGATTACCTGTCACTGTTTGTGATTTAAATAAACTAAATACATCTGACCCATTAACTAAAGTTATGTTTAAACTATCTCCGCTACCAGAATCATCACTAACTAATATATTTTGTATTATCGCCCTTGAATTTGTTGGGCACGTGTATACTGTAGTATTGTCGGTGCTTGTAAAATCTATTTTTGCATTTTTATATGTATTAGCCATAAAACCACGAAAACCTTTCTGCTTCTTGTTTTAATTCTTCTAAGAATGATGTGTTTAACTGATTTTTAATTTGATCTAAAGCTTGTAATTGTTGTTGTTGATTACTCGCACTGTAAACAGGTGTCGGCTGTGGTATGTCTACGTTTATTTTAGCCATTATCTTCTACCGTCTGGTTGTACATCGGCCCTAAAAGTTCCGTATCTCCAGGTTTCACCTGTAGACGTATTTTCTATTTTTAAACTAGCAGCTCTGCCCCTAGCTCTTGTATCAACCTTTTGTGTGCTGCTGGTAATTGAGAAAGGTCCTAAAGGAGATGACGCTTCAGTGTCAGATGGAAAGTCTTTTAAATTAATTGTAATTTGTGCATTACCTTCTAATCTTTTAAAATCAGGAATAAATCTTCTAATTTTTGTAAATACTTCTCCATCACCATCTACATGCAACATAAAATCTCCCGATTCTATGAAGGCTGCTATAGCTGAAGTTACACCACCTTTGATTTGATCCGTGCCTGTTTCATGTTCAAAATAAAAAGATGCACCATTTACATTTGTTGCACCCTGAATAGTAGGAAAAGTTGGTATAGTATTGTTGCTGTACTCAGTTGCATAAGGCACAGAAAAAAGATGTGCATCATACCAAGTGGTTCTGGAAAGTGACATCGTATACCAAACTTTTTCATCGTAATTATAAACAACACATCTGTTAATCAAACTAGATCCTGCAGCTGGATAAAACCACATAATCTCACTATAAAGTGAATTGTATGCTGCACTAACCAGTTTACCCTGTGCGTAGTTAAAACCAAGATCTCCTGGATTATTTTGTGTAAACACAAAGTCTTCTACTGAACATGGTAAGGACACAACAGTTCCGTTAAATAAGTTAAATCCACCACTATCATCCATCCAATAAACAATACCATCTACATATACAACAGCGTGCTGTCCCATACATCCACAATTAGATCCAACTTTTCTAATACTAAATGTAAACGGAGAGCCAACAAATTGCATAGTGTAAGCTGCTGTATCTGTTAAAATTAAAATGTAATCTTTTGCTTTTACTGCTGCTCTTATTTCTGTACCATCATCTAATCTAAATGTTCCAGCTGTATTAATAGAGGTAGGGGTGTAATCAGTTAAACTTTCTTGATCAGAAAATCTAATAAACATTTTATCTTGTGTTGAGGTTGTTCCGATAGTCGTTTCGGTTCCTAACATTACAAGGTGTCTATCTTGATCTGATACAACAGATAGTACAGACTTAGTAGGAGCACCAGATATTAAAGTAGCTCTTGTAGTTAATGCGGTTGGTGTATTTTGAATAGGTTGCCATTGAAAAGATCTACCGTTGTTTATGGTTGCAACTAAAATTTGTCCAAAATTATCTAATGACCAGTTACCAGGATCTATTTCTGTGCCTGATATTAAAGCTAGAGCTTCTTTACCCCATGCTGTTAAAGCTGTGACTTGAGCACCAGTTAAATGTGAGTCTGGTGATGTACTTTGTTGACCTCTGTTACACCCAGTAAGATTATTAGTAGATTTACCTGTATAACTAATAATTTCATTATTTATTTTTATAGAGCCACTGTCTGGAAAATTACTAGCATCAGTCAAAGCGATCGTGGAAACAGCATCGTTAATACCTCCATTTAAAGTTGTGAATACAGAACTTTCACCCCCATAATTATCTACACCCCATCCGTAACCCTCTGCTCCAGATACTGCTCCAACAACGACATAACGATTTATAGTTGCAGATCCAGATGCGTTTGTGGTTGCAGACGCATTCGTACTCATGGTGATTGTAAATTCATCAGCACTAGTTCTTTGTGTTACTTCAAATGTCTGATCAGTAAAATTTGCAGCTGTATATCCTGCACCCGAAGGTGCTGTAACACTTGCTGCTTTGAATATAAATAAATCTCCAGCGCTCATTTGATGATTAACCAAATTTACTGTAACAATATTAGAACCACTAACCGTATCGAAAGTAGCCCCCGCTTGGTCAGACTCAATTGGGGTAATATCATAAAAAGCACTTTGATAATAAACAACTAAAATTCTTTGTGTTCCTAAGACAGCATATTTTCTTCCATCTAAATCTGTATATTGATGTTGAGCTCTAACGACACCACATAAAGAGCTAGTTGTTATTTGAGACCATCCTCCTATTTTTTCGGGTAATCCATATCTAAATCTTACAAAGTCGCCATCCACATACTGATATTCTGCAGCTGTATCTGTTATTTGTTTGTTAAAACCAGGTCTAATATTTATTAAGTTTAGTGGCATTCAAGTATTTTACCATAGCGGGTTTTTTAAATCTATATTTGTAAATATAACAATAATACAGTAGATACTCAGTATGAACAAGGAAATAGTATTATTTTCTGGGGGAGTCGATAGCTGCGTTTTACTTAAACACTTTCTAGAAGAAACAGATAAATCAATTTTATGCCTTTACGTACACTGTGGTCAAACCACTTACAAACATTTGACTACAAAAATGGAATATGAAGCTGCTAAAAAAACCATAGATTACTTCAAAAAAAATTACAGGTCTTTTGATTTTTTAGAGGCTAAGATTGAAATGCATATACCTGTTCAGGCCAAGGTAT
>CAACVD010000138.1_pt1 | contig 31251 bp, 48 predicted proteins | sample 2381771 | NCBI WGS metagenome assembly CAACVD01 (sample SAMEA5211965, study PRJEB30684) | marine metagenome | biome: Marine; feature: Epipelagic; material: Water | collected 2015-10-15 | depth 15 m
ACTTGGTTTGATATAGCTAACCACGATTTAGTAACACCTTTAGCAGACAAGGCAAGTAATTTACAACTGCATCTTAATGCAAGTGATACAACTTCGTATAGTGGTAGTGGAGATGATTGGACCGATATTAGCCAAAATACAAACACAGCTACAAAAGTAAATGGACCAACTTATGGTTCTGATGTAAGAGGTTATTTTGATATGGATGGTTCCGACGATATATTTGAAATTGACTATGATGCTAGTTTGTATATGACAGCCAATACAGGTTTTGCAATAGAGGCTTGGGTTAATAGAGACAGTGATAGTGAAATGTATATAATATCAAGTAGAGACACCACTAACTATCCTTTTGCTTTAAACTGGACAAGTGCAACTCATGGCTATTATGGCTGGATATGTGGTAGCACTTTGACATCTGGTGCATCAGTTGGCTTAAATGAAAATACGTCCAATGGCGTAGGTAATTGGGACCATGTTGTAATTACTCAATCAAGTAGTGATAGAAAGAATAGATTATATGTAAATGGAACTTTAACAGCTACCTCCTCCGCAGTAACTGGGGTACATTCTACATCAAGTAATGTTTTTGTAGGTTCTTATCACAGTGGAACTGGTAAGTTTGATGGAAAAATAGGCGTAGTAAGAATTTATAATACAGAGTTGACAGCATCAGAAGTAGCACAAAACTTTAGAGCTGGTAATAATTTTAGTTATAGTTCAACATACGATACAGGTTTAGCTTTACATTTTGATGCTGCTGATATAGATACAAGTGCAAACACTTGGACAGATAAAATTGCATCGTTAGTGTTGACTAAAAGTGGTAACTCAAGTTATGACAAAGAATTGGGAAACTATTTAGAGCTAGAGGGTGGATATTATGTAAACGATTCAGCAGCCGTACAAATTAAAAACACTGAAGGAGATTTCACTGTTGAATATTTTTCGCAACAAGTTTTCGATGCATCAAATGCCATTTTAGGTATTATGCAAAATGCTTCACAAAGAGGTCTATTTATTGGAGAAACCACAAGTTATCAACTTATATATAATTATAATAGTGGTACAACTGCTTCGCAAGGGTTAGAAGTATCTAATCCTACGAATTATATAACTGCAAATAAATGGCATCATAATGTTATAGTTTTTGATAGAAGTGCAGGTATAAAATTATACGTAGATGGTCTTGAAGTGGCTTCAACAACAGCCACAGGTAGCACAGCTTGGACTACGACAGATGGGATAAGGATAGGAGATGCAGAAACTCTTAGTTATGGTAGTAATGGCAGATTGGGTTTTTTAAAAATATATCAAGGTTTATTATCAGATGCCCAAGTAGCACAAAACTATTTAGCTACAAAAAACGATTATCCTAATGGAAATAATGCAACAAATAATGGAGCAACATTTACTTATGCATCAACACCATATTATTTTGATTTGGCTTCAAATGACTATTTTAGAACATCTAGCATTCCAATAACTTGGACCAGTGGCTTTGCATATGAAATTTATTTTAAAGCCGATACATACACACAAAGTTTCCCAATAAGTACAAGTGGGTCAACAAATCCATCTTTAAGTTGGAGAAATTTTAGCGGTTGGAAACTTGTGGCTTTTCATTATAGGTCATCTTCTGCAGTTGATTATTTACAGTCTGCTGCAACTTCCACAGGTCAATGGTATCATATAGTCTATACTGCGAATGATAGTGGTGGTCAAATTTACACAAATGGCACTTTGTCTAATTCAACCACCAACAGTGTTAGAACAGGTAATTACAATGATTACTTTGATATAGGTCGTTTAGGCAGTAGTAATTATTTAGATGGCAAAATTGGTATGGTAAAAATATATGCAAAACACTTGTCATCAACGGAGGTAAGTGCAAACTATGATGCAACCAAGTCAACTTATGGTCTATCATAAATAAAAAATAAAATACTTATATTTGTAAAATAATAATAACTAAAAAAAATAAACTAAATGGCTACTACTGGGATATTCAATGGAACCAATCTGATTTTAAAAGTAGAGGGAGGAACCTTAGGACATACAACAAGCTGCTCCTTAAATTTATCTAATGATTTACCAGAGGCAACGAGCAAAGACTCGTCTGGATTTCAAGAGGTAATTGCTGGAGCAATGAGTGGAGAAATAAGTTTTGATGGGTTTGTTAAATACGATGACAGTTCCAACGCGATTGAAATGGCTGATTTCTTGTTGGCTAGAACTCAGTTGACTTGTATTTTTGGAACAGCTGCAACAGGTGATGATGTTTTTACCGCAGAAGGATTTTTAAGTAGTGTTGAAATGTCAGCTGAGGCTGAGTCTCCAGTTACTTATAGCGGTTCAATTACGTTAACTGGAGCAATAACAAAATCAACAAACTCTTAATAATTGATTTAATCTTTTATGGCAAACAAAAAAAGGGGATATTATACTCTCAATCTAGGAGGTAAGCAGAGAGTCATGCATTTTAGTATGAATTTTTGGGCAAACTTCACAGATATTTTAGATATTTCATTGGAAAAAATAGGAGAGGTTTTTGAAAATGGAGTTTCAATTAAATCATTAAGAGCTTTAGTTTATTCTGGTCTATTAGCCCATGACCAAGAGGAGGGAAATGAGATTGATTACAATGAATTTAAAGTTGGCAATTGGTTGGAAGATGTTGACGAAAAAATGCTGACAGATATGATTGACTCCATGATGGAATCTAAAATATTAGGGAATAAACTCAACATGGGTATTGACCGAAATCCACAAACAAAAAAAAAGACCAGTCCGAATCCGAATCTAAGGAGTTAACTTGGGACACTTTACTGGATTATTACATAGGACAAATTGGAATAACACCAAATGATTTTTGGTCCAATACATGGGTTGAAAATCAACTATTAGGTGAGGCGAATAACATCCAAATGAATTTATTGTGGGAGCAGACTCGTTATTTATCTACAATGATTTATAATGTAAATTGTACAAAAAGAAGTCAGATGATGAAACCATCAAATTTATTTCCTTTGCCTCAAGACAAGTTAGTAAAAACTGGAGCTGTTAAATCAACGCCAGAACAGTTTAAAGCATTTTTAGAAAAAGCAAGGTTAAGTGGCGTTGATATTTAAGTTTAAATTTTAGTATTTTTGTAAAATGGCAACACAAAGACTTAGAGTTGATTTATTACTAAATTCAGAATCATTTAATAAAGGTTTAAAAACAGCCGAAGGTAGATTAAAAGCCTTTGGGTCTAAAATGACATCTGTTGGAAAATCTTTATCAACAAGAATAACTCTGCCTTTAGCCTTAGCTGGTGGAGCTGCTGTCAAATCTGCCGCTGAGTTTCAAAAACTACAAACACAATTAAAAGTTTTAACTGGTAGTGCTGATGCTGGAAGTAAGGCTTTTGAAAGGCTTGTTAAATTTTCTGCAAAAACTCCATTTCAATTAAATGAACTTGTAAAAGCCAATAATACACTTATGGGCTTTGGTCTTAGTGCTGATGAGGCGTTTGATAGTTTAGGTAATCTTGGAGATATTGCCGCTGTGTCTGGTGGTGATTTGCAACGTATAGCGGTGGCGTTTGGTCAAAGTGCAGCGGCTGGGAGGGTAATGGCACAAGATATAAACCAGTTAATTAACAACGGTATTCCAGTTATCGAATTACTTTCTAAATCTATGGGCGTTGCTACATCAGAAGTAAAACAACTAGCATCAGAAGGAGCTGTTACTTTTCCTGTATTAGCTAAGGCTTTTAAAGAGGCAACAGCTGAGGGTGGTAAGTTTGAAAACGGAATGGCTATACTGTCAGAAACATTCTTGGGTCAATTTTCAACACTTAAAGATAATTTAAATATTGCATTGGCAGAGTTTGGTAGAATAATCATCCCAACACTAAACAGCCTAATGAGTTTTTTAACAAAAGGACTTAAAAAATTAAACACTTTTGATGATGGTACCAAAAAATTAATTGTAACTGTTGGAGCTATTTCAGCAGCTTTGCCTCCTTTAGTCTATGCAATCGGTTTAGTTGCAACCGCTTTTGGAAAAGTCACCGCTGCGGTTAGAATTTTAACTATGGCAATGGTTAAAAATCCATTAACAGCTCTTGCAACTGCTGTTATTACTTTAACAATTGCTTTTAATGAGGCTTTGCATAAAATAAACCCTCTAGTAAGTAGGACAAGAACATTTTTTAACATAATTAAATCTGGCGGAAATCCATTAAAATTTTTCGAGTTACAGGCTTTAGCTAATGCTGATGCATTAAAAGAACAAGAAAAAAATCAAAAAAGTCTTAATGAAGAAAACAAAAGAATAAAAAATATTTTAAATTTAGGTACATCTCCTAATCAACCAAGTGACACAAGACAAAAAACTTCTGGATTAAATACATCTTTAAAACCAATGGGTCTGATGAACACTGGTCAAATATCAATTCAACCTATAAATTTACAACCAGTGATTCAAGGAGGTCAAAAATTATCTAAAGCTGCTATTAATATGATGTCAAATGCAAATGATATAATCAATGAAGGTTTTGTTAATATGACAATGAGCATGGCTGAGGGGTTGGGTCACGCACTTGCAACTGGAGGAAATGTTGCTGAAGAAATGTTTAACATAATGCTGTCTGGAATAGCAATGGTAATGGGTGAGCTTGGTCGGATGATGGTGGTTACTGGAGTGGCTATGAAAAAATTTGAACTTGCTGCCTCCGCTTTTAAATCTGGTCCTATGATTATTGCTGGACTACTTTTGATTGCAGCTGCTGGTGCGATAAAAGGAGTTATGGGAAAAAATAGTCAAGGCGTTGCAAGTTTTGCAAAAGGCGGAATCGTATCTGGTCCAACATTAGCTATGGTTGGAGATAACACTGGAGCTGGTAGAGGTAATCCAGAGGTTATTGCACCGCTTAACAAATTAAAAGGCATGATTGACGACAGAGCAAATCAACAAATAAATGTCGGAGGAGAGTTTAGAGTAGAGGGTCAAGACTTAGTCTTAGCTTTACAAAGAGCTGGGAGAGAACGTAACAGAATAAATTAATCTTTATGGCAACGTATGGATTAAAATTTGAGTTGTTTTTTCAAGACCTTGAGGATAGGAGATTTAAGTTAGAATTTCATAAAAAAAATTATAGTGGAACTGTTTCAGCTTTAGTTGGAGGAGGTAATCCAGTTGAAATAGAGTGGTCTGGTGATGATGACATTTATTCACCAATAAGAGGCTCAAGATGCAAAATTAATTTAATGGTAACATCTACAACCTCTTATGATGCTTTTCATGAGTCTGATGAGAGGGAGTATTTAGTAAAAGTTTTAAAGCATGATTCTTATGGTTATTTTTGGGAATCAGAACAGACAGAGTGGGAACTTGCCAACGCCAATTGGGATGAAGATACTGGAGGAGACTTTTTCTGGGAACCTATCTGGCAAGGTTATCTAGTTGTAGATAGATTCAAAGAGCAAATGATTCACAAACCATTCCCAATAAAATTAGAGGCAATAGATGGACTTGGAACATTAAGTGGTTTTGATTCACCCTTTGACACAACAAATGTTACAGATTCTAAAAATTTATTTTATTATATAACGGAAATATTAAAATTAACTGGACACGAGCATCAGATTTATATTGCAAATGAAATCAGAAAAGATGGAGGAGCAACCAATGACACAATATTTCATGACATTGAGGTCAATCCATACGCTTTTTTTACTCCTAATTTAGTTTTAAGAAATGCTAAAGAAGTATTAGAGCAAATTCTTATGATTACAAATTCAAGGATTTATCATTCTTATGGACATTGGTATATTGTAAGTAATTCAAATCTAATAGAAAAAGACATTGACCAACTGGCTATCTGTCCAAGTGGAGCTGATATAGTAATTGACCCAGACCCAATAGGTGACCCAGCTGATGCAATCCAGATTCCAGTTGTTAAATTACTAACTAATGGTTTAGATGTTACAACTCATAATTATCAAGCTGGTAATACTGCCTTTTTTAGTGGTTCAAATACTGGTTCTCCTCATACTTCTTACACTTTTGATGTTGATGGTTCAACTGTAAAAACAGGAGGCACAGAAACCCCAACCTTAAACTCATCTAATGCAAATTTTGCTCCAAATGGTTTAACCTCAGCTAATGATGAAGATATTGTAAGACTTACATTAACAAACTCAGCTGGTTCTGCAAATGATTCTGTAACACTTAACTTTAACTCAACTACAATTCCACCAACAACATGTCAATTAGATGGAAATGTTACATTTAAAGCAACGAATCTTTTTACAGGTGCAAGAATAGAACCGTCTGAGCATATAGTTGCAGTAACGAGAACTAATGCAGACAATAATGATAACATAATAGGCAACTTTACAATCGTGCCAGATGTAGATTTTCAGCTACCAGCTATCTCTGATATATCAATAACAGGTCGAACTACTGGTCTAAATTTAACTTCGTCTGAAATAACAGACAATGGAAATGGGACCTATAATGTTGCACCAAGAGTCACCGCACCATGTGGGGGGGGTACGTTTCAATTCACATTATCAGCTGCAACAAAACGTAAAGAATATACAACAACAATAACTTTTGTAAATAACTCATCTAATACATCTTTAAGTGCTTCGAGTTTAACTTTTACGAATCCAGCTGCACCCAATCCAGATGCAGATTTTGAAGGTACTGTTTTGCTAAATACAAGCTCTGGCTTTTACTTTAATAGTTTGTCAGACATATCGTTAGCTGTTGGTACTGGTATAATTAGCGTTTCTAAAAGATTAGTTACAGAGAATCAAATAGAAATAAAAGTCTCTGGAATAGTTCCCTTTGGAACAACTGCAAACAGAACAGACACTGTTACAATTACAGGAACTCCATTTAATGATGGTGATGCAACTGGAATAACTTCTGGAGTTTCTATTTCCTCAGCTTTAACATTGCCTTTTTATGCAACGACAGCTTACAGCTTCCAGTTTATTTCTAATCCTAATAATGTTGCTTTATTTAATGGTAGATTTAAAATTATTGCAACGGTCCACACTGGAGGAAATGCCAGAGTTGATTTTGTAACAATTAATCCAAGTCAAGGAAATGAGGCAACGAGATTTGTGACAATAACTGTTAAATTTAACAACAGTAATTCTCAAAGATTTGCTCTTATTAAATTTGTAACTTTGGATGAGTCAACAACTCTACACACAATAACATTAACACAAAGAGGAACCACTATTTAAAATGGCAAATATTAAAAATAAACAATTAGAGTTTTTACAAGGCGGTCAAGAAAATATTGATTTTAAGGTTTTTGATGCTAATGGTACTTATTTAGACACCGAAACAGAAAACATTGCTAAGAAGGTCCCAAATAAAATTCAGCCTCTATATAAGGACCTAATTAAGCAATACGATAAACCATTAAAAAGAGTTAAAATCAGAACGAGATTAAATCGTCTAAGCATACAGAATAAAAATGCTCATTTTTTAATCCCAGATTTAGATAATAGATTTTTAATTCAACCAGTAACATCACCAACAATAAGTCAGATTCAATTAGACACTACTGAAAACGTCAGAGCTTTATCTGGTAATAGATATTTTAGGTCTAACGCCATAGACCAAACTGCGGCAAATACAGCTTTAATTTCACTGGACCAACAATATAACGCTATAAAACAAAGGAAATCTCTTAATGTAGGCTTTTCATATTATATAGAAACAACAGACCACACTGAAAGTTATAAACTAAATTTAAAAGCATCATTAGATGAGTCTTACGATGCTTCCTCAGAATTAAAACAATACAATTTTACCTCTGATGAGTGGGAGGATTATCCAGCGAGTTCTGCAAATCAATCTATAAAAGAACAGCAAACATCAACTGTCAATGCTTGGGGGAAAATGACTTGTGAAATAAAACCATATTCATCAACTTCAGTTGATACTGATGTTTTTATAACAATTACAATTGACCAACCAATAAGAGTTGGACTTGGAGCTGGAGGGTTTAATAGGATTTATATTGATAATTTTTACATTGCCGAGTCTTATGATTTAGAAGGAAATGAAATCGTTTCAACAAGAGAACAAATTTCAAACAACGGTAATTTTAGCGGTGAGCATGAGGTAAAAGATTTAATCTTATCTAATGAAGGCGAAAACACTGATTTTTTTATTGGCAAAATAACAGGAGATTTTAAAAGAGAACGAGATTCAGTTAATAAAAAATTAGAACAGTTAATTAGTGCTGAAATGATGAACGATAACCGAAGGCATTTAACAAGATATGATGGAACATTTAGAGACAAATCTGGTTTTGACGGTAATCCTATTGGATTTCATAATAAGCTCCATGTAGATTTTGGAAATGACGTTTATCAAGATTTCCAGAGCTGTTATATTGATTCTATGAGATATAATATTCGTAAAGCTGAAGTTGATGTTTCTATGCACGTCTCCAATCAAGATTGTGACGTTGTAACAACTTATGTTACTGTTTTTGACTGACAATTAACAACTCCCTTTTGTTGTTTCCGACCCATTGCTTATCGTCAACCATAAGTGATGGGTTTTTTATTTAAAATAAACTTTATAGTAAATATTTCTTTTATTAAATAATTTTTATATAACTTTGTAAAAAAGTAAATAATATGGCAACAAACAAATCAGATTTTAACAAACCACTTAGCCAAGTGAATAAAAGTATCGAGGCTAAAAAAAGAAAAAATAAAATTACAGACCATAAGTTCGAAGATGCCTTTATCAATCCTATAAAAAAGGGTAAAAATGATTTAGATGTAAAACTTAGAAACCTTAATATTTTAGAAAAAGATATTATAGTAAAAAACAACATCAAATTAATTTTAAAAGATGTTGACAGGATTAAAGATGCTGGATTGTAATTTCATTTTTTAGATAAATTTTCTTAACAGGGAGAGTCCCAGCATCCTCTCCCTATTTTAAAAAAAATAAATATGGCAAAAACATTTAAACAAAAATTTGAATTAGAATTGGAAAGTAAATCAATTAATAAAGAACACATTATAAAACTCTTAAAGATTACCAGACCAACTCTAATGTCTCGACTTGCTAATCCTTACAATTGGACTTTAGGAGAGATAAATAAAATAAATAGAAAATATCAAATCAATATAAATCAAATTATATGAGTGGAATATTTAACGACTTTATGAAACTGGATTTAAAATCCATTGACATAAATACCCAAACAGTTTATAAAGAACTATGCGAAGATGAACGACAAGGTAAAATTAAATCAGATGAGGAGTTCGAGAAAAAATTAAATGATAGAACTTTAATGCTGATGAGAGCTAAATTAAAAATTAAAAAAATAATAAATAAATAAATAGATATGAATAAATTAGAAAATGCAAAGGTTATAGAAATTATAAAACCAAAAATGATTCCTACTAAAAACGGAGACATGAAACTTTCTGGATTAGTATTTGAAGAAACATTTACAAACAAAGAAGGAGAAGAAATTAAAAAACATTTAAAAGTTGATTTCTGGGGTGAAAACTCAAAACTTTTAAAAGATGTAAAACTAGGACAGGTTTTTAGTGAAGTTAAAGTTAACGTAAAGAGTAGGAAGGCGAATGATGGTAATTGGTACACATCAGCAACACCAATACAATTTGAGGAAACAGTTGGAACTCAAAAAGGATTTCAAAGTCAGCCAACAAATGAGGTTGATGATGATTTACCATTTTAATTAATAATTAATAATCAAAGGGACTTAATTGTCCCTTTTTAAATTTTATATTATGGTTTATAAATACGATAGAGATTTGACTGAGGATGAAAAATTCCAAACTCAGCAAATTAAAGCACTGACAGAGGCTTTTGAAAGTGCAAACAAGAAAAATAAAAAACTAGAACAAGAGGTTAATGAGCTTGTAACGATTAAGATTGGACAAAACAATATTATACAAAAACAAGAGCAAACAATTTCAAGATTAAACAAAGAAATTAGAGAACTAAAAAGCAAATTAAATGACAAAAATGATAAAAAAGTTTGATTCAAATGAGCAGTATCATTCGCATAGTTGTATTTCTGCGAGTGGTCTAAAATACATTTCAGAATATCCTATTGAAAAATTTCTGTCAAAGGTAAATATTACGACTCCAGCAATGGCTTTGGGAACTGCTACGCACGAGGCAATATATCAGCCTAAAGTTTTTTATAAAAATTATTATCCTATGCCAAAACTTGACTTAAGGTATAAGGAAAATAAATTACTAAAAACAGAACACGAGGAGAAGGCGTCTGGAAGATTGGTAATTGATGAAATTGATTTTAATAGAATCATTGACATGATGAAAAAAACCAACGAGAATAAACTGGCAAAAAAATATTTAAATGGTATAATTGAGGAATCTCATTATTTTAAGTGGGGGGGGGTGGATTGTAGATGTCGACCAGACTGCTTTGACCCAATTGAAAAATGGATTTCTGATTTAAAAACAATAAGAGAAATCAAACACTCATCTATTCCAAATGAAATCTACAACCGTAATTATGATTTACAGGCTTACGCTTATTCCTTGTGGCTAGATATTCCACTAGAAAACTTTAGATTTATTTTTGTTGAGACCGCACCTCCATATCAAGTTGAAGTTGTGGCACTTAGTGAAAAGCAAATGGAGTACGGACAGAGAAAATTTGAAGAGGCTTTTGACAAATGGTCTGAATATAAAAAGACAGGTAAAACAACAGGAGTAAGAGCTAAGGGTTTTGCTCCAGATGGAGCTAAAATTTTATAATATATGAATGCTTATTTAGATTTAGAAACAATCAAAAGTGCAACAGAACAAGTTTGCAAAGCTGATATATTAAGTAAAAATAGAAAAAGAGAGATTGTTATTGGAAAAAAAATTTATGGCATTGTAGCTCGTCAGTGTACTGATTACAGTTTACAGGAAATAGCTGACTATATAAAAAAGGACCATGCAACGATTTTACATTATCAAAAAAGCTACAAAGATTGGATGTTTGCTCCGAATGTATTTAATAATGAACTAAATTTGTTAAAAACAGTAAAAGAAAAAATAAAATTGAATCCATTTGATAAATACTTAACTAAAGAGGATAAGATGCAAAATTCTGTAATGAATTATATTAAACTTAAATATCCTAAGGTTTTGGCGGTTCATATTCCTAATGAGGGCAAAAGAACACCTTTTGAAAGATATAAATTAAAATATCTAGGAGCTGTCGCTGGAATGCCAGATATTATGATTTTTCATAAAAACTCAAAATTCAACGGTCTAGCGATAGAACTCAAGGTCGGATATAACAAACCTACTGAGAATCAAGAAAGTTGCTTAAAACGTCTTAAAAGTGCAAAATGGAGGGCGGAATGGTCCAACAACTTGGATGCTGTTTTATTATTAATAGATAACTACATGAAAGATGGCAAATGAAAAAAAAGTCTATTGGAACGACACGTCTCAGAGGATAAGGTGGACAACCAACAGCTCTTATGATGATTTATATCAATATAATTACATAGGTTTAATGAATCGCATTGAGTTTGATTTATTAATTGAGGCACTATTTGAAAAATACGGAGACGATGAAATTACTAAACAAAATTTTAAAGATATGTTTGATGAGATTAGAAGGTTCTGCGATAAAATAAAAGGAGCTGTTGAATAAATGAAAAAAAATTATTATGCTGTCATACCAGCATCTGTTCGGTATGATGAAAATTTAAAACCAAACGCCAAATTAATGTACGGAGAGATTACCGCCTTATGTAATGAAAAAGGTTTTTGTTGGGCAACTAATATTTATTTTGCTGAATTGTACAAAGTCAACAGAGCAACTGTTTCTGTTTGGATTAATCAATTGGAAAAAAACAAACACATAAAAATCAAAACAATTAAGGATGAATTTAACAACGAAAAGAGATTACTTTTTGTTAATAGGGGTATTAGAAAAAACAGGGGGGGGTATGAGAAAAATCTAAAAGATATATATTATAATAATATTAATAATATAAATAATAATAGTGCAAAGTCTAAAAAGTTAAAATCTGAGTCTGACTTTGCCTCTATAATTTTAGATTCTTATAATCATTTGTGCCAATTATTTCCAGAATCAAGTCAACCTAAAACAAAGGCTCAAAAAATACAATGGTTAGAAATAATTGACCAGTGTAATAGATTAGATAAAATAGACCCAAGACAACTCTGGAATCTATGTAAAAAAGCAAGAGAAGATGATTTCTGGCAACAAAACTTTTTATCTATTGTGGGAATTAGAATCAAAAAGAATGGCGTTTCTAAATTAGACAGATTTAAAAATCAATTTAAAATATGAAAAATAAGACCTTTAATTTTAGATGCAGTAAAAATCTAAATGATTTAATATTAGAATTATCAAAACTTGAAAAATATAAATCAATAGGCATATTAACTAAAAGTGATTTATTACGTTATTATTTTTTTAAAGGACTTGAAAAAGATAATAGAGGAATATTAAAACAATTTTTAGATGTGATTGAAATTAAAGAACATTTATCAAAAAAAATAATCAAAACAAATAAGGAAACATACAAACAAAAGTTAAAATATTATGATAAAACACAAAAACAGAATAAAACAAGTTATTGACTTCTCTGGAGTTGGAGATTCTAAAATTCATCCAACAGACATTGATGCAGTTTTAGAGTTTGACGATAAATACTTATTATTATTTGAGGTAAAATATAAAGGTTTAAAGGCACCTTTAGGACAGCAAATCCTTTTTAGCAGAATTGCGGACTGTTGGCAAAGTATCAAACAGGAGGCTTTCGTCATCTACTGCGAACATGAAACAAAGTCCAGTGAAATCGTAAATCTGTATAACACCAGAGTTGTTTCTGTCTATCATAAAAAAATAAAACATAACCAAGACTGTAATTTGTTTGAATTTTTAAATAAAATTGCAAACCATTATAACATAACAAAACTAATCAAATCTTTAAACTATGATAAACGAATTTCTAAATCTAGGCATTGAAATAAAACAAACCAGAGGGCAAACCAAAACAAAATGCCCAAAATGCCATCACACAAGAAAAAACAAAGCCGATAGACCATTAAGCGTTGACATTGACAATGGTCTTTACAATTGTCATAATTGTGGATTTTCTGGCAATGTAAAATTTAAAGAGAAAAAAGAGTTTGTTAAACCTCCATCTGTCAAAATTAATCTATCAGACAGGACACTTTCGTATTTTAAAAAAAGAGGCATCAATGAACCAACTCTGAGTCATTGGAAAGTAGGCGAATCAACAGAGTTTTTTCCACAAGTAAACAAAAGACGTAAGGCAATAAATTTTAATTATTATTTAGACAATGAGTTAGTCAATGTAAAATATAGAGATGGACAAAAGAATTTTAAATTAGTAAGTGGTGCAAAACTTATTTTTTATGGCTTAAATTCAATTAAAGATTCTAATAAGGTATATATAGTTGAAGGAGAAATGGATGCTCTTAGTTTACATGAGGCTGGAATTTATTCTGTTTGTTCTGTTCCAAATGGAGCATCAAAAGGGAATCAAAGATTAGAATATTTAGATAACTGCTTTGAAAACTTTGAAGATAAAACAGAAATCATTTTATGTACAGATAACGATGAGGCTGGACTTAATTTAAGAAATGAGTTGGCGAGAAGATTCGGAAAACATAGATGTAAATATGTTGATTTTGATTCCTATAAAGATGCAAATGAGGTATTAACAAAAGCTGGAGCTGAAAAATTAAGATTAATTCTTAAAGATGCAAAAGAATATCCTCTTGAGGGAGTGGTTAATTTTAATGATATCTGGGAGGATGTATTAAACTATAATGAAAATGGATTTAAAAATTATTCAATTGGTCTTGGTGATTCAGATGATTTTATAAATGTTTCCATGGACCAATGGACCACAATTACAGGCATCCCAAACAGTGGTAAATCAGACGTTGTGGACCAGATTTGTTGCAATATGGCTTTACAATATGATTTTAGAGTTGCAATGTACTCTCCAGAGTCTTATCCCTATGAGGGACATATTAAAAGATTAGCAAACAAACTAAATAAAACAAATTGCAACAATGAGCTTTTGAATAAATCTAAAAACTTTATCGAAGAACATTTCTTTTTTGTTAAGATTGATTTAGAAAATCTTACACTAAAAGGCATTTTAGATAGTTTTAAACAGCTTGTTTTTAGAAAAGGAGTCAATCTTTGTGTTATTGACCCATACAATATGCTGGACCATTCAGCTCAAAGAGATGTTTCTTATGTTGGAAAAATATTATCTGAGATAACTCAGTTTTGTCAGCAAACAAACACTCATTTGTTTTTGGTTGCACATCCTAGAAAAATGGAGTTTGTAAATAATCAATATCGAGTTCCGAATCCTTATGATATTTCTGGGTCCTCAGACTTTTTTAATAAAAGTTATAATTGTTTGACTGTATTTAGAAACCTAAATCAACCATGTCAATATGGTTCCGATACTGTTTCAGTTCATGTCCAAAAGGTAAAAAGAAGAGAAAACGGAAAGCAAGGGGAATTCATGATTGCTCCAAACTTTAAAGAGGGGGGGTACTATACAGGACTGGACAAAGACAAACAAAGAATCCAAATAATAAAAGATAACACTCCATTTTGATGTTTTGTCCAACTCCAGACCATTACAAGGCTTTTAATTGGTGCACTGATAACTATATTTTTGTTTATCCAATACCAAAAGACAAGAAATTTTATTTAGTTGCTAAGATTAACGGAATTGAAAGGTCATCATTTAAAGAGTACACTAAACAACATTATCAACAGAATATCTGGGATTATTATTTGTACCTTTACAAAAAATATAAAGATGTTTGAATTTCAATTTTTTCCAGTTTATGGTTGTGCTGTTGGGGTTAATTATTGGGATTCAACTATGGATGAAAATGAGGTCAATGAAAAAGACACTCAACACATGGTCCAGTTTTTTGTTTTTATATTTGGACTTTCAATAATTTGGTATAAAGATTTATAATGGCTTACGATGTAAAAGAACTGGAGAAAAAGGCACTGGCTGCGATTAAACGTCATAAACTGATGTTTATTGAGCATCTGGTTGCTCATTTACCATGTAATAAAACAACTTTTTATGCATTAAAATTGAACGAATCGAACTCCATAAAAAAGGCAATTGAAACTATGCGAGTATCTCGAAAGACTAAAATGTTATCAAAGTGGATTGATTCTGATGTTCCAACTCTACAAATAGCGGCAATGAAAATGATTTCTGAGGACCATGAGGCTCATAGATTAAACGGAACCAAACAAGAAATCAAGCATGATGCATCTTTAAAATCAACTCTTATTAAATGGAAACCAGCTCAAGAAGAGTAAACGAACAACACTGCAACAGACAATTCTATGACTTAATCAACTCAGACTCAAGGTGGTTTGTCCATCAAGGTGGTGCAAGGTCTGGCAAGACATATTCTATTTGTCAATATTTGATATATTTGATGACGACTAACGAAGAGCCTTTGGTGATTGACATCATTAGAAAAACATTGCCAAGTCTAAAGTCATCTGTTATGAGAGACTTTATTCAGATAGCTCAAGAAACAGGAATCTATGATTACGGTTTACATAATAAAGCTGAAAATAATTTTACTTACAACAGGCACCTTGTTCGCTTTGTTTCTTTGGACCAGAGCCAAAAGATAAGAGGAGCATCAAGAGACTACGCTTTTTGTAATGAGGCAAACGAGCTGACAAGAGATGACATCACTCAAATCAGTTTAAGATGTCGTAAGAGGATAATTATTGACTTTAACCCCAGTGACCCAGTACATTGGATTTATAGCGATATAATTCCTAGAGAGGATTGCAAGACAGTTATAACAACATACAAAGACAATAAATTTTTAAATAAAGACATCATATCAGAGATTGAGAGAATGAAGGACAGAGACAAAGACCTCTGGAATGTTTTTGGATTAGGTCAAAAAGCTGTATTTACCAAAAGACAAATATTTAACAACTGGCAATTTATAAACAGAAACGACTTTCCAGATGCGGATTATATTTATTTAGGAATAGATTTTGGATTCTCAAACGACCCATGTGCTATTGTAGAAGGTTATAAGGTCAATGGTAAAATATATCTCCATGAACTTCTTTATAAAACAGGAATGACCAATCAAGACATAGCAGAGTTTATAAAAAGCAAAGGACATCAAGACACGCTTTGTTATTATGATTCCGCAGAGCCTAAGAGTGGAGAAGAGCTAAGACGGTTGGGGTTGCTTGTAAAACCATCAATAAAAGGTCAAGGAAGTATTAACGCTGGAATTTCACTTATGAAAGAGTTTGATATTATTGTTTCTAAAGAATCAACCAATTTTATAAAGGAATATCAGTCGTATTGGTGGGAAGAACTAAAAGACGGAACGATAATAAATAAGCCATTAGACAGATTTAACCACCTCATGGATTGCACACGATATTTAATATATTCAGCTTATTCAAGGCGTTCAGAATTTTTTGTAATTTAATTACTATTTTTGTAAATAAAATAATTATTTAATGGCATCATTTTTCGATAGATTCAAAGGTTTATTTAAGAATCAGACAACCAACATAGATTTTAATAAGGCGATTTACAACTTTTTAGGCGAAACATTTATCGCATCAACAGAAAATGATGACAGCTATATTGACAAAGGTTATAGATTCAATGCAACAATTTATTCAATCGTAAATTTAATTGTTAAATGTGCCGCTAATATTCCTTTTTCAGTTTATGAGGTGCAAAACGAGAACGAATTAAAAAGATACAAAACACTTACTTCTGGAGATTTTAACTCTAGCGTTTTACATAAATCTCAGATACTCCATAAAAAGGCACTGGTAGAATTAGAGGGAACAGAGCTTCATAAACTTTTAGAGAGACCTAATCCAGCTCAGTCTTATAATACATTTATTCAAGAGCTGTTGGCTTTCGGATTACTTACTGGAAACAGATACATCTATGGAATAACACCTCAGAGTGGACAGAATGCAACTAAATTTAAGGAGCTTTATGTTTTACCATCTCAAGTTATGCAGATTCACAGTGGGGGTTTATTTAAACCAGTTGACCATTATACATTAGAATATAATGGAGAGCATCAATTACCAGTTGAAAATGTTTTACATATAGCTGACTTTAATCCTTATTATGACGGGACTGGCTCTCATCTCTATGGCATGAGTCCTTTAAAAGCTGGACTGAGAGTATTGGATGCTAATAACGAGGCTGTAACAACTGGATTGAAATACTTACAGAATCAAATGGCAAGAGGAGTTTTAATGTCTGAGGAAGGTGATTTAAGTGAAGTCCAAGCAAGACAGTTAAAAGATAGATTTAAAAAACAATATCAAGGCTCTAAAAATGCTGGAGATGTAGTAATCACACCTAAAAAACTTTCATGGATTAATTTTGGTCTTAGTGCCTCTGATTTAAATTTAATTGAGCAGTACAATGCAACAATTAAAGATTTATGTAATATTTACCAAGTTCCAGTCCAACTATTAAACAATACAGACCATCAGTCTTACAACAATCAAAAAGAGGCAAAGAAATCTCTTTATGTAAATGCTATTATCCCACAACTTATAAAAGTTAGAGAAGAATTAAACAGATGGCTCACCCCAGCTTATGGGAACAATCTTTATATTGATTTTGATTTTACAGTTATTCCAGAACTACAAGAGGAGATGGACAAGGTCGTAACTCAAATGTCTAACAGCTGGTGGTTAACACCAAACGAAAAAAGAACAGCCATGAGTTATGGAGTAGATGAAGAGCAAACAGCAATGGATGATTATTATATCCCAGCTAATTTATTACCTCTAGCAAATGACATGGGAGTTGAGGACCCAAAACAATTACATGATGATGTCTCTATTGCACTAAGAAAAAGATTGGTTTCTGGAATGACGGATGTTTACACAACAATCCAAGAGGCTGAGGAGAGAGCTGTCCAGATGGGCGGAGAGAGTTCATATCACCAACATAATTTTGATGGCACAACTGTGTTTATGCCTTTTAAAACTCATGAGGAATATGAGGCAGCTAAAGAAGGTCGATTGGATGAGTACTACGAAAGAGTTGAAAACTCAATCTATGATGACGAGGATGAGGATTCAAACAACCCAAAAATAGAATATAAACAGCCAGAAATATCAGACAAAGTTAAGAACGGCTTAAAAAACAAAGTTGATGAGCATAATGAAAAGTATGGAGATGAACCAGATAAAAGAGTAACTCTTAGAATGCTTATTGCGGTATTTAGAAGAGGTATTGGAGCTTATAATACCAATCCGCAGTCTGTTAGACCAAATGTTTCCAGTGCGGACCAGTGGGCATACGCAAGAGTTAACAATTTCCTTAGGTCCATTAGGACTGGGAGATTTCGTTCTGGGAGACATGATACAGATTTGATTCCAGCTGGACATCCACTGAGTTCAAAAAAAGGTCATAAGGTTTACAATGATTATCCACAAGGAGCAACCAACAACGCTAAAAGAGTTTTAGAGTGGGATGATAAATATAAGCTCAGAGGTAAAATGGGAACTCCTAAAGGATGGTCCAGAGCAAAGCAATTGGCATCCAGAGACACATTGTCTCAATCTGATGTAAATTCTATATATAGCTTTTTAAGAAGGCACGAGCAAAATGCAGAGATAGCTGAGGAGTTTAGAGGTACTCCATACAAAGACAAAGGATATGTCATGTATAACGCATGGGGTGGAAAAGCATTATTATCTTATGTTGAACGATACAGAAGTGCCAACCATGATGACGGAGATAACGATTAAAAGAGTTAAAGATAATTGGATAGATGAGTTCTCTAATTTACTTGATAAGGTCGAAAATAAAGAGTTTAAAAAAGCATTATCATTTTACAAAGAGAATTATTTTGAAGGCGTTAGTCGATTTTTGGTTGAACCTAAAACAACAGGATACGAGGACCTTTTTACAAATAATGGCTTTACTGATATTTATGTCGATACTTATAGAAATATTGGTGCTTCTTTTGCTGACTGGTATGCTAAGAGCATTGGGTCTTTATTAAAACAGCAAGACGTTTCTGGATATAACGATATTTGGGAGGCTGCATTTGCCGAAGAAGGTCGCAGAATAGCTGGTAATAGAGTGACACTTGTTTCTGGGACTGCAAAAGCAACACTTAAAAAAGAACTCAAAAGATTTATGCAAGACCCAGAGTTTATGGCAATGGATGAAAGGAGACAATCCAGAATCCTTAGGACCAGATTTAATCAGTATTCTAACAGCCAAGCAAAAAGACTAATAAGGACAGAGGCAACCAATGCAGCTAATCAAGGAACCATGAGAAGTGCTTTGGATATATATGGTAAGAACGAACTGCAAAAAGAATGGATTGCAGCTAGAGATGAGAGAGTAAGGTCTAATCATGCAGCCGCTAATGGACAAATTGTTGACTTTGATAAAAAGTTTTTAGTGGGGGGTGAGTATTTAGACAGAGCTGGAGACCCCAGAGGAAGTGCAGCCAATGTCATTAATTGTAGATGTGCGATTGCACCATTTCCAAAACAATCAGACCAGTTGGTTGACGTATTGCCTCCAATAAATCCAGTGCCAATAATAGCTGAAACAGTTAAACCTAATATAAGGACAAACACATCAGAAATAGATTTTTCTAAGCTAACAAAAAAACAATTAGACGATATAAACAAAGAGGCTTTTGAGGCTCAAGGCGTTATTGTTAACTCTATCAATTCTAAATCTGTTGCATCAAAAAAATATCAAAGAGTTTCTGAAAATATAAACAAATTATTAAAAGAGTATAATGTATCAGCTCCAGAAAATACTAATATTGGCATTGATATAAGTATGCTTGGGGGTGGAAAAAGAACATTAGGCGTAGTAAAAAGGCGTTTAAAATTACCTAATAGAAATTATCCAGAAGGATTCAATGACTATCAATTAAAAGAGATATATTTTGGAAATAAAACACCGAACAATTATGGGACAAAACAAATGAGTAAATTTAAATTTGACAGACATTATTCTTTGCATGATGAAGATAAGTTTGACTTGTATGTCTCAACTCATGAATTTGCTCATTTTATTTCTGTCGAAAAAATGCAATCTCACAGAAAGTTTTGGGATGAGTTTGCTAAATTATCCAAAGAATATTATAATGAAATTGATAAATATAAATACGATAGTTGGACAAAAGTTTTTATAGATGGTAGAGAAAGACTAACTAAAATTAAAGATTTAAATAAACTAAATGATGTTGCTATCTCCCATTACGCTCATACAAATAACAATGAATTAATGGCGGAGGCATTTACTGAATATAAATTAAACAAAACTCCCAGAAAATGGGCAATAAAATTTGGTACATTAATAGATAAATATTTTAAAAAATGACAACAAGAAACAATGATTTAATATGCTATAATTGTTTACATATAAAAACCTTTGGATGTAAAGCATTTCCAGAAGGCATCCCAGATGAGATACTTATTTCAAACGAACACAAAAAACCATTAGCAAATCAAAAAAACGATTTAGTTTTTGTTGATGTCAATAAAATTGATTTGTAAATGCTCGTTAAAAGACTTTTAGAACAGTATTATCGTAATTATCCCAATGCTGATAATTTAGATTCTTTGATTTCTTATGTAGGAGAGAGAGAGTTTATTGGAATTATGTTAGCAAGAATGAATAGAGAAATAAAATTAACTGTATCAGAAGGTGATTCTAAAATGGTCAAATATGAATATATTTAAAATTTTTATCTTTGCAATATGAATGAGATAATTTACAAACAAAGTCCGATGGGCGAGTTGCTTGATGCGGATGAAAAAGCTGGAATTGTCAAAGGTTATGCTTCCACATTTGGGAACAAAGATTCTGACAATGACATAATTAATAAGGGAGCATATAAAAAGACCATAGAGGAGAACGGTCAAAGAATAAAGTATATATACCAGCATGACATGGATAAGCCCTTAGGCGTGATTAAAATGCTTGAGGAGGACAACAGGGGTTTAATGTTTGAGGCTAAAATTGCTAATACAACATTAGGCAAAGATGTAATCGAGCTTATGAAAGCTGGAGTATTAACTGAAAACTCAGTTGGTATTATGCCAATTCAAAAAGAAATGGTTGATGGAATCAGACATATTAACGAGGTTAAGTTGTTTGAGATTTCTGCTGTCACATTAGCAGCCAACGACCAAGCAATGATTTTGGATGTCAAAGGCAATGCCGATAGAGATAAAATTTTAAAAAGATATGACCGCTTAGCGAAGTTAATTCGTAAAGGCGAGATTAGTGACGATTTGGGTTATGCCATTGAGTCAGAAATAATGAAACTTAAAACGCTTTTCAATAGCATAATCACTAAGCCGACAGAAATAGTCACTGAGCCGATTGAAGTAAAAGAGGAAAAAGATTCATCTGAAATATATAAATATTTGTTTAATCGCTTAAAAAAATAAAAAATGAGTGAAGATGTAAAAAATCAACTGGACCAGATTGGTGACATAGTTGATAATAAAATTGAAAAGGCTTTCAATGCTGCAAAAGACAACGCTAAAGGCGAAGTTGAGGAGTCATTGAAATCTGAAATTAAAAATCTCTCTGAAAAATACGTTGACTTACATGAAAGAATGGACAAGTCAGAAGTAAATGCTCAGAAGGATTTAAACGACAATACTGTTAAAAGTTTTAAAGGTGCTTTAGGAAAAGCTCTTAAAGATGGAGCAATAGAATCTATTCAAAAAGGCAACAGCAATAGTGCAAAGTTTGAAATCAAAGCTGATATGACTATCGCTGCCGATTTTACTGGAGACGTTGCAAGAGTTCAAAGAATAGAAGATATTAAATATGACCCATCTAGAGCAACTCATATACGTTCTTTAATTCCTAATGGTTCAACTGATTCTCAAATAGTGAGATTCCCTAAAGAGTCTGGTTATAGCGACAATGCTTCAACTAAGGCTGAGGGTTCTGCTCTTGGACAATCAGATTTTGATATAACTGCAACATCCATCCAAATGGAGAAGATTGGAACTACCATGAGACTTACAGAGGAGATGTTAGACGATACACCCCAGATAACTTCTTATTTATCTGCGAGAGTACCGAGCAAAGTTTTATCAATTGAGGACAACCAGATATTAAATGGAAATGGTTCATCTCCTAACCTAGATGGATTATTTACTGACGGAGGAGCTTTCACAACTACCTCTGGAGGAGCATTTTATCAGTCTGTTGAATCAGCAAATGAATTTGATGTTTTAGTAGCTGCTTTAAATCAGTTAGCTTCATTAAATTATCAAGCTGATGCGATATTACTACACCCAACTGATTTTCATAAAATCGTATTGTTGAAATCAACTGCGAATGAATATCTTAAAGGTCAAGTAATGTCTGGATTACAACCAGCAATTTTAGGCGTACCAATTAGCATAAACACCGCTGTCACAGCTGGTAAGTTTTTAGTTGGTCAGCTATCAGTTGCAACTCAGCTATGGATAAGAGACGGTCTTGGAATCGAGTTCTCAAGAGAAAACTCTGATAACTTCGAAAAAGGATTTGTTACTGTAAGAGCTGTTGAAAGAGTTGGAGTTTCTAACTATCTACCTAGTGGAATAGTACAAGGAACATTCTCAACTGCGAAAACTTCTTTAGAGACTTCATAATAACATGAGTTAATAAATTAGTGTAAAAAGAAAAGGGACCATTTAGGTCCCTTTTTTAATTCATAGGCGTTTGTTTTAATTTATTTTATTAGTTTTAAATTTATTATAACCAAATTGGTCTTACAAAACACCTTTGACCTTTATGGTCATTTACAAAATACTTGTCATTATCCCAAATAGATTTAGGTATCCATAACAATACATCTTTGTGTTTTGATGATTTTGGCATGTATGGGTTTAAAGGAGCTTGATATACAATATGTATAGCTTTTTCAGTTTCACCAAGTATTGATATTTCTTCCTCAACATTACAACCAACAGTTATAAAGGTTTCAGTTCTAATAGGTCTTTTAAATTTTTTATAACTCATTTTATTAGTTTTAAATTTCAGTAAATCTATATAAAAAATTTAATATAAAAAAAATTATATACTACTTTTTTTTAAATACTCTTAAAAAATCCAAAATACCTCTGAAATCATTAAAACATTTTATTGAACAAAAGTATCTTGTTTTGAATGTATTTTTGTAAAAATAGAATCCGTCAGTTGGTCTGTTGCAAGTATCGCATCGCTTAGACTCATTTAGAGGCTCATAATAGCTCATTTCTCGCCTTTATTTTTATAAACGATAAGAGACACTAACAGCATTAAAACGGAGTCCGCTAAGGCTCCATAAACATACATTAGTCTTAAAGACCAGAAAAAGGTCCCAATGACCAAGAATCTCCAGACGTTCTCTCTTAATTCATCTCTATCCATAAATCAATAAGATTAAATAAAAAACAAAAAAGGTGACAGCATTGATAAAAAGGAGAGTTAAAACTGCTCGAATCATAAAAGTTTTGATTCTTTTGTCGTTCTCTTTTTCACCAATGCTGGTAACTATGTAATATTTAGGTCTGTCGATTTTATTTCTTAAGTCTATTGTTTCCATAATTTCTAAAGTTTTTTGTCAATTAATTTCTTTACTTGTGACTCTATGTTAGCTTGAGATTTAGAATTATTTAAATCCCAAACTTTATTACGACAAGATTTTGCATTTTTATAAATTGCTATTACCTGTCCATCTTTTTGCAAATCTATTATTGCAAAGCTTGTTTTCCAATCCCAAAACTCAAATCTTTTTGTATTTTTTTCCATTTTATTAGTATTTAAATTTATTAAAAGCATTAACAAATGCTTGAGCTTTGATTTTTGTTGTGAAATGTGTAACACTGCCACAAATTTGGTCTGGATTTTCACCCCATTCCAAAGCTATTTCAACGTCTCTTTTATATTTAAAAGACACATGATAATCAGCTCTTGATGAATATTTATCTATTTTTGCATCATGTACACATCTACCTGTAAAACGTGGCATGAATTTTTTTATTAATTGATTATTTGTCATTTTATTAGATTTAAATTTCCTCTAATATATAAAAAAAACTTTATATAAAAAAAATTATATATAAAAAGGTTTATTTTTTTAGTATTAGTTTTGCATTGTGGAGGGAAATTTGCTAGGATGCTATGCTGAATATTTATTTGTCAGTGAATGTTTGAAAAGAGGTCGGCTTATTTCTATGCCAGTTTTAGATTCCTCTCCTTATGATTGCATCGTAGAGTCCAGAAAAAAACTCTATAAAGTACAAGTCAAGGCAACAGAAAAAAAACCTTATGTTGGTCGGAGGACCATAAATGCTCCATTAAATAACTCTAAATCAAAATACACTAAAGAGGTTGTTGACTTCTTTGCTGTTTACTCAGCTTACTTTGAAGGCTTTTTTATATTCCCTAATACTGGAAATATGCAATCAATAAGATTGTCAAAACATGGTAAGAATAAAATTTTTTTTAATAACTTTGAGTTTATTGTGTAATAATAGTTTTTTATTTCATATAATTTGATTTGTTTGGTTAAGAAAGTGCTGTTTTAAGATGGCACTTTTTTTTTATCTTTGTTTTAAATATTAAAATATTATGGCAAAGATTAAAATGATAAGAACAGTATTGGCTGAAAACGCTTGGCATAAGGAGGGTGATGTTTTAGAATTACCAGAAAAATTAAGCAACCATTATTTAAACAGAGGCATTGCTGTTGTTTATAAAGAGGAGAAAGCTCAAAAAGAAACTAAAGAACATAAGCAGTCCAAGAAAAAAACAAAAAATGTTTCAAATAAAAATAAATAGTACAACAGGAAGTGAGATAATCACCAGCACAGATGTTAAGTTGTTTGCTAGAATAGACACAACAGCGGATGATGCTTTGCTGGATGAGATGATTACAACAGCCAGACAAAACGCTGAGAATTATCTTAACTCTGATATTGTGGCTAAAAACAGGACTTATTATGCCGCTGAATTACATCAAAGAATTGAGCTGCCTTTTAGTCCAGTCGCATCTATATCCTCTGTAACGGTTGACGGTTCTGCTGCGACTTATACAGCTTACGGTCTAGATAACAATTACATTGAGCTTGATTCTCTGCCAGCTGAGGAGGTTAAAATAACTTATGTCACCTCTGGACTATCTGATGGACTTATAAAACAGGCACTGTTGCAAATGGTCACAACGTATTATGATAACAGAGCTGACTTTAGTGAGGTCGGTAATAATATAGCAGAGATTCCAACTTCATCAAAAAAATTATTAACACCATTTAAAAGGAGCTTTATTTAATGGATGCTGGTAAACTTGACACAAGGATTGATATTAAAAGACTAACAAAATCATCTGATAATTTTGGAGGTTTTACGGCAACAAAGGCGACTCATGTTACACTTTGGGCAAATAAAAAAGACAAGTCTGGAGAAATGATAACACAAAACGGTCAAAGAAAATTTGAATTAAAAACCTTATTTACAATAAGAAAAAAATCAGCGGACCAAATATCATTAAGTGATACAATCCAAATTGTTGGAGATTCTGATGAGTACAGAATTAATTCAAAATTCGATTCGGTCCATAAATATTACACTGTTCTGGAGGGCATTAAATTAGTATGAGTTCACAGATTAAATTAGAAGAAAAAGACTTAGCACAGCTAAGAGCTAAAATGAAAAAACTTGAGATGTTAGACAAAGCTGGATTTGAAAGGTCTTTGGCTGATTTTGCAACACTTACATCCAGAGATATGAAAAAAATTGCTCCGTATGATACAAAAACTTTGAGGAGATTAATAACAGCAAAATCAAGCAAAAGAAATGCTATTGTTGAATCTAAAGCTGATTATTCTGGATATGTAGAACATGGCAAAGGAAAACCAAAACAAGCAAATACTGAAATTCCATTTTTCTATCCAACCATAAACAGACGTATAAATGTTTTACTTATGGATATAAACAACAAAATTAAAAAAGCATTGAGATGAATGAGGCTTTACATTTTATCAGAAAGGCAATTATTGACCGTTTGACTAATCAAATAACGGTTGATAGCGTTGCAGTTCCAATTTATAACAGAGTCCCATCGGATGCAACAGCTCCTTATATAAAAGTTTTTTCTGTCAGTCATGATGAGATTGACAACAATAAAGATACATTTACCTTAAACTGTATAACAAGAATTGAGGCTGTCACTTCGTTTGATGCGGATAGTGGTGGTCAATTGACAGTTAATCAAATGATTTCAAGCATTCTAAATTTAGTTAGAACTCGCAGTTCAACCTATTTTGATTTATCCTCAGATAATTTTAAAGTTTATACTTGTATTAATGAGGGCGTTTCTTATGAGGAAAATGACGAAGGTGATAAAACGTATTTTATTGGTAACTTAGAACTCTCAAACAGAGTTCAAAAAACATCTTAGAAAAATGGAAGATTTTAAAATTTGGGGTATAAATTTAAGTGCTGTGGGAATCAGCTTTATGAATATAAATTCAGCGTTAACAACATTAGTATTGTTTGCATCTTTATGTTATACAATATTAAAAATAAAAGACAGAATTGATGACAAGTAGAGAGAGAAGAGAAATTAGGGGTTATGTAGGCTCTGGAATTGTATTTCTTTTTGTAATACTATTGTTACTTTTTTTGTCAAAATTTGAAGTGCCAGAGTCAAACAATGATGCTTTTAAACTGATTGTTGGAGCTTTAGTGAGCGTAATTGCTGCTAGTGTTTTTGTTTTTATTGGCAAAGATGACCAGCAAATTATTGACTTACAGAAAAAAAATGACTCATTAGAAATGAAGGTGGACCAACTTGTTGACCAAAAGGACCAGCTTGAAAAATTATTAATTGAATTACAAGACGGAATATTAAGCAAATTGCTTCTTAAATACACATTAGATTATGATGATAAGACAATTAAAGCTTTAGATTGTGATAATGAGGATTGTAATAAAAAATGAAAATGAAAAATTATGAATTGGAAATATTTTAAAATTGAGGAGTTTGATGACTCTAGCGTTGAAGGTTCAGCGGCTGAGAATATGGATTTTGATTTCATTACTTTGCTTAATACAATTAGGCACCAGAGTGGAGTCCAAATGCGAATTACCAGCGGTTACAGAACCGAAGAATCAAACTCAAAACTTAAAAACAGCGTACCAAACTCAAGTCACCTCAAAGGCGTTGCCGCAGACATTGCTTGTAACAACTCCAGTGACCGAGAAAAAATTATTGCAGCAGCAATTAAAAACAAGGTGCGAAGAATTGGGATTAGTGCCAAATTCATCCATATTGACGTTGACTCTGAAAAGCAACCAGCTATCTGGTTATATGGTAGTAAAAAGTAGTAAATCAGCTTATACGTTAGAATGAAAAAAAAGAAACCATTTGGACAAACGACTGTCGGCAAGATATTAAAAGGAGCTGTCGGTCTAGTTAATCCAACTTTAGGTTCTCTTATACAGGGAGAAATGTCTGTTGAGCAAGTTATAAGCTCTATAAAGAACTCTGATTGTCCAGTAGAGGATAAAATAAAAGCTCAAGAGATGGTTTTAGAGGCTTACGAGGCAGAGGTTGAAGATAGAGCCTCAGCAAGACAAAGAGAGATGGCTGCAATACAAGCTGGGTCCAATGACATTCTTTTTAAGACTGTTGGTTGGGGAATTACTTTGTCTTTTGTTGCAGTGGTAGCTGGAGCAATAGGACTCTGGGAGATTCCAAAAGAATCTCAAAGATTGTTTGACATGGGTTTTGGTGCAGTAGTTGCTGCCTTTACTCAAGTCATTGGATATTATTTTGGAAGTTCAATGGGTTCAAAAAATAAAACTCAGATAATGAATAATCAAAATGGCTAAAAGAGCTGAGTATGTACATAGAGAAAAAAAGAAAATAAAAAGAAAAGGGATTCACTCAAAGAATCTATCAAGAGGTAAAAATAGTAAACAATATAAAAAACCGAGAAAAAGATAATGTCAACAAAACCTTTATATTCTGCAAATCATTATCACCGAATGTCATTTGGTGACTTTGGTTTTAGGTTATTGGATGAGAATGGGACGACCTCATCTGTCAGTGGTGAGAGTTTTTGCTCTATACATTGTCTTAAAGATGCGGTTATTTCAATGGATTCAAACATATCATCTGGAGACAGCTCTATAACTAGCCTAGATTTAAAAGAGGGTCATGTTTTATTTGGTGATTTCACTAATATTACAATAACTGGGGGGATTGTCTTGTGTTATCTCAGAAAATAGATGCTAAGTTTAGGAAACACAAAAGGGAAGATAAGTAAATCCATTGCTAAAATTAGGAGGATTGTTAAAAAATTATTTTTCTGGCAAAAAATCAACAAACGATTTGACAATAATAATGACACTTGGGATGAGTAAAAAATTAGTAAATTTGTAAAAAATATATAAATGGCAACCTTAACAGGAACTAAAATAAAAGACACTTATAAGTCTTTGGTAAAAGTAACAGACAATTTAGAGGCTGGGACCTCTGGGAAACAACTCTCTGACGGAAATGGAAATGATTTAGGACTTTTTGTTGATACAGATGGCGTTTTTGGTATTGGTGCGGCTGCAAATTTATCACTTGATATTAGCTCAAAAACTGATGCTGTTGGTTTACCAGTTGGAACAGATGGCAACAGACCAACAGGAGGAGCTGGTCAAATTAGGTATAATACAACTGACGGAAAATTAGAATTTTATGATTCTGCCTGGAGACACGTTGCCTCTGAAAGCTATGTCAATACAGAAATAACTAATTTAATAGCTTCTGCTCCATCAACTCTTGACACACTTAATGAGTTGGCAGCTGCCTTAAATGATGATGCTAATTTTGCAACTACAATAACCAATTTAATAAATGGAAAGCAAAGTATTGTAACAATAACAGTGACAGTTGTAGATGTCGGAGGAACCAATTATTTTTTTATAGATGGGACTCAACAACAGACAGTTACTTTGAGTGCTGGGTTCACATACAGATTTGACCAATCAGCTGCATCAAACTCTGGTCATCCTTTGCAATTTTCAACAACGTCAAACGGAACACATAACTCTGGTTCTGCATATACAACAGGCGTGACGGTAAGTGGTACCGCTGGGAGTACGGATGCTTATGTCCAAATAATTACAGAACAAGACACTCCAAAACTTTATTACTATTGCACTAATCATTCTGGAATGGGTGGAGCTTTGTCACATTTATCAGACAAACAAGACACAATTACAGGAGCTGCAACTACAATCACCAGCTCAGATTTAACAGCGGATAGAGCATTGCTGTCTAATGGTTCTGGCAAGGTTGCTGTTTCTGACATAACTTCAACAGAACTAGGTTATTTAGATGGGGTTTCCTCTAACATCCAAACTCAAATAAATGGAATTGGAGGCTCTCAAGATGTATTTAAAACCATTGCGGTTGCTGGACAAAGCAGCGTTGTTGCAGACACAACAACAGACACTTTAACTTTAGCTGGTGCCTCTGGCATAACTATAACGACCAATGACTCAACAGATACAATAACTTTTACAGGGTCTGGTTCTGGTAGTGGTGGAGCTTTAACCGTAGTTACAGAACAAGCCTCTGGGGATGGTTCAACGGTTGCTTTTACATTGTCAAATACAATAGCAAGTGAGAACAATGTGCAAGTTTATGTAGATGGTGTATATCAAACAAAAGATAAATATTCAACCAGCGGAACAACATTAACTTTTGGAGCTGGTAATGCTCCTTTAACTGGCACTAATAACATTGAGTTTGTTCATTATGTTGCACTAAGTGGAACACCAGCAATTGACGTTGATGTATTTAACGGAGATGGCACGACTGGACCATTTACACTTACAACAGAACCAGCGACAAAAAATAATCTCCAGATATTTATTGACGGAGTATATCAAAATAAAAGTAATTTTTCTACCTCTGGGACTTCGCTTACTTTTGCGACTGGAAGTGAACCACAAACAGGGACTGGAAACATAGAAGTGACACACATAAAAATTTCGTAAATTTGAATAAATTAAAAAAATGGCATTAACAAAAGTAACTCATGACGTATTAGAAGGTAGATACACCTCAGCTCAAGCTGTTGCATCATCCACAACAGTAACGCTTGACACAAGTTCTCACAATGTATTTACTTGGACATTAGGGCATAATGTGGAAATTAAATTTACAAATGTCAAAATTGGAACAACTGCAACCGTTGTTGTAACAGGAGCTTCGTCTGCTTATACTGTCACTCTACCAACAGCTGACGGAATAAACGGAGCTTCCTCAACATTTAACAGAGTAAGTGGAACGCTAGACAACTCAAACGGTACAAAAAACCTAATAGAATTTAAATTCATATCAACCTCTGAATGTTGGTATCAAATATCACAAATAGCATCATAATGGCATTAAAAGGAAAATTAATAAACGGAAAAATTGTAAAATTTGCTCAATTACCTAAATCATTTAGTGGACAAAATCATTATATAAACTTTGACAAAGTAAGTGACGAGGTTGCTGAAAAGGAGGGATTTTATGACATTATAATACCAGAACATGATTCAGTTAGTCAAGTAATTCACAATCTACATCATGACCCAGCTTATGATGATGGAATTAAAGTTAGAAATGTTTTTATTTATGATGTAAAAGATAGGGTTTTTGAAAGCAGTTTGGCTGACATGAAGGCTGACAAAATACAAGAATTAAAAGCTGTTGCTAAACGTCAACTAGAACTTACTGACTGGTATGTTATAAGGAAGGCTGAAAAAGGAACCGCAATTCCAGATGATGTTGAATCACAAAGAGACAATGTAAGAAGTTCTGTTGAATCTCAAGAGACTTCAATAAATGCTAAAACTAAAAAAATAGACGTTTATAAATTTAATATTAACTTATAATTTTTCATTATGAGTTTGGATAAAAAACTTTTTAAAGCTGTCGCAACAACAACGACAACAGATGCTGATGCAGCACAAGGGTTGATATTACACTTAGATGCTAACGATGAGGATAGCATTGAACAAGGTGGAGCTAATGATGGAAATACAAATGGCACTTGGTTTGATATAGCTAACCACGATTTAGTAACACCTTTAGCAGACAAGGCAA
>CAACVD010000139.1_pt1 | contig 31244 bp, 21 predicted proteins | sample 2381771 | NCBI WGS metagenome assembly CAACVD01 (sample SAMEA5211965, study PRJEB30684) | marine metagenome | biome: Marine; feature: Epipelagic; material: Water | collected 2015-10-15 | depth 15 m
ACCCTGCTGAAGAGAAACTTCCTAAGACTAGCAACATTGAGGGTAATGCAGATTTGGTAAACGAAGGATAGAGAGAAGGTTTTGATGTATAATGAAATCTTCGGGCATATCGTTTGAGAAAGAGACCGAGGCTCTAACGAAAAGAGTTCTTGATTTTTTTGAGAGAATCAGATACGCCTATCTTTCCGCCAAGGAAAACCCAAAGGAATATGGGAAAAAGTGGAGTAGCACTGTCAAGAACATCAGAGAGAACTTTGATGGTCTAGGTAAGTTTGCTGAACTACTGAAAGACAAGTTAAACGAGAAAGACCTATTCGATGACAGAGCCACTGACCCTGACTCTGCCGTTGCGAAGAAAGTCTATGAAGATGTAAAGAGAATGAGATTTGAGACCTCAGAGATAAGTGACCCATTCTCTAAGCAACTAGGTGACAAGGTATTGGAAACCTTGTTGGGAGATGAGGCAGTATTCGCTTCATTCATTCATTATGCCTTGAGAAGCCATGCTAACACATTACCGAAGAAGGCATGGGAAGAGGCTGAACTAAAACCGGATGAGATAACACAGAACTCAATCGGTTTGGATATAGAGGTCAAGGATATTCCTCTATACATCATCGAGCATTATGGTGATGGTAAGGATACTAAGAGAGTCAAGGGTAAATTCAACAAGGCTCTTTCTCTTCTGAAGGAGGTGTATCAGAGCAGATACTCCGAGGAAAGATGGAACAACCTGAAAGACTTGGATATCGCTAAGTCTGATGAGGAGAAGGCTGACGTAGATTTCCTAATACCTAACAAGCCAATGTATAGAATCTTTGAACTCGATGACATGAAGGAGATACTAGGTCTCAGTGGAGAGTATGTGGTTCAAGAGAAGTACGATGGGATGAGAGTTCAGATTCACAAATTCAACAACAAGATAAAGATATACTCCTACAATGAGAAGGACATTACCGATAAATGTCCTGACCAAGTAGAGAAGATGGAGAACAAGGCTTTCGGGGATTGCATCCTAGATGGGGAACTGATGCTGTTTGATGGAGATGAGCCACTACATAGAGCAGATACAATCACACATGTCTTCAAGAAGAAACTCGATGGTGGGAAACTAAGGCTGCATGTCTTCGATATCATGAGACATGAAGGTAGGGATTTGGTTGATGAACCACTACGAGAGAGAATAAACATCCTACTCTATCAATTCTCGCAGCACTCATCTGAACCACTTGCATTCCCATCGAAGAAGGACACAAGAATAGCAGACTCCATGAAGGAAGTAGGTGAGTATGCTGAGAAGATAATGGAAATGCCCACTTCCGAGGGTGTTGTCATAAAAGACATAGAATCCACATACTACATAGGAAAGAGAAAGAATCCTAAGTGGATTAAGTGGAAGAAGTTTGTTGACTTGGATGTTATAGTTCTAGACATGAAGAAAACTGGTAGTGGTATGTTCTCATACACAATGGGTGCAGGGCCATTGACTGCTGAAGAGAAGAGGGATATGAAATCCGTTGAGTATTCAGGAAAGGACTACGCACCAGTAGGAAAGGCACTGAACACTAAGATAGAGGTTGATGTCGGTAGCATAATACGAGTCAAAGTAGATGAGGTGAATAAGAAGAAGGGAGGTTTCAGTCTGTATTCAGCCAAACTGATTGAACTACCTGAAGTAGATGAGCCGGATAAGATTCGTACTCTAGAACAATTATCATCCAAGACCAAGAAATCACTTTCAGGGTTGCTAGAACCAGTTGTTACTCCTAAGAGTTTGGTAAACCCACTAGCAGTAGTTGCAGAATTACAGGCTAAGGATTCTAAGAAGGTCAAGAAATACACCGTGACGGATTACATTCACGGAGAGGCAGAAATAATTTTCAAGAGTGATGTTGATGGTTTCACTGTCTATGGTCTGAAGGGAGACACTCTGATGGAGAAGAATGCAATAGTAAACATGGATGAGATGCGAGACCAACTCTCCAAGTTCATCAAATCTAGGAAGAGCAAACTCAGAGTCATAGTTAGAAACATCATAGAAGATAACGACTCTCCCATGTCCTTCGATGAAATAGAGGAGAAACTAAGAGCAGAGGAGTCTGATGCGTATGATGAGGTTTTCGGTTTGCAACCTAGAGAGTTACTAAACTGGATGAAAAATCAAGATAGTTTCATAGATTTGTCAGGGAATAAGTTTGATAATTCTCCTGAGACTATTCAGAAGGACAAAGAAGAATCTGAGATGGCTGGCAAGTTTGAAGTTAGACAACGGGATGATGGAAATATAGACTTCATCATAGAAACCGACAAAGACAGGATGGCTTGGTTGATTGACATTGATGAACCAACAGACATCTATGATTTGTTCGGTAAGTCAGGCAAGTACCCGGCGATGGTATCTGAGAAAATAGACAGCACCAAGGTTCTAGATAGTGGAGAGTTAATCTTCGGTGTTCAAAGACATGGTTATCACGAATACAGAATGGAAGGTGACAAGTTCCAATCTAGAATACATTTCAGAGTCGTTCCGTTGAATGAAAAGAAGTCTTGGATTGTCTTCACAGGAAAACAACAAGAGATGTTAGACAAAGAGGGTGAAGATGCGATAATCAACATTCAAAAGGACAAATACCGTAATTTGGAGTTGCCGGATGTCTCTTCACCTGAAGATGAGTAAATCGCCTACTTCATATAGTAAAAGATAATTCCTTTTGTAGTGTTTGCACCGCAGGAGGTTTTGATTAAGCAGGAATCCGATACTGGTTTCTCCATACTAAAGTCAGATGAATTGACAATTGGAGGCTATGCATCAATAGAAGTAGTAGACAAGCAAAATGACTTGATAACACTTGAAGCATTAGAAAAAGCAGTATTAGAATTTATGAAAGAAAAGTCTTATCGAAACGTAATGTCAAATCATTCAAATGTTCAGGTAGGGGAGGTAGTAGAGCAATATCGAGATACTAACGGGGTATTACACAAGACAGGTGTTGACAACGTTGGGTTCTATGTAGTTATCAAAATGAGAGATGACATAGAAAAGGCAAAAGAAATCTCAAGAGGTATTAGAAAAGGAACTCTACGGTCTTTCAGTATAGGTGGACAAGCAATATCAAAGAAACAAAGGAAATCGGAGGAATACGGAGAATACAACGAGATTGACAGTCTTGAATTACATGAAGTAACAATCTGTGAAAAAGGTATTAACCCCGAAGCAAAATTCGACATATTAAAACACGAAAATGGAGGTGATAATTTGTCAGAAAAACTAGAAAGTGCATTGGAGGAGTTGAATGGTCTGTTAAAACAGGTTCAGGAAGCAACTGGTGCAACAATTGAAACCGAAAAAGTTGAAAAGGAAGAAATGGAAATGATGGAAGAAGAAACGATGAAAGAAGAAGAGGACAAAATGATGTCTGAAGACAAAATGGATGACGAGGAAGAGAAGATGTCAATGAAAGAAAGTGACATGGAAGAGAAGGCTCTTGACGAGGATTCCACTAGGGACTACGAGGCTGGCGAAACTGTCGTCAGTGGCGGAAGACCCGTTGCTGCACCACGACAACTAGGACCAATAAGTAAGGGTCTAGAGTCAGCAGACTTCACGACACTCGACTTGTCTGCGGAAAATGTTGAGAAAGCATACGAACAGTATCGTGCTGAACAACTTGAGAAGTTGGCATACGACAACCTCTCAAAGCAGTTTGAGGCTAGACTTGCTGGTGAGATGGAAATGAAGAAATCTCTAGCAGAGAAAGCAGAGTACGATGCACATTCAGAGGTATCTGCTCTCAAAGAAGAGTTTGCAGAACTACGCAAGGCTCTAACCGCAGAGAAAGATGAAATTCGCAAGGCTACTTCGGTAGCAATGGAACTACCTGAAGGTTTCCCAACGACTGCTGATGCAGTTGCTGAGATGTCTTGGGGAGATATCCACAACCTTGCAAGGAGAGTGAATTAAGATGAGTGCATATATTAACACATTAAAAGACCTAGAAGCAGCCACTTACGGCTACGCCGGAGCACAGGGCAATGCCCTATTGAAGTCTTCAGGCGTTGTTGGTGGTTTCGGAACGCCCCATGACGCAAGCAGTAACCCGTTTAGTGCATCTGCTAGTGGATTGGGAGACCTATACAATGTTCTTTACGGACAGAAAGTTTGGTCAATGCTTAACCAAGAAGTTAACGCTTTGTCCATGCTTGCAAAGAGGCCATACACATCTAGCGGTTGGAGAGTTCTAAAGAGCCGACCTGCTGGTGGAAGTGGAAGTGCATTCGGTATTGGAAGCACTGACCCCGGTACTGACACTGCTGACCTATCAGGCATCAGACCTGACAGAATTGGTGGTGTTGCAGAGAACGCAACTCTTGGTGGAGACTCTTCATTCAGAGCATTGTCTCCTGAGTACACCAAACTATACGTCAGCCCAAAGACTGTTGCTCACTTGTTTGAGTTCTCAGAACTTGGTATGGAACTTGCTGCCATCGATGATGGTGTAGGTGACATTCGTTCTATCGTTAGAGAGGACATGGGTAAGCACCACGCTGAAGTTCAGCAGAAGATGCTACTAATGCCACTTGAGCAATACGATGCTGGTTTCGGTGACATCGACAGAAACTACACTTCTCTAATGAAGATTGTTTCATCTGCTGCTGAAATCGCTGCAATGTATAACGACAACCTACTAGATACATCCAAGGCAGATTCAGGTCAGCCAGCAGTTGTTGACGATGTTGTAAGGCTATTCGGTACTTCCCGAACTGTCAACATCACTGGTTCTCACGGTAGCGATGAGAACGCAGTAGGTGTTGCTTCCTTCTTGGATGCAGAGGTTGACTTCGGTGCAGGATATGCTTCGGGTAACGCTAGGGCTCTAACTCTAAGCCTACTTAATGACATGATTCGCAGAATCCGTCAGAATGGTGGAAACCCGAAAGTTATGCTAACTGGATATGACACGGTACAGGCTATCGCTGACCTATTGCAGAGCCAAGAGAGGTTCATGGACAGGAAAGAGATTGTTCCAACCCACAACGGAGTTCGTGGAGTTAAAGGACAGGAAGTTGGTTTCAGAGTTGCAACATACTACGACATACCAATCATCCCAACCAAGGACATGCCTTCCACGACTGCTAACACCTCTAACGTACTGAGCGACATACTGTTCTTAGACACAGACCACCTGTGGCTATCAGTCATGAAGCCCACACAATACTTTGAGGATGGTATCACTAGTGGAAACCCATTCGGTGTTGGCAAACTTGGAAACCAAGGAATGTATCGAACTATGGGAGAAACCGGATGTTCGTTCTTCAAGGCCCAAGGTAAAATCACCAACATCAAGAGTGCTTGATTAAGATAACAATTAAGTGATGACGTAAAGTAGTGGCCTCTGCCCGTAACAGGGCAGGGGTTACTACCAACAAAAAAATAAGGTGATTATGATGGCGAATGTAAAATTGAAAGAACACAGAGTAACAGGCCCACTTCTACTAAGAAGAGGTGGAGAATCTTATGCTCTAACGGCACAAGAAGAAACGCAAGTTCCATTGAGAATAGCAGCAGGAATGCTTGGAGATGAAGGTCTCCTAGTTGAGTTTAATGCAGGAGATGAGAAAGACATATTGAATGCAAGTGACAGAACTCTAGAACTACTAAAAGAAGAGTTTGGTTTAGAGGGTGATGCTAAAGCAGTTCATGCAGCAATGTTCCCAAAGAAATCACTAGCCGCTAAAGCGGTAGAGGCTGTGACACCAGCACCAAAGAAAGAGGTAAAGGTAGAAGAGCCAGTAGAGGAAGAGCCAGTAGAGGAGGCTCAAGATTATTCACTTCTCACAGTAAAACAACTCAAAGTTATACTAGAAGAGAAGGGACTTTCCACAGATGGAAAGAAAGCAGATTTGGTGGAGAGACTAAGTGCGGGGGATGAGTGATGGGAACTCCTACCTGTCAAACCAGTGGAGTTCTATCGACTTCAACAGTGGTTTCCGCACATCATTGTAAAGTCATGAGCATTCATGCAACATCAACTGCAAATGCACTATTCACTGTCAAGATTTGGGACAGTGACAATTCAACAACTAGCGGAAAGAAGGAGGTAGCAAGACTGCAACTACATGCAGGTGGAACTGCTCAGACTATTGAGCAAGACCTACATGGTGTTCTAGTCGCTAATGGCATCTATGCACAGATAGCGACAGGAACTGGAACTGTTTCAGTTAACTTTGCTTGAGGTGCTTTCATGCCAAGTATAGATACAGATACCCGACTAGTAATGACAGTTCTTTTCGTTGGGGCAGTTAGTGGCGTTAACGTCTACTTCTTTTCACAGTATGGTTCAGCCTTCGTTAGTGCGTATGGTCCTTATCCTGTCGCAATCATATTCGGCGTTTTAACAGTAGGTGGGATAATGATACTGAAGGCATTATTCGATTTGATACTAAATGACTACATAGAGGATTTTCTACTTCAGCGACAAATCAACTCTTATTGGAACAGAAAGGCAAGAGATGAAGACAACAGAAAGAGAGTAAGGGAATCCATGAGAAACTTCCAACAACAGTTTGGAATTCCTATGGTTTACGGAGACAATGTTCTACCTAGTCTCCCACAATCCCAAGATACACAAACTGTTAGTCCTACTTTCCTGACAGGTTTCAATGAGTGATTAATATGGTTAGTGAAATCTTATTCGGGATGGATGAATCCACTCTCGCATATGATTTACAACGAGCACACTCTGCTGATGTTTGGTTTCTAAGAGCAAGATTTTGGTTTTGGGGGTCAGTTTCATCTATTGCTTGTTTCCTCTTAGGACATGGAGTAGCGGTTTTTGGAATCAACTTGTTCTCAGGTGGATGGCATATGCTTAGTTCCCTTTGGGGCGGTCATTGACTTCTCAACCATTTTAATGCTCTATGACATCCGACTCACTGAAGAGGTGATAGCGTGTCGGTAATGGCAGGGTTTGCAATACTAATGGTAGAAGCCATGAATAAGTTGTATAATCGTTTACATGCTATAAATTTTGGAGTCTACGGTGCTAGTCAAGCAGGTAAAACTACACTGCATAAGCAATTGATGACTAGAGGGGAAGTCCCTGAAATAGCAAAGAGAACAGTAGGCAGACATAGAGCAAGTAGAAAATTCGTGAAGATAGATGGCGATGCACATACTGTAAAGACAGCAGACATTGGTGGTCAAACAGTATATTGGGGTGAATGGGTAAAAGACATGCGTAGTAGGCATGTGAAGTATATCATATTCATGTTCGATGATAGACATCTAAGCAAGCACTATGACATTGAACAACAATTATGTTGGACGTTCCTAGTGGATACAATCTGCAATAAGTATTGGGAAACTGGTGGTAGAAAGAAGAAGAAACAAGACCATGATTTTCCAGTGGCAGTTGGGCTATGGGCTAACAAGTATGACTTATGGAAAGACAAATATCCTCATGATGGTAAAATAGAGAACCATCCAATTTTTGAATCATTCAAACCCGGTTTGCAGAAACTAAACGATGCTGGTATTCCTTGCCACAAATACATCGTTAGTGCTAAGTCGGATTCTGAAATGGTTTATCGAGGAATCCTAACAATGATAAAAGACTACTAGTTAGTCAGGATAGACAGGCTCATGGCGTGAGCCTATCAAGAGGAGTTGAAAAAACAATGGCAATGCAACAATTTCAGCCTCCAAGTCTTATTGGAGCAACGAATGCAACAGTCAATACAAATGGTGTCAATCCCTTCTTAGACCGCTACACTGCGGCAAGAGCGGCTGGCCCTGTAATGGCTTATGAATACAAGGCGATGAAGCCTAAGAAACAATTGAAAGAGATAGTCAAGGTACTGAAACCTGAGAAGAAAAAATTTCTAAAGATACCTTACTCTTTCAAATATAACTACAAAGACAGATGTGTGATATGTGGTACACAGAAGTTTTGGACAGCAGATGACACTAGAAGACCTCCGCTTCCACTTCATAAGGTTCGCAAGGGATATCCCATGAGAGGAACTTACTGTGAGAAACATGCGGCGATACACATGCAGTATGAAATGCTAGAACAACAGATACTAGCAGAAGAGCATGGTCTATCATTCAGTGCATACATCCCGTCAGCCAAGAGTCTCAATCCAGTGAATCTAGTAAAGTCAGGACCACTTACTAATCTAAGACAAGAAGACATTAATTCTCTTGCTTCTCTAGGTTGGAATATATCTCCTCCACAGAATGCCTCTGCATCTCCTGAAGAGCAATTGTATTCTCTAATGATTCAGCAATCAGCCATGTCAGAGAGAGTTAAGTCCTTATTGACGAAGGGTGTCGAAGTGCCTGTCGAGACAACGGAGAGTGAAGCATAATGGGATTATTTGGAACATCTAACGGAGCATTATCAACGCAAATGAACTCAATGAGTCAACAGAATTTCAAGTCTGTTAACAACTTATTGACCTTACAGGAGAACCATGTGGAAGAGTTCTTCCAATATCACGGAGAACAATTCCTGAATGCCTTTGAACAATTACTAGAGGATGTAACTACAAGAGTAGTAAGTCAGATGCTAGTCAAACTTCAATTCGTATCCAATAACAATGGAGACTTGGAGATACATCCTGACTCGTTATCAGAGTTCACTAGTATCACACAAGAGAATATAGATTTGGATATTGTCAATCTACTAGCGACTGCTGTTAACTCAGAAGTCATCATGCAGAGAAGAATGGCAAAGCAACAATATCTTGAATCACAAGGATTCACTTCTCCCTCACAGACAGGTGGAGGTGGGATGCAGTCAGCAAATCCGCAGGGAATGAACCCTGCACAAATACAAGGAAACAACATGGCAGTTGGTATGAACAATGCAATGAATCAACAGGCAATGGCCTTCAACAACACTTCAGGTTATCCTGTACCCCCACAAGGATATGACCAAATGAACAACCCATATTGGATTGACCCTACAACTGGTCAACCTACTTACACTCCACCACAAAGCGGTCTTGGTCTAGCACAAGGATTAGGTAAAGCCGTAGCATGGGCAAAGTGGTTGGCGTAGGTTGGGGCTAGATGAATGAGCGAGACTGTCATTATAGATACTGAAGTTATTCCAAGAGTGGAAAGAACTTATGAGTTGACCAAAGAAAATGTCGCTTCATTCGATGGTGATGCTAGAGAACTAGCCGATGACTATCTCATTCCATTTCTATTCAGTGGATTCCCTGCTAACTTCAGAAGAGGCGATGATGCCAATCTAGTTAGAACTAGAACTCGGAGGCTACTAAGTGCAAGTGCTAGTAAGTTTGAGAATGAAGATGAATTCAAGTTCTTCAAGAAGCACATGAAGAAACTATTCACTACGATAAAAAATGAGGATGTGATTCCCTCAGTAGACAGGAATGATACTCTCAGAGCCTCCAAGGATGTCTTTGGTCAAGAGAGAACCAAAAAAGAAAAAGATGAAAAAGGCAAAGTGAATGTAGTTTTAGATACTAGCAAGAATCTACTCTATGATAATCTAAAGGGAAAGAAGTTCAGGGAACTTACTGAACCTGCTAAACTTGGTGCTGCGTATACTGGTGGAACGGAAGAGGGAATGGCATTCAGAGGAAAACTGGAACGTGGTGTAGAACCAAAAGACCTGATTGACGAAAAGAAACTACTAAAAAATACTAAACTTGCAGTTACTGAAAAAAAAGCAACATACACGATAGAGATGAAGGAATACTATCGAGAAATTTTCAAAACTATGGGCATGGATGTTGATGACAATTTTGCTACGACAGCAAGAAGAAAGGAAACACAATACCCAACAAAGTATCTTGAGACCAAGATAGAGGAACAACTTACTCCAATTCAAGGAAAGAATGAATCAGATATAGCAGGACTCAAAACCACATATGACACTAATGCTAATGTAAAGATGGGTGAGATAAACGAGAATGGAGACTTTGAACCATACATGGGAAAATTAGATACTTTAAGGGAACAAGCAATAAATGAGTTGTTTGAAAAAAACAAGATAGAAGGTTTCCTCAAATTGTTCATGTCAGGAATAGGTGGATACTTCTTCAGACCTGTTGGTGACGACCAAAGGATAAACGTTAATGATGTAATCATAACAGTAGATTTTGGTTCTTCGATGAAACCTAAAGTCACCGTCACTCAACCTAATGATGAATTAGATTTGAAACTGATGTCACAGAAACAATTTATTCAAACAAGTGGGCTGGAAGGAACGAAGCCAGTTGCAAAAATAGCAAGCATAAATAGACTGGTGCGTGGTATGGACAGATATATATCGAGGTTGTGAAGATGAGTAAACTATCCTCCCCAAGTGATTTTACCAACATTAATGTGAACTATTCCCAAGGTAGGGGATTCTATACTACTCACACTGATGTATCGCAGTTATTGCAGATAGCAGCATTCAGTTCCGCTACGACACCCTCAATCGCTGAAGTAGGTAATCTAATCAAGAGAGCAGAGGAAAGAGTAGATGATATCGTAGGACATTCATACCGACCAGTAATATATCACAATGAGTTTCACAACTTTGAGTTCTTCAGACATGGAGCATACCCGATTCAGAGATACAAGGACTACGTTGGTTTTGTTCAACTAGAAAGAGCCGATGTTCAGAAGATAGTCAGACTAGAGGTTTGGAATGGTACAGACTATATTGATTTGGCATCTGCAACTGCTAAAGTAAAAGTCCCAAGTGGTCCTGAGAGTGGTTCTTGGAGAATAGTATTAGGAGTTGGAGCATATACTTTCCACCTCGATAAAGGAGTAGACTTCTTCGACAACTATGGACCTAAGACAACTGCCAGCCAAATAGCAGATGCAATCAACGAAGTCTTTCCACATAAGACTGCTAAGTTCACTGGTGAAACTGCTGCTAAGACTGTGACAGCCCAAGGAGCAAGTTCCGTAAATATATCCGACTTCTTCTATGCTACAACAGATAGTGAAGCAGGAGACACTGTTGTTATCTCATCCTTGCTTCTAAGTGACGATGGTTCTGCTTGCACAATCTCCTCTACTGTTGGGTCTACTACTCCATTTACAGACCACCAAGACCAAAGAAGACTCGGAGATTATTGGGCAATAGGAAAAGATGGAAAGATATTTTTCAGGCAAGAATACCCACATCTACAATCCAACTCAATAAGAGTCGTCTATGTAAGTGGTGAGGCTAGAGTTCCAGCAACCATACAAGATGCAGCGACCAAGTTGGTTGCGGCTGAAGTCATAAGACATGACGATAACTCCATCCTGATTGCCGAGACAGGTTCTAACATCGACCTGAAAACAAAGCATGACATTCTACTAGAGGAAGCCAATGCAATATTGAATGGTAAGAAGGATGTAATACACTTCATTATGTGATACTATGACTCAAGACTTGAAAATCCTAGATGACATTGCAGACAATATTAGAGAATCTAGGGCTGTGATGGATGAGTTGTCTATACTTGGTGTATCTCTAGGTATGTCTCAAAAACAGATTGATGCGGAAGTTAGAGAGGCTATTATGGCTCATATGGATAAAGTCATAGAAAAAAGAATGCAGAAGATACTTGGGTGATTGAATGGATGAAGTAACTTTGATTATTAGACTTCTACAAGACAATTGGAGTTCTGCTGCATCAACCTTAGTCAATGCTGGCGAGATAACTGTAAGTCACAATGCTACTCCTAAGTTCATTGACATACGTTCTATTGAACCCCAAGAAGGAAGAAGAGTAGACATAGATTCTGAATCTGTAATTGTAGTCTTTGAGGACAGTGCATCATCATCTTATCCGACTATTGATTATGCAGTTAGAAATGAAGATTTTACATTTACTCTACATCTAAGAGTTTTGCATAGGAGAGATATGACCAGTAACACGTTTTCTAGGGATAGATTACAGGCACTTTACAGGATTGTCAGATACATACTTGAGAACAATTCTTTTAGGCCAACTGTCTATGCAACACCCGCCGATAACACTTCGGCGGTCTTAGGAGATGCAGATTTAATACGACTAACATCTAGAAGTGAAGCGAATGATAGAGGGAAAAGACTATTGGGATATAAGATTGGAGTGGAGTTAAAGAGGTTTGCGAGAGCGACAGTGTGAGGGAAAATAAATGGTAAGTAATGAAGTGTTTGTAGGTGCTAATGCACAAGTAGGTTTTTGCCCTGAGTTAGATTTGTTTTTCCCAAAAGGTAGTATTGATTCCGGTAAAACGGTATTCACACTATCAAGTGGACAACAAGGAGATACGCTACTTGTTGCAGGTCTCTATGCTGGATGCATGGCTAAAGTAGACCTAAACAATTCTGAGAATGAAACAGAATACAGGATGATAGTATCCAACACCACTACCGCAATTACTCTCGATGCTGCTGTAAGTTCAACTGGGGATAACACTCACAATCTAACTATAATGGCATTCGGTGCTCCTGCCTATGCAAAGAAAACATCAGGAGGTTCTCCGTTGATTCAGTCAGACAACTGGGTAGGGCTTGTCAACACATTCACCCCACCTAATGTAGAGGTGGAGATGAAACAACTCAACCTAGCAGTTGCTGGTGGTAGGAACTTCGATTACCAATACAAGGGAGCAGAGACAGTCAGTGGTGGCTCTCTCGACCTATCTCTGAACAACGGCTCTTGGTTGTATTACACTCTTGGTAAGATAACAAACCTAGCAGTTACAGCAGGTGCTAGTGGCTCACATTCAGGTGCTAGTGGCTCACATAACGGAGTAGGATTCACTGTTGGAACTAGTAGTGGTAGAAAACTTGTGAGAGTAATAGGACAGAACATGTATCCTGAGATATTCGATGGTTCTGATGGTGCTGATGAGGATATAGTATTACCTTCAAGCGTACCATTCAATGACAACGGTGCTACATTTAGTTACACTATTGAAGAAGCAGATAACGATGTTCTACCATCCTTCGCTCTTGATGTGGTATACAGAAAAGCAGGTAGTCGTGCTACATCGTCTGTACTAGACTCACTCACACCGAATGAGAACATGTACTCTAGAATATTCACAGGCTGTCAAGTAAACAGCCTAGCACTCAACTTTGAAGAGGGACAAGAACTCAAATCAAGTGTAGAACTAGTAACAAGAAGAGCATTCGATGCACCTAATGGGTACATACCACTAGGAGGAAACGGTTCTGACTTGGCTGCTCCATCAAACTCATCAGGCGGAACTGGTATGCATAATTACAGTGCAACACTGACTGACAACTACCCGTTCCTATTCTCAGATGGAAGCATCACACTATTCGGTCAGTCTATGGCTAGAGTAAAGGCTGGTTCTCTAACAATAGCAAACAACTTGACACCTCAGAGATTCATTGGGAACTACAACAGAGAAACTATGTCTGCTCACATACCCGGACAGAGGACATACGAACTCAGTCTAACTATGCTAATCACAGACACAAAACTTTGGGATGAGATGAGAAGTGCTAACGAATCATCAGGTGCTCTACGATTGAAGTTTGAGAAAGACAGTGGTGAGAAGATAGACTTGCAATTTGCAGACTACACAATAAATTCAGTAAACGTGCCTTTCCCTGAAGACAAGGGGGCAGTGGAAGTAGAGGTAACTGCTTCTGCTAGAACTTTAAGTTCATGCAACTACACTGGAAAGTGGGCTATTTACAACATCGGTGGTCAGGCAACAGGTAATTAGGAGGCGTAACCAAACAGGTAACGCTATCCAATTTTTATTCCATCAACACGTTTGTTTGTTGATTTGTTTTGTAGGTGGAAAGAAAAATGACAGAAAAAAAAATTGTAAATGATAAGAATACGCTGTTCGCAAGAATGGCAACCGAAAGCCATCATCTCAGGGTTGGTCCTGATAGTGATGAATACCTCCAAGTTTGGGTCAAAGAACCAACTTGGTTACAGGTAGAACAGGCATTGTCGTCTGTTATGGATGTGGATGCTCAAGGGCAAACCTTGGGAATCAACCTTAACAAGATGTATCGCTTTATGGTTGAGAACTTCGTAGAGAAGACAGAACCTCAACTAAACACTACCGACCTGATTAGACTCAATCCGTACATCGGAGCACAACTAAAAGAAATTCTCCCAAACCCATTTTTGGATGTTATGGGGGATGATACGGGAAACGAAAACTAGTTCGGAGGGCTTTGAAGGGTGGAAAGGTTGATGCAGTTATGGGGATGAAGATAATGCTCTATACATACTGCACTGCCTTTTCCGTTGACCCTAAAGACGCATATGAAACACCAGCAACCTTGGTTAAGGAAATGTTGGAAATACATGGTGAAGTGAAGAAGATAGAATCGGAGGAACTAGATAAAGCAAGAAAGGGGATGTGATTTAGTTGGGAGTACAAGACGACATTGACGAAATCAGGAAGTCCTTCAATGAAATAGACAAATCTATTATTGATAGTGCTAAAGAATACAGAACACTTTCAGAATCTATAAGTAAAACAAATAAAGTCTTAGGCTCAAAGAATTGGCAAATTTTCTCAAGGTTCATTTCAGGAACTCCTCTTTGGAGAATCCAAAACAGAATCAAGGCAACAGTGATGTTGTTGAATGAACTGCAATTAGCAGGTGAGAAGAGAAGAAGTGAACAGGCAAAGGAACTGAAGAACTTCTCCAAACTCGCTAAACTTCAAAGAGACAACGTAGGTATACAAGATAAACTGAATTCATTAAAGGAACTAGCAGGTAAAACAGACCAAGACAGTATAGATGCATACAAAACGCAAATGGATGCTTTGAGAACAACCTCTGAGATATTCGATGGTATGGTATTCAAATTAGGAAACCAAAATGATGCCATAAAACAAATGAGCAGTCTGATAAACAGACAAGTTGAAGCAGGTGCAAAGTTAGAAGAGCAAGCAAAAGAAACGGCGAAACTTAGAAAGAAAGAGGGAGAAGGAGAGTTTCAACATCTTGGAAGAATAATGAAGTTTAGAATAAAAAACAACAACATGATGAAATCATTCAATGCATTCAAGAAAAAATCAGACAAAGAAGGATTTGCCTTCACCAATAAAAAACATCAGAGAGAAGTACAACTCACTAAAAAGATGCAGCAGATTGCTGCTAAGGCAGGACTAGACCCACAAGAGTTATTGCGAAAAGATGGTTCAATGAAAAAACCAACCTCTGACAGAAATAAAAACCAAGTAGCGATGAGAAGAGGTGCTTCAGGAAAGATACTAGACCCCAAACAATTCAAAGCACTTCAGCAACTACACAAACTAGGAAAAAAGCAGAATAACCTAAGTAGAAGGTCATACAGAATGATGGCTGCACCCTTCAAAGTAATGGGTGGTTTCTTCAAGAAAGTATTAGCACATATGTTGAAGATGGTGTTTTATGCTGCTGCACAATTCATGAAGATGTTATTGCTATTGTTAGTGACAGTAGCCGCATTCAAGATGATTCAGCCATTCTTAGGCAACATCAAAGACGCTCTTGAAATGGCTGTCAAGGTTCTACTAGATGGATTAGCATTGATATGGAGTGGATTGAGTAACATATGGGAAGGCATATCAATGATGGTAGATGCTATAATGAATCCAAGTTTTTCGGGATTCATGGAAGGATTGTGGAAATTACTGACAGGTATGGCACAGGTTGTTGTTGGTCTACTGCAAGTGGTGTTCGGAACTATAATCGCTGCTGGTTTAGGTTTCATATCTAGCCTGTTCAATGACGGCGTTGAAAAAATCGGCGGAGGAATACGAGGAATAGCAAGTGGAATCGTCAATGTAATCAAGGGAGTATCAGGAGTGGCTGCTGGAATACTACTAGTTGTTGGAACTATTGGGCTGCTAGTTGGTGCAGCATTTGCTCTTCCTGTATTACTTGCTGCTGCCGTTCTTACTGGAATATACTTATTGTTTACTAAGTTTGAAGGATTCTTCGTGGACGTACTTACTTCCATAGGTGAAGGGCTTTCATGGCTGAAAGAAGCAATTCTTAATCTTCCAAAAGGAATCGGTGATGCAATCAGGAATGTAGGTGGCGGGATAAAGAAAGGAATCGGTAAGATTGGTGGCGGGATAAAGGATTTCGTTGGTCTATCAACAGGAGGCAAGATAAGTCAAAGCGGGATGGCAATTGTTGGAGAAAAAGGACCGGAGTTAGTCACACTTCCTAGAGGAGCACAAGTACATTCTAATTCACAATCTAAGGCAATGGCATCCTCAGTCACTAATCACATAACTGTGCAGGTAACAGGTAGAGTAGGTGCGAGCGACACAGAGATACGAGATATCGCAAATAAGGTAGCGAAGGAAATCAATTCAAGAATGAATAGAACAGCAACATCGGTGGTGAAATTCTAATGGGAGTAGGAGACAATTATACGAACTTCAGCGTTTGGCTGGAACTACAAAGAAGAAACGAAGAAGGCGGAGATAGAGCAATCAACAGAATACCCTTGTTTGTGACTGAGATTCAGATAGCCACATCCAAGAGCGTTCCAACTATTCCTGTTCCTTTTGCAAGTATAGGGACTGGAAAATCTGAGACACTAGCCTTTGACATGGGATTAGCGAGTAAAACAGTTAGTTTGACTGGTGTTTTCTTGAATCAGAAACTATCTAAGAACTCAGGGGAGACGATTGTTCATCCTGTTCTATCGCCTTTTGAAATGGCACAATTGATTCATTCCTATGTCGATAGCAGTGCAGCACAGGATGACCAAGCAATGAACAAACTGATTATTCTAATACCTAGTAGAGTAGATACTAACTTTCTACCACACACAGATACTAGCGAATCAGATGACATAAATGCACTTCCTCAGATACCATTCACCTTTGAGAACAGAAGATACGATGAGAGATTCAAGAGAGTAGCGAACAACTACCTGCCATCTGCTTTAGAGATAGATGAGTCACCATTAGAGGCTTTCAGCAATATGGCGGAGGCTGAAGACCTCTTGGGTATGACTGGCTTCATTCGCTCCTTGAGCACTACATTCAGTGGTGAGCAGCCCAACGAGGTTGGCTTCAATCTTGATTTTGAGATAGCCACAGTATTAGCGGAGAACCCGATTAACAGTTTGTAGGGATTACTATGGCATCAACAGCACATGTAGGAGAAAGTAGGGCATTGGTCTTTCCTGTAATGTGCAACGGATATCTACAATTAGATTACAGTGAGAGCAATACTTCCAACTACAAGCATAATCTATGGGGTCACAAGGATGAGGGGTTCACCTTTGAGGCGATAGTGTCTCCTTATGATGTAAATGGAATTGGTCATAGAACAAGTGGTCTAGGAAGACTAGATAGTACCAATACACCACCAAGCCCAAACCTATTGTTGGATGACCATGCAGATGCGACCTCAAACTATCAGAGTGTCAGTTACTTCGGCTCAGGTAGGAACACTCACAAGATGATGCTGTTCCACAACCCATACTTTCAATTCTACTTGGAGAATACAACTTCCTCCAACTTCAATCAACCAGCAGAGTACAAACTGGTATGCAAGTTGATTTCAGGTAGCAAGACTCACACGATTGAGAGTGACGCTGTGATAACATCCTCAAATCGGTTGAAGGGATACTATGACTCTGAAGGATTCTACGATAATGGGGGATTAGTATCTGATAAGACTCAATTAAGCACCACTGCTAATGTCGCATTTGAGCAAGCGGCAGTAACTATAAGCGGTAATCTAAATTCCTTCACAAACACTGCGGCGGTTTCTCCTACACTTGGAACAGCGACAATAACTGTGGCAAGTCAACCATCGACTGTTTCAGGAGCGATGGATACTGCTGGAACAAGTGCTGCTTTGGCAACAGGGGCTATAACATTCAGTAGTGGTTGGAGTCCTACCCCGATAACAGCAAGCACTGCTCCTAGTAACAACAATGCTATCATTTTAAGGAACAGACAAACAGGTTCAGGAACTAGTGCAAATAAAACATTCAGATTCTTTTACATCGATAATTCTTCTAGTAATGGATTTCCTCCTGAAATGCAAGGGGCTAGTGCAAGAATATCGGACATGGATGGTATGGCGGGTATGACGGGTGGTGGTCTTACAGTCGATGCATTAACCGAAGCGGGATATTTACCGACTGACATATTTGTTCCTGAAGTGGGTTTAACTTCTAGTGGTAGTAGTCAAAATTTTAGATTAATGTTAAACCAAGCAATCAACTCATTCAATGGTGTTGGCAGCAACCCAAGTTCAGGATTGGATATTACTGCTACAACTCTCAATGTTACTGGTGTTACAGGAACTATTTCATTGACACAAGATGCTACTGGAACAGCAGGAAACCATAGCACTACTCCTAATACTGGTCCTGTTATTGGTTCTAGCATTGCTAACGGTGGTAAGTTGACTGCCACTGTTTTCTCAGGAGGAACAAATGCTGTGGGTGCGACAATTGTTCCTGCTAAGATTACAATAGCAATGAGAGGAAGCAGTGGGTCTCTTCAAACTAGAAGATTCAAGTTCTATGCAAGTGGAACAAATGGCAGCACTACGACATCGGATGGAGAGACAGTGTATAGAGTCTTACAAGGAGGAAATACAAATGTTACTGCTAACTACTTGGCTGCTGCTATCAATTCTGCGTTCACAGGAGGCCAATTCTCAGGAAGTGAAGCAGTGTCACCAAACATAACAGGAACTGGTGGCAACGTAGTTACAATAACTTCACCCGCAACAGGAGTACAAAGTAGTCAAGTAGTACAGAAAACCAGTCACTATAACTCAGTAGTGACAATTGGCAGCAGTCCTTTTTCTAATTTCGTTGCAGGTTCTTCCGCAGTTACTCCAACCGCTTTCATCACTTTGACAGACTCTGCTGGAAATGTTGTAAGATACAAGCCTAGTAAGGGACAGAATGGTGAGAGCACAGGTTCTACTGGAACTGAGAATAGTGGTGTTACATACTTTCTCAATGATACTAGTAGCACAAATAATACTGCAACTAACCTTAGAAATGCAATAGCCAGTGCAAATGGTCATGCTCAGTTCAGCCCTGCGATGAATGCATCCTCAAGTAGCAATGTAGTGACTCTTACAGCAACAGCACCAACTGGGAGTCACGCATTGGCTAGAACATCGAACATGTCTTCACAGGTTTCCGTATCGTCATTCAGTGGTGGTAGTGGAAATGCTTTCTCAGTTAGTTCGGGTGAAGCCGATGGCATTGGTGCTGGTAATCAGGTCTTCAACAATGCAGGTGTATTTGTTGGAACAGTTTCCACAGTAAGTGGCGTAAATATAACTCTAACTGCCTCACCTGCTACGCCTATTACCTCAACCATGTATGTATCACAGCCTAAAGAGGCAATGTATATTGAACAGTTGAATAAAGTGTCATGCTCATTCGACAAGAGACATGTAAATATTTATTTGAACAACATATTGGTTCAGAGAAAGAAACTGGATATTAAAAACTTTGAGTTTGATGATGTGGATTGCTACATAGGACAGGATGGCTCAAACACGAATACTCAGTTCATGGGCGAGTTGTATGAAGTATCAATGCACAAAGGACTTCAACCCTGTGCTACTATATCCACTTTAACACCTAACTTCGGTGATACTTTGTTCTACTATACTTTTGGTGAGTGAGATGGCTAAGGCAAATGGAACTTTTACTTATCCGATGTCCTCTCAGAAGAACATTGCTGATGCTGGTTCAAACTACGATAACATACTATCTGAGTTCAGTACCGGAACAGCGTTCAGAGATGTGACTGTCAATCCCATCCTGAAGACAACTCATGTCGATTCAGAGACCATCACCTCATCAGTTACTTCAGTGCCATCAGCGATATTCACTGAAATAAGAAAAGGACCACATGATAGCAGTATCTCAAATGACTCAAATACAGGCGTAGGAAACAGAATACTGCCTGTAAGTACAAGTCTTTCTGATTATGGAACTGCTAGAGACAATTCTGCACCGTTCAAAATAAAGGTGTATAGTTCTGATGCAAGTGGCGATACTAACAGAAAGTTCGTCTACAATACTCAAGATTCTCCTGACACAGACACACTAGGAATCGACATAGACAACTATGACTACTTCATCCTACTCAACCCATCCATAATACAAGACACTAGTTCTACGACTCAGACATCTGTTAGACCACACTTTGCAAAGATAACAGGAATAACTAGTTTCGATGAGTTTGGGGATGGATTAGAGTTCTCACCTAAGTATCCCGTACCAATACCAAAAGGAACTCAGTTTGAGGTATTCAAAGGACCACATAAGATAAATGACACAGATGTAGTTGCTGTCAGTTATGGTCTGAGAGGAGATGCCAATGCAAGCACTGACAACTACGATGTGCTTAATTTCGTAAGCAAGCCTACGTTTTACTTTTATAATGACAGACTTGAGCAGGATGACCAGTTAGACTACATGGAAAAGTACACTCTAACTAGGCTACGGTGGTTCTCTATACTGACTAATATAACAATCACGGATACTGATGCACACACCAAGTATCAAGAAGGCAGTAGTTCTGTTAGATTTGAAGTTGCAAGTTCCAGTGATACAGATAAGTTGTGCGAAGGAATGTCCATCTTCAATAGCAGTAATGTATTCTTAGGGAACATAAAGGACATTAGTGGAAATTTCTTTCAACTAGATTTTGCTAGAATAGCGATAAGTGCAGATACAGGCAATTCTCAGACATATAAAATCGGTAGAGGAATACAGAACGTAGTATTCAGAACTGAAGCGAAGATAAAAGGAACAATACCAAATAAAGGCAGACAGAAGTTGGATGCAATACTTGTAGACAATTTGAGAAACACTGACAACTCGGATAATAACTTCAATCCCTCTTTTTGGAGAAAGGCATTCGTCAACATGAGAAGACATGAGCAAGATAGCACTACTGCTACTGTTGACGCAACTCACTTTGATGGGGAGTTGAATGGTCCTGCGAGATACATAACATCAGACCCAAAACCCTTCAGGAATGATAAGATAAGCCCGATGTCGGATATCATAGTCAATAGCCCAAGAAACAGAATGAGCAAGATTGCAAAGATGATAGGACTCAACAACTCAGGAATGTTACCTCATAAAATACAAAGGGGTCAGAAACTCAAAGTCCTTCACACTAAATTCAGTGATAAGACCACAATGAAGGAACTACCAGTATTGGCTTCTAAGACTACTAGTGCAAATACTATCACTTTCACACAGGTAGATTCAGCCCATGACTATCAACTATCTGAGAAACTACCAGTGAACTCAATCATAGAGATAGGAGACTATCATTATGTCGTCTCTTCATTTGGTGCTAAGAGTTCAAGCAGTCAAGTCCTAACAGTAAAGGCTCGCAAGACGAAAACAGAGAACACTTTCAGTTCAGGAGCAACAGTTCATGAGTTTACAAATTTAGTTCCAAAGGTTGTATTTTGGACAGGCGTACTAAATACCGATGGTTTTGATTCTGAAACTGATGTAATATATGCAGACAATCACCGATTGTCCGTTTCAGATTCTACAATCAAGAAAGAAAATACCAAGTTTTACAATTCAAGAATTACTTTCAATTCACTTTCACATCATGAGAACCTCGTTGACTTCATCGATAGAAACATGCAATACGTCAAAATTCAAGACGCAAGTAGGAAGTTCTATCAGAATTCCAACATTCAAAGGTTCTACTATTATGATAACTCATTCAGCCTTCAGCAAGAGGCATTCAGTGGAATAGTAGAATCCACTGATAATATGACTGAGAATGGTCTATCCACCATGATTATCGAAGGTAGGGACAACTCATCTGCGTTGCTTAACAAGTTGGTGAACAGAAACCTCAATCATACTGAGGATATGATATTCAGCACTTTGAACCCTGTTCTTCCTCAAGTTGGGGAGAGTACAAATAATGCAGATACAGTAGTGACCAACACATCATCAAACTCAATATTAACTGGTACTATTACTTGGCCTACTAGTAGTGGAGATAGAAACGCCCCAAAACATTCTATTGCTGTAATGACAACTGGTGAGATAATTGGTGAAGTGGAGAGCAAGGCCACAGTTGGTAGTAATTATGTTGTTACTCTAAAACATTCATCAATTCACACTGGAAGCAGTAAGAATGTCAGATTCATTGACCCATATAGGTTTTCAAACTATCTCTCAGGGGTAAAGGCACTTGGGAGCAATCCTCAAATTACATCTACTACTGACTTCAAAGGAGTGAGTGACAAGGGAGTGGTTTTCCAAGACAGCGTTAGTTTCTTCAGGGCAGATGACGGAACTCTAAGCACAAGAAACCTAGAGGGAGCATCAAACACAGTTGATACCGTTGGTTCTACATCCAACAGTTCAATACACAAGTTAGGCTCTTTCGTTAATAATAGAACGCTTGGCTTCGACATAGGAGAAACAATTAGCATAGATGAGTTAACTAATACACTATCATCAGCAGACTCTGTGTTTGCACTCAAGACTGTAAATGAGTCAGGTGTAGATACTGAAGATGTCAGTGTCATGTCTTTGGCAAGTGAGCCGTATGATGTCATCTCCTTTGAGAGCAAGGATGATGGAGGAGCAACAATGGAGATTGCACCAAGATGTCCGTTGGTTCTAGGTAGGGTAGTCAACAATGAGGATGATACTAGAAGCAACCACTCGTTCTATCTATTGAACACTCCAATAAACAATGGCGGATTCCTACATAAACTTATGAGACATGTTTCACAGAAAATCTACACAAGTGACCATGTATACAGATATTGGGATTTACAGAAGTTCAATGATGGAACTTTGATTGGCAAGGATGCTGGAATATACAAATCAGCATCTAAGATAAACTCCTATGCCATATCACATCCGATAGACACAGATGGAACGCTAGGCAGTTCAACATACATAGCAAATAACAGACCCCTTCTAGGCAGCAACTTCCTAGATGATGACCTGACTATGTTGAACACAGCATCAGGCCCATTCGTAGATGACACTGGTGGTACTGATAAGACACCACCACAGAAATCTTTACTGACACGAACAAGTACCACTAGTTCAAGAGTACCGATTTCATCTACTGTTTTGAAGAACATAGATGACAAGGCACAGGTGTATGAGATATACAGCACAGGTGACTTGTATCCTTACTCCAAGTTGAGGTACAACAACCTTTCAGCGAACACCCTTGAGTTCAGTCAATTGGGATGTCTTCTGCAATCAGAGGGAACACAATCCGCAACAGTGGTGAATCACAGGGACTATGATGGAACGACTAGAATGACTGACATACGAGATGGTAACTTTGAGTCTGTACCGATAAAGTCTGCAACCAAGACAACCGACCAACTGAAGAGATTCGGTATTGCTCGGTTAGTGGAGGCTACATTCGACTGGCATTTTAATCCAGTTGATTCCGATAACATGCCGACACCTGAAGAATCAGAAGTAACGTTCTTGAACTATCAGATGTTTAAGGCTAGAACTACTGCTACTAATCTCACACTTAGCATCACTGGTAGCAATGTCATACAACTTGAACACACGACTGGCTCTAACATTACTCTGAGTGCTGGTGATGCGGTATTCAGAGTAGATACTGGTGAAATGGTGGGATACAAGGATGGTGGTTCTGACGTAACAATCGCAAGTGGGAGTGCCGTTGCTATCAATTCAGTGTCTAATACTTGGCAAGGAATGACCGGATACTTGAACACAAGTAATAGCATTACTGACCTACCAGTATACATAAGTCCTGAATATAGAAACTTGACCTTTACTTCCCCAATCTTCAAGGGAGTCTTGAGGGATGAGGAGACAGATACTCAGAAGGAAGGCAAAACTGACCTAACAAGTATATTCTTAGTTAGACCGAACTATGAGTCAACGGGTTTCTCCTTCGCTAATCTCAGGGGAGATGACGTTACCACACAAACAAGTGGTACTTATGTGGGGGGAAGTACCACGCTACAAGTATCGAGTGCATCTTCCTTCTCTAATGCAGGTGTTGGAGAAGTGAATGGAGTCAGGATTCGTTGGTCTAGTAAGAGTGGAAACACCTTGACTCTAGATACGAATGCAGATGACAACTTCTTCTATCTCAATAGAACTCAAGTGGCTTCAGGCACTGATATAATTGAGTACACGGATAACTTCGATGCACCGAATATTCTTTTCCCAATCGTCTTCGATACTCTAACCTCTAGTGTAAGTAACGCAGGTAAGGATGTCAGCCCATATCATCCTGATTATGCTTGGAGTGGTCATGCGGATTACAGTGGTCATTACTATCATTCATCGAGAGTTTTGGCAAGCAACGTATCTAACCAAACCACTTCTACCAGTTTAGTTGACTTAGATAAGTTAGGATACTCTGATGACGCAAATCCATACAACAACACCATTGGTGTTTTCAGAAACATAAGAAAGATATCCACAACAGGTCCAAATCCTGACATTATTCAAACTAGTGCTAGACTAGGTGTGAACACATCATCAGACTATACCTCTTGGATAGGTGCTACTGATGTGTCTAGTAGTCAGGTCTATCAGAACACAAGAAACACGATTGTCTTCAATGAAGGAAGTAACTACTACTCTCTCAGTGGTATCAATAGCATGAGGAAGGATATGGTTTCTAGTGTCAATGATAGAAACATAACATTCTTGGAATCGTTGGAAGATGAACAAGTATCAGGAAAGAGGGAGACATATCATCGTCTTGCTACAACTAGCGGTGGTGGAATATACAAGGCTCAGATGCTAGTCAAACCATTCTTGGACACTGGTGATAGCAATGTCAGTGTCAACGATGGTCTTGGTCAGGATTCTAAGACGCTAACAATCAACATAGAGAGCAATACCTCTCAGCACAATTGGCTTTCATACGTTCCGAATCTAACAGGATACTACCTAGTTCCTGAAAGGGGGTATGAGAATCTAAATCAAGTTACTAACGGAGCAATATCTGACCCATCTCTAGGTGCTAATAATTCTGTTGAACTAGGAACAAGAAGGGAATTGAACTCAACAGGCATCATCAGAATAGAATCACATACGCAAGGGCAAGTAAGTTACGGCGACTCCACTATTGACCATGTTATAGTTGGAAGTTCCGCTTTCAACAGCGATAGAATTTACAGGCTCATGAGGTTTGCAGAGACAACCTTCAGAGATACTCCCAACGAAATAATACTCAATAGACTTCACTACACTGGTTTGGATTACAGTCTGACACCATCTAGTTTCAGAACAGGTAAGACGAAAGCGGTTAGACACTTCGATGAGAAGTTGGCTGAAGGAGTTCTATCGATGTATGTTGTGCTGAATACAGATACATTGGGAGGTGATTCTTCTAATAGTAGAACTAGTTCTATGTTGTTTTCAGTGAACCCATTACTTGCACATGCAATCATAGGATGTACTAGTGGTTCAACATTTGACATGTTCATCACTGATGGAACTAACAAACAGAGAAAGAGAGTAACATACACCTATGGTCTCTCAGATGACCAAAGATTGTATGAGTCAAAACTGACATTCAACGATACAATTACTGGTAATGGAATTGTGTCTTTTTCTGAAGTAGTAAATGTAGAGTTGGATAGAAAACCTGATTTGGATAATGTTACCTCTTGTCATATCGGAACGACCATGCTGGTTGGAGAGGAGATTGAGACTGCCATAGATAGGATAGCAAAAGAGGCTGGAATGACTACTGACACCATCCAAACCCAATCGGTATTCACAGGAAACATAGTCAGTAGCGTCAGTAACCACATAGTAACATGCAAGAAGGCTGTTGTTGGCATAGAAGCAGGTGATGTGATATATACGCATGAGGGCTTACCAATAGGCAAGGTAGCCAGTATCTCAGGTAGCAATATAACATTCAATGATGTTGACAGTGACCCTGATATCGACCTTTGGTATACCCCATTAGTCAATGACGAACTGATAAAGAGAGAGAAGAAAACATTCATCGCCACGAATAACTTCACCGAGGTATCTGCATTTGATGCGATGAATATACTAGCAAGTAAGAAAGAGATGGATTTCAACGTAGACGGGGAGCATATAGATTTCAGAAGACTAGGGAGAATAGACTTGTTGGTTAAGAAGGAGATAAGTTACAAGACTAATAGGCTATTCAAAGTGGAATCTAATGCTGCTCTATTTGCAAAGGCGAGCAAAGTGACAGTCGTAGGTGATAGAGTCAGTCAATCTGCATCAGAGGATATAGATGGAACAGAGATAACATTCGTAGACTCAACAATAAAGACAACACAAGATGCTTTAGTTAGAGCAGTTGAGTTGTTGCAATTGCACAATAGCGATACTAGAAGAATAAAACTAACCTTAGAAAGAAAGGGGCTGGAAACATTGGAAGCAGGAGATGTAGTCAGCCTGAGTTTCGATGCACAGAACATACCAAGTGGGAACTACATAATATTTGAGATAGAAAACGTGCTGTCAAGTCAAATCACAATGACAGTTGGAACATTCGACAAGACAATAGCAGAGAGACTAACTGAATTAGGAACTGGACAGAGACAGAATACTGCCACCACTTTCAATAAGAATAATGTGACAGGAGGAGATACCACTCTTTTTGTTGATAAAATGAAGATAGAGGTAACTAATGTCACTTACACAATCTCAGGAACAAGTGCAGTATCAAACGTTGGCTTTAATGCAAAGGTAGGTTTCTTTGATGATGGGGCTTCCGAGAACCTAGATGCTGAACTAGACAGCAGTGGAACAGAAGTTGGGTTCAGTAGAGGAAACGTAAGTGTGATAATAAAATACGATAGCGAGGATTAAAGATGACGATAACGAACACAGGAGCAAACGAGATAGCAGACCATATAGCAGACACTTACAGGGTGGTTGCAATAGGAAATGGCGGAGATACAACTTCCTTGCAGTCTACTGGTTTGAATAGTTTCGTTAGAATGAAAACAGGAATCATACCTAATGTCGCAGGTTCTTCTCTAATATACAACGTGAGTTTCACTGGGGCGGAGATACCATCTTCGGGAGTTTCCGAATTAGGTATATTCAAAACAGGAACAAGTGAGAGTAATGGAACGACCCCACCTAACGGTATTTTATTGAGCCGAGTCACCTTCACAAACACCGGAGTAGTTGGGTCAAGTGACACAGTTTCATTTCAAGTAAGGTTAGAGGTGGGTAACGAATGACAACAAACACAGGCATAATCAGTGGAATGGATACTAGTGTAGTACAACTGAAAGACGGTGTTGACAACGTTCACAGTGGTATAATCAAATCACTTCAAGCGGCTACTGGTGAGAACAGAGGAATAGATGGATTCGACCTAACAAACCAAAGTCTGAATGGCGGAACTACTAGATTCACTGTTAGTAGCGGTAAGTTCCTTAGAAATGGTAAGTTGTTTTCTATTGGGTCTGCAACTAACCTAGATACTACTACTAACACAATACAAAGTGGAAGTTCTGATTGGTATGGTTTGATTGTTGTTTGCGATGGTTCAGAGAGTGGAGAAACAGAAAATACGTTGAAATGGAGACATGGTGGAGTCACAGGATACAATCTTAGAAACACATCTGCCACTGTTGCAGAACTAAAGAGTGGAGACATACCTCTCATCGTAGTGCAAATCGCTAGTGGTGATGCTCTTAGTGATGTATCTAGGAAACACCAATATCTAGTATACGACCAAGCAGACAGGGAGTTCTCAGCGATAAACTCAGGGACAGAGAGGTTGAGGATAAACAAGGGAGGAACTTTGACACATACTCCTAGTTCCACAGCATACACACTAACACTTCCTTCTGCTACTGGTACTGTTGCTCTGACATCTGACTTGTCTAACTTAGCAGCAGGTAGTCTAGCAAGTGGTGCAGTAACTGAAGCCAAACTTGCAACCAATGCAGTATCAACTGCTAAGATTGTGGATGATGCAGTTACATTCCAAAAGATGCAAGACCTATCTGCTGCATACAAGTTAATTGGAACTGGAAGTGCTTCGGGGCAGGTATCTGAAGTATCGATTGCATCAGGCCACCTATCTGACAATGCTGTTACCACAGCCAAGATAAATGACAACGCTGTTACTTCAGCAAAGATTGCGAATAGCACTATCGTAGCAGGAGATTTAGCAAGTGGGGCAGTTACCCTCGATAAGATTGCTGATATTGCCCAAGATAGAATACTCGCAAGAATAGCAAGTGGTTCAGGAGATGTTCAGGCAATAACTGCGGCTCAGTTAAGGACTTTAATCAATGTAGAAAACAATGCTGATGTCACTGACACTGTTAATGTCAAGTCTGCTCTAGGTGGAAGTCTAGGTGATTTTACTTTAGGAGACAGTGATGATTCTACTACTGTTGCTGGTAGTCTGACAGTAGCAGGAAATCTAACTATCAGTGGAACTACAACTACAATTGACTCAAATAACGTCAACATAGGAGATAGAATAATCACCCTAAACTCAGATTTGACAGGTACACCACCAGCATCAGAAGATGCGGGAATAGAGGTAGAAAGAGGGAGTCAAACTAACAAGACACTGGTTTGGGATGAGAGTGCAGGAAGATGGACAGTAGGTTCTGAGACATTCGTTGCAGGGACTTTCATCGGTAATCTTACTGGAACTGTCTCCTCTGCTACTGCTTTGGCTAACGCTAGAACCTTCTCTATATCAGGAGATGTCACTACTTCTAGTGCAGTATCTTTCGATGGAACTGGAAACGTTGCATTGGCGACCAGTCTTGCAGCAGGAGTTGTAGATACTGCGGAACTTGCTGGTTCAGCAGTTGAAACCTCTAAGATTGCTAATCTCAACGTTACTACTGATAAGATAGCAAATCAAGGCGTTACTTCTGCTAAGATAGCAAATGATGCAGTGATTAGTGCTAAGATAGCAGATGATGCTGTCCTGACTGCTCATATCGCAGATGACCAAATTACTGCTGACCATATGGCAAACAACTCTGTGATTCAAACTGCCATTGCAAATAATGCAGTAACAAACGCAAAACTAGCGGGTAGTATTGCTCAATCTAAGATAACAAATCTAACTTCAGACCTAGCAGGAAAGCAAGCAACATTGACTTTTGGTACTGGTCTATCAAACTCAGGTGCTACGATAAACGTAGATATCGGAGAGTTGAGCGTTGAGAATGGAATAGACAAAGACAATGACCATCTGATGTTCAATGACAATGGTACTCTAAGAAAGACAACCTTGACTAATATATTCTCCAAGATAAGTGAATCGAACTTACCAAGTCTTCCTGCCTCTAAAATAACAAGCGGTACATTCGCTGTCGCTAGAATACCCAACATAGCAACTAGTAAGATAACGAGTGGTACGTTCTCTACATCTAGAATAGCAGACAATGCAGTTACATTCGACAAGGTTCAGGATGTTGCATCAGGTGTGATTCTAGGTAGAACTACTAGTGGTACAGGTGGCATAGAGACAATCTCAGCATCTGCTGCTAGAACATTCCTGAATGTAGACACTGCTGGAACAGACAATTCAACGAATGTTACTCTAGCGGGAAGCAGAAATTATCTCACTCTAAACGGCCAGCAAATAACAGTGGGCGAGATAGACATCTCAGATGATACGAATCTAGCAGCAGGAACTAACATATCGCTATCAGGAGATACTCTGAATGTTGATACTGACTTATCCAATTACAGCAACTCTAACTCAGGTTTCCTGACTGCTCACCCTACTATATCCAACGCACAATCCAACACCACTAACACAGGTAGAACCTATATTCAGAATCTAACATTTGATTCCAATGGTCACGTTGTTGGTGTGGCAGTTGCTACTGAGACAGTTACTGACACTCAATACTCAGTCGGTGATGGTGGCTTATCACAAAATAACTTCACTAACAGTCTGAAGAGCAAATTGGATGGCATTGCTGCTGATGCAAACAACTTCATCCTACAACATGCCAGTGCCTCAACATTAGGCGGAATAAAGGTAGGTAGCAACCTAACCATGAATGCAGGTACAGGAGTGCTGTCTGCTGATACTCAATCTGATGTTAACTTCACTTCAGCACTGAACACAAAGTTAGCAGGTATAGCAACTGGTGCAACGGTAGGTGCTAACTTCGCAACAAACGTTAGCAATATCTCAGTAACGAATAATCACCTTGCTGGAAGCATTCAGAACAGTAAACTCCTTAATTCATCTGTAACAATCAATGGAAGCACAGTTGCTCTAGGTAACAGTATCACTCTTACAACTGCAAACGTAGCAGAAGGTGCAAACCTGTACTATACGGATGAAAGAGTAGATGACAGAGTAAATGCCTTGATTATCGATGGTGAGGGAATAACAACCACTTACAATGATACAAGTGGTGAATTGACGATAGATGCTGAAGAAGCAACTGCATCCAACAAAGGAGTAGCGTCTTTCGCTAGTGCTGATTTCGATGTCAGTAGTGGAGCAGTTAGTGTAAAGTCAGGAGGAATAACAAATGCACAATTGGCTGGTTCTATTGCAAATGACAAACTGTTGGCTATCGCACAGAGCAAGGTAACTGGTCTTACCGCAGCCTTGAATACAAAGATAGAGAGTCTTAGTGACCTAAGCGTAACTGCTTCTGCCGCAGAGATAAACATTCTAGATGGGGTGACAGGAGTATCTACTGCTGAGATTAATCATCTAGATGGGGTGACATCTTCTATACAGACACAACTCAATGCAAAACAAGCGGCTGGTAGTTACCTATCAACATCTTCAAGCATCTCAGACTTGTCAGATGTAAGTGGATTAGACACAAGTTTGGTGAATATAGGTGGACATAACACATCTATCCCAACTACCACTGCTGTAAAGTCATATGTGGATGTTCAGATATTCGATGCTATTGATACTCAGTATACGTTGAGGGCTGTTGATGGTTCTACATCAAATGCGAAGAAACTTGAACTCGCTGGAATAGATGGTTCAGTAACTAGCATTGGTATCCAAGGTGTAGGAGACATTACAATTTCAAGGAATAATTTGGGACTGACAATCGATTCAGTAGCCAAACCAATAAGTGCAGTAGCGTTTAGTGGAAACACATTAACCATAACAAAAACAGATGCTACCACAGTTACTGCTACTATACCTGATGCAACAACATCTGCTCATGGTTTAATGACTGATGACCAGTTCGACAAACTAGCAGGGATTGAAACTGCTGCTACTGCTGACCAAACTGCGGCAGAAATTA
>CAACVD010000141.1_pt1 | contig 31228 bp, 27 predicted proteins | sample 2381771 | NCBI WGS metagenome assembly CAACVD01 (sample SAMEA5211965, study PRJEB30684) | marine metagenome | biome: Marine; feature: Epipelagic; material: Water | collected 2015-10-15 | depth 15 m
TATTTACAAACATTTGAAATAGACATTCCATTAGATTATCAAATTGAGTGTTGGGTGAATAGATACAGCCCAGGACAATTTCAAGAAATACACAATCATGCAGGTCCAGCACACATCAGTTGTGCATATATGTTAAAAACTCCTGCAAATAGCGGTAACTTTGTATTTTACAATGATACATATGATTATTTTCATCAAACAGGACTGCCTGATTTAACATCTCAAGCATTCAAGTATAATAACAGAATAACACCACCGTGTGAAGAAGGAGATATAATTTATTTTCCAAGTAATCTGGGACATTATGTTTCAGACAATAAAAGTAAACAAGTTAGAGCTACTATTAGTGCTAACTTTGTTATAAAGGAAAAGGAGGAGCAAGATGCATAAAAATACCATTGATGAAGATAGTGTTTTCGAAATAAATCCTAACTACAGTGTCACGCTTAAAAGGTTTGGACCTACCAAACAAAATGTCGTTATTGTTGATGACTTTTATGCTGATCCATGGGCTGTAAGAAAATTAGCATTGGACATTCCTGCTTCTCGCAACAGAAGAATAAGAGGAAATAATCCTGCCTGGAGAGTAAATGCATTTTATGAACTAGATAACATGGCTTGGATATTTGATCAACTTGGAAGAACGTATTTTCCTGAAGTTGTAAACAGTTATCCACCTAATTTTATGGAAGAAAGTTTTAAACGTGCAACTTTTATGGTTAATGTTATGCAAACAGATGACCTTCCGCCTATTTGTCCACACATGGATAACACTAGTGGACGTAATTTAGCCGCAACTATATACTTAAACGAGCAAAATGAATGTGCCGGCGGCACTAGTTTTTATACATTTGGTGGGGAAACATTTTATAGTGATCCAACTATAACACATACATACGATATTGAAGGCACAATGCCTGTAACAAAGTATATAAATGACAGTATACATGATTGGGAAATGATTGGTATGGTTCCAATGCAGTTTAATAGAATGGTTCTATACAATCAAGCTATGTTACACACAGCATATGTAAAGCCAGGTATGTTTACTGAAGATGTTTATAGGTTGAACCAACAATTTTTTATATAGGAGCAAATAATGGATGGTAATTTTGACGGAGTAGAAGAATATCCAAATGCTTTTCCAATTGACTGGTGCAAGCAAGTTATAAAACGGTTTGAAGAAATGTCTGCTAGTCAATTCACAAATTTAGAAAGCAGTATGAAAAATCAAGACGAACGAATTATGATGGATTGGGCAAATCATAATTCACGCTATCATGCAGACGAAGATTTGTGTCAATTTTTTTATAGCAATTTGAATAAAATTTATACAGAAAAATATCGTAGTAAATACGAAAGCCTAGGTGCAGTTATGCAACATTCTCCAAAAGGAATGAGTGTGCAGAAAACATTACCACATCAAGGTTACCACGCATGGCACTCAGAAAATGCAGATCTAAGTTCTTCTTCACGTATACTTGCTTATACAGTTTATTTAAACGCTGTTGAAGAAGGCGGTGAAACAGAATTTTTATATCAAGGAGTAAAAATAAAACCTGCTCCTGGTAAATTATCAATCTTTCCTACATCGTTTACACATCCACATCGAGGTAATCCTATCTATAAAGGCGTTAAGTACATTGTAACTGGATGGTATACATTAGATGAATAAAGATATTAAATCAATAGCAATAGTCGGTGGCGGTACAGCAGGATTTGTTTCAGCACTTATCCTAAAAAAGACATACCCTGACCTAAGGATTGATATTATTCGATCAACCAAAATAGGAACAATAGGTGTAGGCGAAGGAAGCACAGAGCATTGGTCAGTGTTTATGGATTATGTAGGAATTCAAACTGCTGAACTTATAAATGAATGTGATTCTACATTCAAAACTGGTATAATGTTTGAAGATTGGGCTACTAAACCTTATCTACAAAGTGTACACTCTCCCTTTGTTGCTGACACGCTTGGTATTCCTATTGCTTATGCAAAATTAATAGGAGAAAATGTAGATCCAAGAGACTTAACAGGCGATTACCTTTGGAAGAACCAAACACCATTTAACAAATTTATGGAGGAACGTCCAAATGACACTGGCGTGAGTCAATATCATTTCAATACCGAAAAATTAAACAATTTTCTAACAAGAAAAGCAGAAGAGATGGGCTGTACAGTAGTCGATGATGAAATTAATAAAGTAAGTATTACAGAATGGAATAATGTTAATGCTATTTACGGCAAAAAGGAAAAGTATGAATATGATTTTTATGTTGACTGTACTGGATTTGCTAAGTTACTTATAGGACAGCTAGGTGCAAAGTGGCAAAGCTATAGCAAATATCTTAAGATGAAAGAAGCTATTGTATTTCCAACACCAGAAGAAGACGAAATTCCTATTTGGACTTTAGCAAAAGCTATGAATGCTGGTTGGATGTTTAGAATTCCTGTACAAGGACGTAAAGGTAACGGTTATATTTTTGATAGCGATTTTATAACAGCAGAAGAAGCACAGAAAGAAGTAGAAGAATACCTCGGTCATGGCGTTGAAGTTAGGAAAAATATTAAATTTGATCCAGGAGCATTAGATAAACCTTGGATAGGTAATGTGTGTGCAATTGGTTTGAGTGCAAGTTTTGTTGAACCATTAGAAGCAAGTTCAATCGGTACAAGTATTAATCAAAGTTTCCTGTTAGCACAGCGTATTATAAATTATAATCAAGATTCGATTGATAGATACAATTTAGAAATAGAAGCTATTATGAATAACATAAGAGATTTTATTGCATTACATTATATAACTGATAGACGAGATACAGACTTTTGGCAAGCGGTTGCAGACATGCCATTACCAGAATCTCTAGAAAAAAATTTAAGAATGTGGAAGTATAGAATGCCTACCACTGATGATATGACTTCTTATACAAGAAAAGTTTTATTTAATGAATATAACTATGCAATAGTGATGCACGGATTAGGTTTATTTGATAATAAAAGCATTTTACAACAATATGAACTTATGCCAGACGGTGCAAAACAACATGTAGAAAATTCAATACAACACAAATTAGAATTTGATCGTACAAAAACTATTCCGCACAAACTTATGTTACAATTATTGCGGAGACTTACATGAGAATATTTGCATTTGGTTGTAGTTTAACTCAATATTTCTATCCTACATGGGCAGACATTCTAATTCATCAATATAAATTAAAAGGCTACGAAGGTTCTAATTGGGCTAAAAGTGGTGCAGGTAATATGTATATTAATATGCGATTATGGGAAGCAAATACAATACATAAATTTACAAAAGACGATATTATTTTATTGCAATGGTCCAGTATGTTCAGAGAAGATAGATATCATATGGGACATGGTTGGTGGACACCAGGAAATTTTGGAAGAATGACTGTAACAGATGACCATGCTTTTGTTTTAAATAATTTTAGATATGAATCTGCATGGATTTGGGCAGATATTATGCATTGTACGATGCGTGATTGTGCGTTGATAAGTGCAACACACAAAGCATTAGAAAATATAGGCTGTAAAGTTATTTCAACAAGTTTTAGAGATCCATTTGAAGGTTGGGAAGACGCTCCAAAACATTTTAATCAGCATAATCCTAAATTAGAATTAGAAGATGTAGGTGCAGTGCTTGAAAGTTATAAACAAGATATTGCAACATCTTGTCCGCCTATACTTAATGCTTTGAACTTTGGTACAACGCAGGAATTTTTTGATACAAGACCTAAAAGTATTCCTAGTAGAAAAGAAAAAGATGCACATATGCTATTACCTGAATTACATCCTCTAACACATGAAGCGGCAGATTTTATAAATGAATATATAGAAAAATTATCACCAGAAACTGAAGATTTTGTTGCTGATTGGAAAGAACAACTTACTAACAAGGATCCTATATACTTAGAAGATCTAAAATGGTTCAATTCGGAAAAAATTGGTTGGTCAGATGATAGATGGAGACCTTAGATGAGTACACCTGTAATTGGTTTAGATAGAGACGGTACAATTAATGAAGATATAGGTACCTATGTTACTAAGCCTGAACAATTTAAACCTATACCAGGTAGTTTAGAAGCAATTAAATTGATAAGAACTAAAGGTTATGACATTGTAATCCTTACAAATCAAGCAGGTATTATGAAAGGCATTTGTGATGCTGTGGATGTAGATGTAGTTCATAACTATATGCTAAAATTATTAGGTGAAATAGGTTGTAGAAGCATTAACGGATTATATTATTCAACTTCAAATTTAAAAGATGACATATATGCAAAGCCAAACACAGGAATGTTCAAACGTGCGGCCGCTGAAATAGGCGTAAATTGGAAGAATGGTGTTTATGTAGGTGATAAAATAACAGATCTAAAAGCCGCTGTAAAGGCTAAAGCAAAGCCGATACTAGTACGCACAGGGCATGGTGAAGAAACAGCTAAAAAACTTAATACATTTGCAAACAAAGACCTTAAAAAGCAGACAGACGTGTTTGATAACCTCCTTCAATACGCACATAGCCTTGTAGATTTAACTTAAATTGTACTGTTACATATCTTTGTAAAACGATAAATACAATATGGAGCATGAACAATGAATAAATTTCTGACTAATCTTTTCAGCAAAGGGCCAAATAATACAATTAGTCTACCAGACAGATCAAGCTTCAGTTACAGAGGTAGCTGGATCGGCGTACACTATAATACTGTTGTAGACTCATTTCATTTAGGCGAATTTAGCAGTGCAGTATATCAAATAACAGTTGAGTATGATTCTAACGAAAAAGAAATTATGCAATTATCTGTTATAGCAAGACCAGACAGAGCTGTTGCTAATATATTTGGACGTTCTAGTATCAATCAAGAATTAGTAAATATATCTGTAACTGTAGACCAAAGTCAGGTCAAAATTAATGCAAGTCCTACTTCAAGTACATATGCAGGCGCTAAATTAATTTTTCATGCTACGTATGCAAAAACTATACATCAGCTTACTCCTCCGGCTATTGTCGCAGAGACATCCAGTGTGGAGTCAGATGGTATAAATACTTTTGATGCGACAACAACGTATTTTGATAATACAAACATAACATTTGATAAGGTGTAAGGAATGGCAAAATCAACAATTAACTTAGGTACAGCCGCAAACGACGGTACTGGTGATAGTCTTAGAGCAGGTGCTACTAAGGTCAACGCTAATACTGACGAGCTGTATAGTGCGTTAGGTGACGGCACAAATATTAAAGATATAGTAAACTCAAGCATGGAACTTGATGTTCCAAATGATGACAACAAAATTAACAAAGTAGCATTTCATGCTTCAACTTTGAACCAAATGAATGCAATTAGCACAAGCACATATCACGGTGCAATGCTACACGTTCATGAAGGCGGAACAGTTTATGTTGCACACGCAGGTGCATGGCGCAAGTTACTATTAGATGCAAGTGGTGGAGCCATTACAAATTACACAGACCCACTGAAATCTGTAGCTTATATAGGAAATATAAACTCACTTTCAGACGTTGACACAGTTTCGCAAGCACCACAAACTGGTAACGTTCTTAAATGGGACGGTGCTAAGTGGGCACCAGGTATTGATACAGCTACTGGTGGAGGCGGAACAGATGCTGACACACTAGATGGATTTGACAGTTCATATTTTACAAATTACAATAACTTAAACAATAAGCCAACCATTCCTAGTTCTTTAACGGATTTAAGTATTGTTGATGGTTCAAGTGGACAATATTTAAAAGCAAACGGTAACGGAACATTTGAATTTGTTACACCAGCGGCAGGCGGATTACAAAATATTTTCCAAACTGTAGATGGTGACACAGGTACAACTACAGCTAATTCACAAACAGATACTTTGACAATCGCAGGTGGTACAAATATTACGACAAGTATTGTTGGAGACACAGTAACAATTAACTATGCTGGTGATGCACTATCAGGTGAAGCAAACCAGAATGCATTTAGTAATGTCCAAGCAGACAGCGGCCTAGCAGAAGCTGATACTACTACTGATACACTTACAATTTCAGGTGGAACAAATATTACAACATCTGTAACAGGTGATACTGTAACAATTAATGGTACAGTTCCAACATTAGCAAGTTTATCTGATACAGATACTACCGCAACAATTACAGGTAATGTTCTTGTTTACAACGGAAGTGCTTGGGTTGATAGCACAAGAACTATTGATGAAATGGCATATCCTGCGATTACAACTCTTGTTGTTACAGCAGATTCAAGCAACGGTTACAAATTTGATCAGTACGGTGTAACTGAAGATCCAACAATTTATGCTATTGCTGGAGCAACTATTGCATTTAAATTAAATCAAAGTGCAAGTCATCCTTTCCAAATTGAAACAAGTGGAGGATCACAATATAATAATGGACTTATACACGTTGCACTAGATGGCACAGAGTCAACAGGAGCATCTGCACAAGGTAAAACAAGTGGCACATTATATTGGAAGCTACCTGCTAATATTAGCGGTAACTATGCATATGTATGTACAGTACACAGTGCAATGGCAGGAACGATTGTTGTTAAACAGATGAGTGCAATTTAAGGAAGTAAAAATTAATGGCAACTATAAACGATAAATTCCAAGCTCAGAACGGATTTGAAAGTCCTAAGTTTTCAGTTGATACTAACGGAAAGATAACAACTGAAATACTTGATGTAAAAACAATTCTTCTAAATGGATCTCCGTTTGTTGCTTATGTTCCACCAGAAGATACCGAAGATGATGATACAGGTACGCAGGTATCAAATAGTTTTGAAAGTCTTGCTGTCACAGGCGGTATTTTTAAGGTAAACTATTTAGGTAACACAACACTTTCAGTCGTAAATGGAAAATTAAGTATTGCAAGTCATGGCCCTATTCCAGGCGCAATCGACAATGTAGAAATTGGATACAACACACCGTCACAAATCAGAGTACATACTATTGATATGGCGACGAATCCAGATAGTACAGCATCGACTATCAATATGAACGGTGCTTCAGTAAAAGGCGATGTAAATATTGCTAACAACGTGGTACTGAATAATCAGCCTACTGTAGGCACCCACGCAACAAGTAAAGGTTATGTAGACGCAACGGCAACTGCCCTTGCTGTAGCATTTGGAGCATAAAGAATGGCTAAGAAAAAGATTTATAATTACAAGTTTTACCCAGGAATAGGATTAAACGATAACACATATCCAAATGCTTGGGCACTACTTACATTGAATAAAACATTTATTCAAAAAGAAGTTACAGCATGGATTGCACAACAAGTAGCAGATAACGCATCAGGCTTTGAAGGATATACCTATAACGGTCCAAAGTGTGAAAGAGATACAGGTTATAACATCGATGCTTGGGCACATGACTTAAGATATACAGGTAACGAAGAAACAACAAGGATTTCAAAAACATATTGGGAACAAGATGTTGCTCAAGTTGACGGCGATAGACAAGCAGAGATCAAAGCAAAAGAATTTACACGTGATCTAATTATCAATCATGTGTTTACAAACAGCCCTCAGACTCAACCATACCAAGGTAATGTTGCACAAGTAACCAACGGTGTTAATGCAGAAAACGCGGCAGGTTCAATAATACAAACACTTTCAGGTATTGTTATTAATGTCCTTACTACAGGTACAAGTGCATTACCTACATTTCAGCGTAAAGGACTAGGCCACGTAAGATTTCAAGGTAACTATGACGCTAGTGACTTGCTAATTGTTACTAACACTACTAAAACAGAAGTTATCTACAACTTTACAGATGCATTAAAAGGTGGTAAAGTTACAAGAATTGACGACGTTACTCCAAGAGATTCAGGTGGATATATACCTAAGTATGATAGCATTTCATCTAACGAAAATGCTGATGATGATTTTCCAAAATATTTACAAACAACAGATGCTGTTACAATATTAGACTTAACACATAATACGTCAACACATTCTGAAACAGACGAATTACAAATTTTTATTGACTCACCAGAGCAAAGAACAAGACCATTTGATTTTGGTACTGATGCTATTGAACGTATGCGTATTGCTCCACCACTTAGTATGCTTGACGCTGACTTTGAGTATGGACTTCAGCCTACAAAATGGTCCGCAATTGGAATGATGCGTGGATATCCAAGTGTGTATGAATTACCAGGTACAGAAACACAGGTATTAAGCGTTGTAACAGATGCTTCAGTTGGTACAAGTGGCATTGGTGCATCTAAAATTACAGTGACAACAATTGGTGCTCACGGCTTTGAAGCAGGTACACCTATTACAATTAAAGCGTTAGAAGACGCTGTGGTTGGTGCGGCAAGAGCTGAAGGTTCATTTATTATTGATTCAATTCCAACTACAACATCATTCACTTATTTTGCAAAAGCAAAAGTAGGAACAAATAATGGTGATGTGCTTTCAACAACTTATACACAGCTAAGACAAGGTGCATTTTACACTGGCGCAAGTGTAGGACAGCCGTTGTTTTCAGTATTCAGTAATGGTACAAATGGTACTATGACGCTGAGTCTAGCGGCACAACAAAATGAAAATAGATTAGCATTCACTGGTGATGTACCAGAAATTGGTGCGCCAATTGTAAATGCGGCGTTTCCAACAGGAACACAGGTAACAGCTATTGCAGGCACACCAGGCGGAACTGCACTACCACTTAATTTGACCGCTGACATTGCACCAGGAAATACAGATATTCAAGTATCAAGCACAACAGGTATTGTAATCGGTCAAGCGGCTGATAACGGCAGTGGAGACGCTATCTTTGTTAATAATATTGCTGGTACAACAGTTAGTATGAGTGGTTCTTTCACAACTACAATTACAAGAAACACAGAAAGTTATACAGGTGTAACAGGAACAATTACAGCACCAGCAGGAACAAATGCAGAATTTACAATTTCTAGAACAGGAGTAAATTATGCAGTTGACACAGTATCACAAGCAGGTTCAGGATATAAAGCAGGCGATAGAATACTTGTTACTGGAGATAATTTAGGTGGACAAACACCTGCAAATGATGCAACAGTATTGGTCACAACAGTTAATGGTACAGGTGGAGTTACTGCGGCTAGTATAAGCGGTACAGCTCTAAGCGGAACTATTACGTATACTGGACCGAGTGCAACTTTAACACAAAATGGTGGTACTATAGGGTCAACACAATTTGATATAAATTATGAAGGCACAGGATTTACAACAGTTGATATTAATTCACCTAATGACACAACAGGATATGCTGTAGGTGATAGACTTAGAATTACAGGATCAACACTATTAGGCGGCGTAGGACAAGATGGCAACGTAGCAAGTGGTGGAAATGACTTTGTAGGAAGAGTAACAGCAGTAGGTGGCGGCGGATCAATTACAACAATAGTTCCAGACAACACAGGATGGAGCATAGGTACTGCTCCGAGTCAAACAAGAAGTTATAGCTTTGGCGGTTCAAACCTAGCATTCACAGGCGGAACAGGTTCAGGATTTGAATTCAGTATAGACGTTGTTGGAACAACATACAATTTTATGTCGGCAGGAACACCAGGTACAGGATACACAACAGCAGATACTATTGTGTGTGCTGGTACAAATATGGGTGGTGCAAGTCCTACAAATGATTTATACCTAAGAGTAGTTGCTGTTGACGGAGCAGGAGGAATCATTGATGTAAGAGTTGAAGGTTCAGACGAGTCATCAGTTCCAGTTGCATTTAACGGTGGAACTTATGCAAGTAAAAATTTAACTGATCTAGTAGGTCAAAGTGCAACATTTAATATTACTAATGACGGTACAAGTTTTGGTGTAGTAGTAACTGCAAACGGAACAGACTATCATACAGGACAAACTTTTGTAGTAGCAGGAAACTTAGTTGGCGGATCTACCCCTGCAAATGATTGTACTGTAACAATTGATAGTGTAAATGGAGCAACAGGAGCGATTGCAACTGCAAGTGCTTCAGGAAGTGCACCAGCATTGCCTACAGTGTTCTCAGGACAAACAGGTACTAACCAAGCACATGCAGGAGCAAGTGGAACATTTGATATAACAAGAACATCTGGAACTTACAGTGTTAGTGTAAACGCAAGTGGTAGTGGATATGAAATCGGAAACGTAATTACTGTACCAGGAAATACATTAGGTGGCGCAACACCTGCTAATGATGCAGAAGTTGTAGTTACAAATATAGATGGTAGCGGTGGACTTAATAGTGTAACTATTACAGGTGCTGGCTTAGCAGGCGGCGGATTAAATTTAGTAAGTGGTGTTACACTAACAGACTTTACAACTCAATCAATATCTGCAAGCTCAAGTGTTAACTTTGAAGCATTATCAACTATTGAAATTACATGGCCTTATGCACACGGGATTGTGCCAGGCGACACATTTGTTGTTGACGTTAATTCAGATGATGGAGGAACAAATAATCACACACTAGCGGCAGGATCATTTATTGCAATTGATGTTCCAACAAGTAAAAAGATTAGATACAATACAAGAGCTCCGGGCTCTGTTAGTGAATTTGATGGTACATCAACAGAAGACAGAATACAAGGTAACGTATACTTACGTCCAGATAGTTTCTTTATTCACAGACCATATGATGGTGGTGTTCAGTTAGGAACAGGCGGACCACAACACGGCGCACAAGCAATACGTCAAAGTAAGAAATATATTAGATATCAGTCAGGTAAAGGCATTATGTATACAACTGGTGCTTTATTTGCACCAAGTTATGACCTAAGAAGTGTAACAGCTGATGGAACAGGCATTGGAGCAATAGTAACTATTGCAACTGATGATAATGATCATGGTGCTCAGGTTGGTGGTAGGATAAGACTTATCGGAGTTGAGACAGCAGGATATAATGGTGAATATGTAATTACACAAATTATAGATGAAAGAACACTAAAATGTTTATCAACTCGTAGACTAGGATCGCAAAACGCAATACTAGGATTTTCAGCACAGATGACAGTTGTTGGCTGGCACGGTGCAACAGTACGTTCAGGTATTTTTGATGATCAAAACGGAATTTATTGGGAATATGATGGAACTAACATTGCTGTAGCACAGCGTACAAGTACAAAACAAATTGCAGGTACTGCCGCAGTAAGTCCAGATAGTAACTTAGTGACAGGTAACAATACTAGATTTAGAGACCAACTAAAAGCTGGTGATAGAATTGTTATCAAAGGCATGACGCATGTTGTTGCAAACGTAGATAGTCAAACACAGATTACTGTTACTCCTGACTTTAGAGGTGTTAATACTATTGCATCATGTAAAGTAAATCTAATTACAGATAAAAAAGTTCTACAAGAAGAATGGAACTTAGATAGAATGGACGGCACAGGACAAAGCGGATACAATATGGATGTAAGATACATGCAGATGATTGGTATCCAGTACAGTTGGTATGGTGCTGGTTTTATTGACTGGATGGCACGTGGCGCTGATGGTAACTTTGTATTCTGTCACAGAATGCGTAACTCAAACGTAAACACAGAAGCATTTATGAGAACAGGTAACTTACCTGTGCGTTACGAAGTTACAAACGAAGGAGCAATGGGAATGTTAAGTGCAGAGATAGATGCTAACCAAACATTTATTCCATTGACAGAATCTAAGTTTTTCCCAGACAGTGGAACAGTATACATTGACAATGAAATTATTAGTTACACAACTATTGATCATACAGCAAAGAGACTTACAAACTGTACAAGAGGAACTACACTACAAAACTTCCAAGCTGGTGCTACAAGACAGTATACAGCAAGTCCAGCAAGCGGACATGCTATACGTAGTGGTGTAATTTTAATTAGTAATACAATTACTCCACTTATATCACACTGGGGATCAGCGTTTATTACAGACGGTATGTTTGATGAAGATAGAGGTTACATTTTCTCTTACACAGAAACAGGACTTAACGTTAGTACAACTAGACAAACAGCATTCTTGCTACGTCTAGCACCAAGTGTTTCAAACGCTATTGTTGGTGACTTAGGCGACAGAGAACTACTTAACAGAGCTCAGTTGCTTATGCAAGGTCTAGAAATTACATCAGATGGAGTAGATCCAAATAATAATAATGATCCAATTACAGGAGGTATTGTTGTTGAAGGAATTCTAAATCCACAGAACTATCCACTTAACCCAAGTGATATTGGTTGGTCAGGACTAGCTGGACTAGCACAAGGAGGACAGCCAAGTTTTGCTCAGGTTGCTTCCGGTGGTAGTGTTAACTGGAACTCAGGTGATACAGCGACATACAGTACAGCCGCAGTGATGGCACAGGCTACAACTACAGCTACGTTGATGCCATGGTGGTCTTTTAGAACAAATAGAAACTATGGTTACTTTACACAAGATAGTTGGGAAACTGCAAACTTATCAGTTGGTGACGAGATTAACACATCAGGTGCTAACTATTTCCCACAAGGAACAACTGTACAAACAGTGGTTGACCAAACAATTTATGGAAGATATTTAGTGTACTTCTCACAGCGTCCAAATTCAAACTCAGGCAACGGAGCATCACAAGCATTCCAAAAAGGTGGTGATTTAAATAATTCAAGTTTTGCATTCTTTACAAAAACTGTTTGGGACGCGGCAGGAGCTAGAAACGGTACAGAGGTTGGCGATGCAAATGGAAATGCAACAAACCAAAGTGATGTAACTATGCCAGCGGGATCATATGTTTCTAGTGTTGACGGACCATTACTATTCGGTGATCAAGGTGGAAGTGGTATCGAGTACTACAGAGTAAACTTCAATAGTACTTTCAACGGAACGCTTCAACCAACTGACTTGTTTAACTTTAAATTCCAGCAACCACCATATGCACAGCCAGGTGAAACAGTCTTTTCATTCATTGCACAACCTGGAGAAAGATCTACATTGGATCTAGGACTATTGAAAGAACTTACAAATACTACGCTAGGTGGTAGAGGTACTTTCCCGAACGGTCCAGATGTGCTTGCACTGAACGTTTATAAAACATCAGGTGTAGCAGTTGACGCTAATATTATTATTAAATGGGGTGAAGCTCAGGCTTAATCAGCAGTAGGTTCTTCTACTATTTCGCCTTTTGGCATATCAGGTTTTGGTTTTTGACTATCACCTGGTGCTATTCTATAATTGTCCTCAACGCTATCAGGTGTGCTTACTTCAGTAATACTACTTCCAGGTTCCATACATACTAATTGATGTGGTTGTAATGGTGGATTGTGCCATGTCATTCCTGATGTAAGTTCTTGTGATTTGTATTCAGCAGTCTTTGTATCAATATAATTCAGTAAAAACCGGCCAGTATTTACAAACCATGTTTCATCTTTTTCTTTATGGAAATGCATACTAAACTTAGCACCAATTCTTTCGAATACCATAATTTTTCCACAGTACTTGTCGTTAGTAGCCCAGATTAATTCATAACCCCAGCCTTTATCTACTTTACCTTCTAGTCTAGTTGGTTCCATTAAAATATTCCTCTATTGTATGCCAATGTCTCATTGCTATAGTATTATGTAGTTTCGCATTATCTGCACAAGTGTATTCTTGATATTGTCCTTTAAGTTTGCTAGGCATATCAATATATTCAATCTTAGCATTATATTTTTCTGCAATCAGCTTTGCAATTTCTTCTACGTTATTAGTTTTACCTGTTCCTAAATTATATAAACCTTTAGCATCTGTTTCGTGCATCATTTTTTCGTGTACAATAGCAACATCATGCACACTTACACAATCTCTTTTGTATTTGTCGCTACCTTTAAATAATTTTATGACTCCGTCTTGTGAAGCCTGCTTTTGAAACTTGCTAATCAAACTCATTTGATCGCCTTTGTGTCCTTCTCCAGGACCATATACATTAAAATATCTAAAGTTTTGTACAAGCATGCCAAAGTTTTCATAGCCATTATCATTCAAAAACTTATCAATTAGATACTTGCTCCAAGCATACGGAGTTTGTGGATATACAGGATCTTTTTCATTAAACTTTGTGTTGTTTCCATACACAGCTGATGTACTTGCAAGTTGTATATTGGTATTATAGTGTTCACATACCTGCAAAAGTCTAAGTGTAAATTCGTAATTTTGCCGCCAAACTTTCTCAACATCTCTTTCTGTAGTGTCTGATATTGCACCACAATGAATAACCCAATCGTATCCTTCTACGTTTGGCACAACATTCTCAACCCACTCAAAGCCTTCAACTTCGTGGTCTTTAGTTGCGAGATAATTAGCAATATAACTGCCAATAAATCCTTTATGTCCTGTAATTAATATTTTCATTTATACCTCTATTGTACTATCATTTAGCATCATTGTCAATCTTTTTTATGATACTACTTGTACTATGTCCTTCTACAGTTGGAAATATAACAACAGGTGCTATATGATTACCTACTGTTGTTTCTACAGTGTAATCACCACCTTTGACTATAACATCTGGATTAACATCTTCAATCACATCCAAGGGCGTATCCTCATCAAAAATTATAACTTCATCTATAAATCCAAGTTCTAAGAGTAATTGCTTACGTGTTTCTTGATCGTTAATGGGTCTTAGATCGCCTTTTAAACGTTTTACACTAGCATCGCTGTTAATACCCACTACGAGTGTATCTCCTAGGCTATGTGCGTGTCTAAGTAGCTTTAAATGGCCGATATGCAGTATATCAAACACTCCGTTAGTCCATACAATTTTACCATGTAGTTCTTGTTTTGTAATAACAGCAACGCCTCTTTTCTCAACGTTACGTGCCGCACCGTAACATGCTAGTTCACATGCATCAAATATATCCATTCCTTTTTCATAACCATATACAATCACAGCAAGTACAGTATCTCCTGCTCCTGTAACGTCTGCAACTTCTTTAACCTCTTCTTGAAAGTTCTTGTAACCTCCCATAGAATTCATTACATGTATGCCTCTTTTTCCATCTGTAACAACTAGCCAAGTCCATCCAAATTTCTTCATTGCTTGTTTGGCACTATGTAAATTAAATTCTCCAAACCATGCTTCATATTCAGACATATTAGGCTTTACTAGAAATGCATCTTTATATATTTCTGGGCCTTGTTTAGGATCTACAAAAACTGTACAATTTCTTTTGACTAACTCTTTGACAGTATTTTCATTTACTGTACCTTTGTCATAATCACTTATCACAACAAAGTCGTTTGAAATTACACTGTGTAAAAGATTTTCAAAAGCACTTTTGCCTTTATATTTTTCTTCTTTATCCCATCTACAAATATGCTGTCCACCCTGTCCTACTAATCTTGTTTTGGTTGTAGTTACAGTTTGGTCGTCTGCTATTTGCAAGTATAAACCAGTTTCTTCAAGCATTTTACGTAGCTGTACACCTTCTTCATCTTGTCCTACACAACCAAACATACTAACTTCATCGTTTAAAGATTGAAGATTAAGAGCCATATTAGCCGCTCCTCCAATACTATATTTCTGATCTTTTTCTAATAAAATAGGTACAGGTGCTTCTGGACTAATACGTCCTGCATTGCCCATAATCCAACGATCGAGCATGATATCACCGTAAACTTTTATCATTTACATGTTCCTTATATAATCTGAATTGTCTGGCAAGTCTTTGCTCATATTATCAAAGTCTTGTATGTGATATGTGTATGCACTGTCGCCTACCACTTCATCGTTGTTAAATTTTACTTCTTTCTCTGCAACTTCTGATGTTAGTGCTCCGGTTCCTGCAAGCACATAACTCCACAACGGCCAACCAGCACTACCTTCTTGTCTCGGAAATAGTGTTGAATTAGGTACTCTGTGTTTACATATCTCATGCATTGATCTAACAAAGTCAGTGTTAGTTGCACCACTATCAATATACTTCCAAAATTCTGTATCGTTGCGTCCGCAAGTATAATGAGCAACCAAGAAGTCTTTCATGGTATCGTATAAATGTCCATTTTTTAAGTTATAATCATCAACTGTTCCGTCATTACATGTCTCTTGTTGTGTTTGACCAAGGCAAGCATATACAAAATGTTTTAGTTGCATAATTGTTGTATGAATACTTGTTGCTTCTAATGGTTCTGCAAACGCCGCACACAATCCAATCGATAACACGTTTTTAATCCATAGAGTTTCTTGTCTACCACTATCAAACTTAATATGTCTAATTGGCTCTACCTTATGTCCTAATGTTTGTTCTAGTTCTGCATGTGCTTGATCAGGAGTAACAAAAGAATCACAGAAAACATATCCACAACCTCTTCTATTTTTTGTTGGTATCTGCCAACACCAGCCGTTGTTTTGAGCCCAAGCATTTGTTACAGGTTCAATCTTCTCATCGTCTTCATATGGCAAAAGGAATGGTAATGCGCCGTTCACAGGTAAATTATCTCTATAACTTTTCCATTTACCACCTACTGCTTTCATTAGAACTTGGTTGAACCCACTAGCATCAATGAACATGTCACCTTCGACTGTATCACCGTTACTAAGTTTAACTCCATTAACATATCCTGACTCAGAATTTAATTGTACTTGTTCAACTTCACTGTCAATATGTGTTACTGTATTACATATTTTCCTAAAATATTGTCCTACTTTGTGTGCATCAAAATGATATGCATGGTTACCTTTTACCTGTACAAAACTGTTCTTGTTATGATGTATTTTATACCCTAGTTCGGTAGCAAGATGCAAGTAATCTTGATCTCTAAATCCTAATGCATGTTGGAAAACAATATCACAACGATCATTACTTGTAGGAGTTCCGTCGATTGGACCATAATAAAACTTTTTTGGATCTTTGTTCCATCCAATATGTTTGATACCTAGTTTAATTGTTGCATCACATTCTTTTATAAAGTCTTGTTCATCACAACCAAAGTCAAACATTTCGTTTTGTACAATATTTGTAAGTGATCCTGTTGATCCTTCACCTGCACCTATAATACCAATCTTGCTACTTTCAATACAAGTTACACTATGTTCTGGCCTGATTTTGCTAATCATAAGTGCGGCAAGCCAGCCTGCTGTACCACCACCAACAATAACTATTTTCATACTAACGATCCTCCGTCACCACGTGCCGCATAGCGTTGCCACCAGTCAGTACCCATATTAGTGCTTTTAATAGCATCTTGATGGCTGATACTAGAACACATTCTAATATCTTCTGCGGCTAAAAATTGTGTTATCATGAAGTCAATTTCCATAGGATTCAAATAACTGAGATCTTTCTTTACAGGATATCCCATTTGAATTAACCATAACTGCCAATTAGGAGAATGAAATAGTGTCATTGAGTCGACATTAGAATAAAACTTTTTAGTAGGATCTTTTAACCATGCTTCGTACCATAGATGTTTGTTTGATTTGACATGTGTTTCTTTTACAAAATTCCAAAAAGGTGTGTCCCATTTGCTGTCAGCATAATGACTGTTAATAAAGTCAACAGCATCTTCGTACCAATAGCCCATTTCTTCATTATAACCTTTGATATCTCTTTCACTGTAAGCATATTGTGGAATACGTGCGGCTAGTTTTTGAACACCTGTTGTCATGCTGGCAAGTCCTGTTGACTCTAATGGTTCAATGAAGCCTCCACTTAGGCCGATACTTACAACATTTTTCTCCCAAAAATTTTCACTATAATAAGGCACCCAATCAATTACTTTTAGATCTTCTGGTTTAATTCTTCCTTCCCAATGATCACAAAAATATTGTTTTGCTGTATCTATATCTGTGATATCTTTGTTGAAAACCATACCACTTCCAAAACGTGCTTGTGTAGGAATTTTCCAAATCCAACCGTGATCAACAGCTGGACAGCTTACATAAGGCACACATTCTTTTTCTTTGTCTTTGTAAGGTACATGTCCTGCAACAGCAGTATTTGTAAATAATCTACCTTCACCTAATAGCTCTATACGCTTTGCTTTTTTTAGTATAGATGCGAAGCCGGTACAATCAATATAAAAATCCGACTCGTGTTTCAAGCCGTTCTTTAAATCTAAACTTGTAATATTACCATCATTATCTTTGTTTACACCAACTACGTCACTTTTAATTATATTTACTTTTCCTTGGCAATGTTCTTGCAATGCAGTTACTAATTTTCCTGCATCTATATGATAAGCAAGTGTTTCAAATGCTCCCCACATATCCAACTTGTTATTCATTGTTGTATTGAATGTAGGAAGTGCCGCCTTCTTAAAATCTAAATCTTGTTTGGTCGCCCATAAATCGTATTGTGTACATGCCTTATCGAAATAACTTCTATTTAAATAAAAAGGATGCCATACACTGCCTTCAGGATTCCTCCAACCAGGAAAATCAATACCTGCTTTGTATGTACCATCTACTTTTCTAAACCATTCTGGTAAATGTAATCCACACTGTCTTAGAAATTGTGGGAATGTTAATACAGTAGCTTCGCCTACACCAATAGGATTACCTACCTCTTTATCAATAATTGTTAATGGTAAATCCCAAAAGTTATTTTGAATATATGAGGCCGCCAGCCATGCCGCGGATCCTCCCCCTACTATTGTAATATTTCTAAGTTGTTTCATTTTCCAAATATCCTATAAGACTAAAAACTGTCTCAAATTTAGTTTGATTTGTTTTACTTTGTAATGTATTACGTAATCCCATGTGTAAAGGTTTTGGCCATTTACCATAACTTACCCAAGCATAACCGTCATGCTCATTATTTAACATAGGTAAAAATTCTTCCTTTACAATAACAAGATATGTATGAAAACTAAACTTATCGTCCGTACTAATAAAAGATTCTAACGGAATAGTTTTTACAATATTAGGAACTTCACCTATCTCTTCGTGTATTTCTCTTTGTAATGCAGGCCAAGGTGATTCGTTTTTACCATTTGTACCACCTACTAACCCCCATACATTTTTTTGTTTGCTTTGGGCACGATGTAGTAACAAAAAACGTTGCGTTTTAATTGAATAAAATAATGCACCACTACAAATAATTTCTTGACTCATGCAAGTACTTATTTTAAAGTGATAGGCGCCAGGTTCCTTTTCGGTATTCGCCTTCGAATGAAAGTATCCATTCTGAGCCAGTCCACCTATATTGCACACCTGTATTTAGGTTGGTAACATATTTTGTAGATGTACCAGGATCTGCACTTGCATCAAACACAACATTCCATTGCCCGCCGTCCCATTCTACAATATCATTTTCATTTGCAACAAAGTCTGTGCCGTCATTATTCTTCCATGCATCTGGACCATCGTATGGATCTTTACTACTTCCATCACTTGGATCTTGACCAAAATCCATAAGTCCGCCTACATTAGGACTAGTATTGATTGCACCTAATAACAGTAATCTAATACCTGGCGTTTTTGCAGTTGTAGGATTATACTTACCAGGATCAATAATAAAATCAATAGATCCTTGATTATTTCTACCAGCAGGTGAAGGTAAATTTGTATTTGTAGGTATAGTATCTACATCCCAATCAACAATTAATTGTGTTTCATCTAAACTATTAATTGTAATTGTTCCATTTACACTCATTCCGCCTGTTTCTCCTGGTAGAGTTACTCTTTGTAATTGAAGTTGAGATAGTCCCGCACGATATTGTCCAGGCAACACATCAATTACTTTATCCCAACGAACTGTACCAGCTGTGCCTCTGTCTACTAATTGTGCAACATTATTCATAACTATTAGATCATAATCCTTATATGTTGTTACATCAACATTTATACCATCACGTTGAGTTCTATTTTTCTCTTTATTCATTGCAGGACGTTCTTTTGGACTATCGCTGTATGCTTTTAGTTCAGGAACACTATTTCCTAGACTAATTGTTCCTGCACTTTCGTCAAATATACTCATCACAACACTTGTGATTACACCAAGTTTCTTAACTTTGGCAGGAAGATTAATATAAATTGGTGTTGCAAAACTTAATTGTGCTACATCAATTTCACTTTCTGTCCCAATAGGTATAGATCTTGAACTAAAATTCATACTTGTCAGTTCAACAACAGTTAGACTACTCCAGTCTACATAGTTATCAGTTGTTTGTATTTCTAGACTAGGATTAAACAACATTAAAAGTTGCTCCATAATTTGTAGTTTTTGGTCTGTGTTTGTTGACCAAATATCTACATTTATTTGTAGTGTATATGGACTAGGCATAATACGTTCAACAGTATAATTTTTTCCCTGTGTGTTTAAATATTCTTTATTATTAGAGTCATATGCACGTTCTCTAATATTCACTTTACTTACAAAAGAACTGTCACTAGTTCTTGTTCTATCCTGTTCTAGTCCTGTAATATATACAGCCATACGCGGTGCACTTGGAATTTTATTTTCTGAATTATCTTTTAAAATATGACCGACTTGACGTGTTATGTCACCATACATAACAGGCACACGTACAACTTTATCGTCACCGTCTTTGTATGAAAAATTACTAAACAGTCGAACTAACTGTGTAATATATCTTCTTATTTGTCCGTCATAAAAGTGTTGCATTAATTATCTGCCTTAGCTTTGAGTGCTTGGCTAAGACCCTGTCTTTCTTTGACAGTTTCGCCACCTATAGTAGATTCTTTTGTATTATTCACAAATGTACCTTTTTGAGTTTGTTTTTCTGCCTTATTAGTTAACGGCATTCTTACATTGTCTTCCATTTTAACCCATCTTCTTCCGTCATATCTAAACAATCTATTAGGAAACATATCAACTCTTAACCAATAATCACCTTCAACAGATGTAGTGGGGAAACTTATACCACTTCCAAAGGCTTCTCCATTTGGAGCAAGTCCATCTCCTATAATATATCCTGTATATCCTTCACGTTCTGGTGTTTGATTGACTCTATCTGCAAGTTCTCCTTGTGTACTGGCATCAAGGTCTGTTGCATCAGTAGTAACCAATTCAGGCACACCTCTATCATCAACCTGTAGAGTATACAAATGACTTGTATCGTAACCTGATTTAGGTGCATCTGCTTCAGCTTGTGAAATAATTGCATCGTTGACTTGCATTTCTTTTTCGTATGTAGAAAGTACATCACGCAACGATTGTGTACTACCTTCTTGTGCAGGCAAATCAAGTATTTCTTTAAACTCTTGACTGTCAAGAATTTGCTTCATTTTAATTCTATATAAATGAGGGTACCAAGTCTGTGAAAAACCTTCACTAGCTCTATTAACATCTTCAACAACATAAAAACGTTTAAGGGCTACACTGTAATCATTAAGTGCATTTTCGTCTTTTAGATGTGGTAATTCTATTACATCACCGCTCATTATTTTTCTACCAAGAGTTTTAACACTAGCATTGATTGGTATGGTCATAAAGATAATATCATTCTGTAAAAACAAACCAAATTGACTCATATCAAAATCGACATCACTTACACTGTAAATTCCACGCATAGTATAAATGTCAGGATCGTATTTACGATCTCTGTTTTCCATGAATAACATGTCCTGAATATTTGTTTCTTTTACTGCATCATACTGAGGTTGATCAGCAGTAGCACTTGCTTCATCAGGATTTTTAGGTCCTAAATACTTGTGTACAAACACATCAGTACCACCAACTGTAAACATCTCGGTGATCTGCTTATCTAAAAACCTGTAATCATTTCCCTTTTCGGGTTTGTATAAACTTAGTCTTGGCATAGTAATAGTATTTATCGTTCGCATAAATACATTGTACGGAGAAGATATATGTCAACAAATATAAACACTAAAAAACAAGAAGTTTTCAAGTACGTTGAACTTAGCCTCGGCGGCGGTATGATCGACGTTGAACTCGATCCTGACCATTACGAAAGTGCTCTAAATACAGCATTTACTAAGTTTAGACAGCGTAGCGAAAATAGTGTTGAAGAATCATATGTATTTCTACCTACAGTAATTGATCAAAACGATTATGTATTACCTAATGAAGTAATGGAAGTACGTAAGATATTTAGAAGATCAATTGGATCACGTACAGGTGGTGGAGATGGCGGAACATTATTTGAGCCTTTCAACTTAGCTTATACAAACACATATCTTTTAGCAAGCTCTAACATGGGTGGCCTTGCAACTTATAATGCATTTGCAGGTTATCAAGAATTAGTAGGACGTATGTTTGGATCATTTATTGAATTCAAATGGAACAGAGCAACTAAACAATTAACACTTTTACAACGACCAAGAGCAGAAGAAGAAATATTACTTCAATGTTATAATCATAGACCTGACTTCCAGTTATTAGATGATTATATGGCTGTACAATGGATCAAAGATTATACACTTGCTAAGTGCAAATATATGCTAGGCGAAGCTCGTAGTAAATTTGCAACTATTGCAGGCCCACAAGGTGGATCAACTCTTAACGGTGATGCTCTAAAAGCTGAAGCACAAGCAGAAATGGAAAAACTTGAAGCTGATGTATCACTTGCGGTAGCAGGCGGCGTCGGCTACGGCTTCACAATTGGCTAAAAAACACTTGACAACTGCTAAATTATAAAGTATACTATACGTTATAACTTAGGAGATCAACTTGATAATTGGAATTTGTGGCTTAATCGGTAGTGGTAAAGGTACAGTAGCAGATGTTCTTGTAGAAGAACATAAATTCGAAAAAATTTCATTTGCAGATAAACTTAAAGATGCAGTAAGCGTACTGTTTGATTGGCCACGCGATATGCTTGAAGGTGAAACACCAGATAGCCGTTATTGGCGTGAACAAGAAGATAAATTTTGGACTGAAGAAACAGGACGTAAAATTACACCAAGATTAGTATTACAAGAGTTTGGTACAGATTGTATGCGTAATGGCTTCTATGACGGTGTGTGGGTAAGTTTTGTAAAAAAGAAAATTATTGATAATCCTGATAAAAATTTTGTTATTCCTGATGTACGCTTTGAAAATGAAGTAGAAGTAATCAAAAGTATGGGCGGGAAAGTATGGTGTGTAAAGCGTGGCCCAGATCCTTTGTGGTTTAGGCAATATCAAGATCTTGGCTTAGAACCTACTGATGTACATCCTAGTGAATGGCGATGGGCTAAAGCTCAATTTGATTTTAATATATATAATGAAGGCACTGTAGATGATCTTAAAAGTCAGGTAAAAGGTCGCCTTGCTTCCACTTTACGCCTTGCTTCTGCATAACACGTTGGCAGTTAGCACATATTGTTTTTAAATTACTGCGTAATGTATTGTTCAAATCTCCATCTATATGATAAACATTGAACTGTTCTGGTTTGTTACTTCTAAAATTACATTTTTCACAAATGTCTAATTGTCTATAACCAGCACGATACCACTTTGGTATGCCCCACATCTTCTTTCCATGGTGCAAGCATGTATCACATTGTTTGCGATAGAATGTTTTACCATTCTTTTTATAGTTTACAGCCGCGGGTCTGTACCCACATTCGCACAAAGGTCTCATATTGTATTTACCTACCCTTTGCACCACCTTTTCTATGGTGTTTTGATATATGTTTTTGGAGAAATCGTATAAATACTTTTAACAGTTGTTATAACAGGAGAACTTAAATGGCTTTAATATCACCAGGTGTACAAGTTAGCGTAATTGACGAAAGCTTCTACACACCAGCAGAACCAGGTACTACTCCAATGCTATTTGTTGCGTCTAAACAAGACAAAGCAAACGCGGCAGGGACAGGTACAGCAAGAGGTACAACTAAGGCAAATGCCGGTGTACCATTTTTAATTACATCACAAAGAGATTTATCAGATACGTTCGGAGATCCATACTTCCAAACAGATGCAAGCAACAATCCAGTAAACGGAGGAGAACTTAACGAATACGGGTTACAAGCGGCTTACTCCTATTTGGGTGTTAGCAACAGAGCATTTGTTGTAAGAGCAGATGTTGATCTAAACGAACTTATGCCAAGTGCAAATGCACCAGCGGCAAATCCAGCTAATGGAACATGGTGGTTTGACACAGCATTAACAAAATACGGAATATTTGAGTGGAACGGCAATGCCGTAACTGTTACTGGTGGACAGTCATTCACTAACAAAGTTCCTTTAGTTATTACTGATGTTACACAACAAGTAGGTGGAGTTAGTTCAGGATTTCCAAAAGGCGCAGTAGGTGCAGTAGGTGATTATGCTGTTGTTGCAACTACTACATTGAATAAAGTATATTATAAAAACAGTTCAGGAGCATGGGTAAAAGTAGGAACAGCTGACTGGGTCAAGAGTTGGCCAACAGTAACAGGAACAGCGGCTAACCCAACACTAGTTGCAGGAGAAGGTATTGCTATTAACGGAACAACTGTTACGTTAGGTGGCGCAGAAACTACTGTTGCACAGTTTGTGGCAAAGGTAAACGCGGCAGGTATTACAGGTGTTACTGCAAGTGTAGTTGACGGAAAACTTAACTTGTTTGGAGATGGTTCAAACACAGTTGACGGTTCAACAGACGATGACGGCGCAATTAGATTAGCGGCAGGTGGATCAGGTACATTACTTGCAGACCTAGGTCTAACAGCAGGTGATTACTATTCACCAGCATTTGAAATTGCTCCGCATACATCAGTTCCAGCATTTAAAACAGCTGATACAAAATCAAGACCTACAGGAAGTGTTTGGTTCAAAATTACTGACGCTAACTTAGGTGTACAAATGAAAGTTAAGCAGTTTAACGGAACAACAAAATTATGGGAAGACAAACCAGCTCCAGTGTATAAGACACACCACGATGCAATTTACAATTTAGATAAATCAACAGGTGGACTAGGATTAGCACTAGGGCAAGTCTATGTAAAAGCACATGTTTCACAAGCAGAAAATGAAGAATTTGATTTTACAATTTTTGCAAGAAATAGTTCAAGTTCAACTAAGATTGTATCAAGTGCAGTAGCAACACAGTTAAGCAGTCAGTCATATGGCTTCCAAATTGCAGAAAGTATTGTTGGACAAGCGGCTATGTCAACTGGACAAGCACTAAGCATAACAGCATTAGGAAATGCAGGAGATGCAGACTTAATTGCAGATGCAATTAATGCGGCAGGATTTGTAAACATTGTTGCAAGTGTTGATGCAAGTAACAGAGTTGTTATTGAGCATAATGATGGCGGAGAAATCCACATTAAAGATACTAACGGTGCTTTAGGATTAATTGGCTTTACGGCATTTAACTATGCAACTAAATCAGGCACTGCAAACTTATATGCGGCACCAAGTGGTGATGCAACTTATGACTTCCATGCTTCAAACTGGAAAATCCTAACTCAAACTGCAAGTGCAAATGCTCCAACAGCATTAACAACTGATGGTGCATTATGGTACAACAGTATTGTTGACGAAGTTGATATTATGGTACACGATGGTAATACATGGAAAGGTTATCAGAACGTTTATAGTTCAGCTGATCCATTAGGTCCAATTGTAAGTGCAACAGAACCAACTACACAACAAGATGGTTCATCTGCACTAGTAACAGGTGATATTTGGGTATCTACAGCAGACTTAGAAAACTATCCGCAAGTACACAAATATAATTCAGATTTAGCAAAATGGATTGCACTAGACGAAGGCGATCAAACATCAGAAGATGGTATTTTGTTTGCTGATGCACGTTATGGTACAAGTGGCGGAAGTGCTACAGTAGCACCAAAAGGAACTATTGCAGAATTATTAGTAAGTGATCACTTAGATGTTGATGCTCCAGATCCTGCACTATATCCAAAAGGCATGCTATTATGGAACCTACGTAGAAGTGGATTTAATGTTAAGAAATTTGTACGTAATCATGTAGACGTAACACAGAAAAATATTAGAATGGGTGACGTGAGTATGGCTTCTTACTATCCACACAGATGGGTAACTGAGTCAGCTAACCAACCAGACGGTGCAGGTAGCTTTGGACGTAAAGCACAGCGTAAAGTAGTTATACAAGCTCTACAAGCAATGGTTAACAGTAACCAAGATATTAGAGATGATGAATCAAGACTATTCAACGTAATGGCAACTCCAGGTTATCCAGAACTAATTGGTGAAATGATTGCACTTAATAATGATAGAGGTTTAACAGCATTTATCGTTGGTGACAGTCCGTTTAGATTACAAAGTGACGGAACAACATTAAACAATTGGGGTTCAAACGTTGCACTAGCAGTTGAAGATAACGACAAAGGTGCAGTTAGTAGAGATGAATATTTAGGTATGTTCTACCCGAGCTTGTTTACAAGTGATAACGCAGGTAATAACGTAGTTGTTCCACCGAGTCACGGTATCCTAAGAACACTAGCATTAAGCGATCAAGTTTCGTTTCCATGGTTTGCACCAGCAGGTACAAGACGTGGTGGAATTACAAATGCAAGTGCGGCAGGCTTTATTGATGCAGAAGGCGAATTTAAGTCAATTGCATTAAATGAAGGACAGCGTGATACACTGTACTCAAACAATATTAACCCAATTACATTCTTAACAGGAGCAGGACTTGTAAACTTTGGTCAAAAGACAAGAGCAAGAAATGCAAGTTCATTGGATAGAATTAACGTTGCAAGATTAGTAATTTACTTGAGATCACAACTTAAGAAACTTGCTAAGCCTTACATCTTTGAGCCAAATGATAAAATCACACGTGATGAAATCAAAGCTCAAGCAGATAGTTTAATGCTTGAACTAGTATCTCAAAGAGCATTATATGACTTCTTAGTTGTATGTGACGAGTCTAACAATACTCCAAGTAGAATTGATAGAAACGAACTATATTTAGATATTGCTATTGAACCAGTAAAAGCTGTAGAGTTTATCTACATTCCACTAAGACTTAAAAATACTGGCGAAATTAGTGGACTATAATATGATAAATAAAAGTAATAGGAGCAAATAATGGCAATTTCAACACTTTCAAAATTAACAGTACCTTTAGATAGTAACGCAAGTGCATCTAATCAGGGATTGTTGATGCCCAAACTGCAATACCGCTTTAGAGTATCTTTGGAGAATTTTGGAGTATCAAGTCCGTCAACAGAGCTAACAAAACAAGTTATGGACATAACAAGACCTAATGTTAGTTTTGAACAAATGACAGTTGATATTTACAACTCCAAAGTATTTCTAGCAGGTAAACATACTTGGGAACCAATTACACTGCAACTACGTGAAGATGTTTCAAACAACGTACAAAAACTTGTTGGTGAACAACTTCAGAAACAATTTGATTTCTTTGAGCAATCAAGTGCGGCAAGTGGTGCAGATTATAAGTTCGTTACTAGAATTGAAATACTAGACGGTGGTAATGGTGCTAACACAGCAACAGTATTAGAAACATTTGAACTATACGGATGTTACTTAGAAAATGCTAACTACAACACATTGAACTACGCAACTTCAGAAGTTGTAACTACATCACTATCTATCCGTTATGACAATGCAATCCAAACTCCACAAGGAACAGGACTAGGAACAGCAATAGGCAGAACAGTTAATACAGCTATTACAGGCGGCGGTTCGATCTAAGCAATTATAAATTAGTAAATCAAGGGCCTACGGGCCCTTTTTTTATGACTGAATTATCTACGTAGTTTATACAAAAGGATAAATATTAGTATGAGCTTCTTAAACGGATTTTTAGATAACGTAGTATCGGGTGCATTAAACCCTAAAGGTAATCTTGCAGATTATGCACACGGTAGTAGACTGTATGTTGATGACAGTCACAGACTCACCCCAAAAGTTAAATTTCTTTATCATGTAACATTTAACATTAATCCGGGTGCATCAGCAGTCATACCTCAACTCAGAGAAAAACACATGAACGAGCTAAACATGCTTGTTAAGTCTGCACAGTTGCCTGCATACAATATTCAAACAGATGTTAAACATCAATACAATCGTAAAAAAATTGTTCAAAAAAGAATTGATTATCAACCAATACAAATTGTATTCCATGATGACAACTACGGTGTTACTACAGCAATGTGGGAAGCATATTATAGATACTACTACAGAGATGGAAACTATGCTAAAATAACACCAGATGGATCTCCAGATACAGGCGGAGGAAATTTTGACCCTTACAACAGAGGCGGACAATTTGGTAGAAAGCAATATAGATATGGTTTCGATAATGACAGTAGTGGACCTTTCTTTAATAGTATAACAATCAGCCAAATGGCACGTAAGAATTATACTTCGTTTACACTTGTAAATCCTATGATTGCATCGTGGCAACATGATACAATGGACAATAGCGCCAGTGATGTTGTTGCAAATACAATGACATTAGAATATGAAACTGTTCATTACAGTAGAGGTGCAATAGGTAAGGGCGGACCAAAAGGATTTGCTGAAGAACATTATGATAAAACACCAAGTCCAAATTCCTTAGCAGGAGGTGGAGCATCTAGTCTACTAGGTATTGGCGGAGTACTAGCAGGAGGCATGGGAGTGCTTGATGATATTACTGGCGGTAAGGCTACATTTGGTACAGTGTTAAGAGCCGCAAATGTTTTACAAAACGCAGGTGGATTAACACAAGGTGGAGTAGGGCAAGAATTATTAGGCAGTGCAATTGACACACTTGGACAAACAACAGGTGTTGATGTTAGTGGTGTTGCAGGACTTGCATTTCCTAAAGGTGGCGGCGGCGGTGGACTACAAACAGCGGCTTTAGCGGCGGCAGTAGTTGGCGGCGGTAAACTAGCAACTGACTTTTTTAACTCAGGTGCATCAATATCTTCTGCAAATTCGGCTAGCGAAAATAGTTTTAGCGGACCAGATCAATTACCAGAGGAATAATAAATGGACAAGATACAACTTAACTTACCAAAAAAAGATGATACTTCAAGTTCTGATCCAGTAAAAAGATATTTCAATACGTACTATCAAAAACAATTAGCATATCCAAGTAACGAAGTAGATGCTGTTATTGGATTTTTAGAAAGTAAAGGTTTTGATAAATCAGCCGCTCAATCAACTGGTGCTGTTTTAATGCAACAAGCAAAACTTGACAATGTTAAAGTATTTGAACTTTTAGATACACTAAAAGGTTTTGATAAATTACAATTAAGTTACGCAGTAGCAACTATTCTTAATTTTAATAGACAAAAAATAAGCACACTTGGATTTAGAGTAACAAATAATAACAGTCCATTAGAAGCAAGAAACATAATGGGGTAACCCATGGCACGTTTTGCACAAGGAAAATTTACCCTTAAATATCCAGAAAAATACGTAGGCAGAAAAACGCCAACATATAGAAGTAGTTGGGAATTTGCATTTATGAAATTCTGCGACGAGAATCCTGCAATACAAGCATGGGCTAGTGAAGCTGTAAAAATACCATATCGAAATCCATTAACTGGCAGGCATACAATTTATGTGCCTGATTTTTTTATTCAATACAAAACTAAAAAAGGTAAAAATATGGTTGAACTTATAGAAGTAAAGCCTGATAATCAAGTTACTATGGAAACTGCTGGTAAATCAAGACATAATCAAGCCCATGTAGCACTAAATATGGCAAAGTGGGAAGCGGCAAGATCTTATGCAAAGTCTAAAGGCATAGGATTTAGAGTGGTGACAGAAAAGGATATGTTCCATCAAGGAAAACGATAAATAATAGTAGCAGTTAATGTGAGTGTAATATGACAAAAAAATTAGAAGAACTTCTTGACTTACCGGATAGTAAAGAAATTATAAAAGAAGACAGGAAAAAAGACAAAAAAGAGGTTATATCTCAGCAAAACGAAACCCTTAGAGATATTGCAGAGTTTGATAAGATTGCGGCCGCACTACCAGCTGTTAAAGGCTTAGGGGAAATGGCAGACAAAGAACTCAATGATATTGCAGAAAAAGCATTAGATGCTTATGATGACCTAATGGATTTAGGCATGAATGTTGAAAGTAGATATAGTGGTAGAGTATTTGAAGTAGCAGGAGGAATGCTAAAAACTTCACTAGATGCTAAAGTTGCAAAAATGGATAAAAAACTAAAGATGATTGAACTGCAACTGAAGAAGGAAAAGATGGATAAAGACGGAAAACCAGACGAAGACCTTGTACAGGGCGAAGGTTATATAGTAACAGACCGCAATAGCCTACTTGAAAAACTTAAGAATATGGATAAATAATTTATAAGGACGAAAAACATGTTTGAAAAATACCTAGCAGAAGCGAAAAAAATATACGAATTTAACATCGGTGTAGCAGGCGAATTACCAGAAGGATTTGCTGATGAATTAGAATCTTGTTTACAGCGTTACAGTGTAGCGTCTATGAGCACAGGAAAGAAAACACCAATTCAAGAACGCCCGTTAGATTTTCCGCAACTTAGTAATTGTGAAGTTACTTACTATGAAGTAGGATTAAACTATCCAACTACTCCACAAGTATTAGGTGAATATATTACACAGTGTTGTGATTGTAGTAGAGATAATTTAATTGTACGCAATGTTAACGAACCTCAAGAAGCATATCAACAGCCAATGGCTAATGAACCTTATGAACCAAAATTAACACAAGAAGATATGGGCGGCGAATCAGCACAAGAAGATGTTGGTGGAGCAAGAGTAATGAATCTTCTTAAAGAACTTGAAACTGCAAGATCAGAAAAAAATTACGATCCAATTCAAGACGTAAAACCAGCAGATACTAAAGATATCTCAGACAACCAAAATACTGTATCACCAGTAGGGAGTAAATAATGAACTTAAAAGACATGATTGCTAAAATGGATGCTATAGAAGCACCTAGCAAAAAACAAAAACTAGATGAAGCGGCTTCGATGAATATTTCTATGACAGCTGATGACGCTGGTCAAGTTGGTCAGCTTATGGCAATGATGCGTAATGCTGGAATGGAGCCACAAAAAGTAAGTGACATGCCACTAACTCCAAGAATGGATATGGAAAAGCATATGAAAGCATTGGGAGCAATGGACGATGATCCGGAGATTCCAGGCAGAGATGATGTCCCAGGAGACAAAGATCTTAAAGCAGGTATCCTTGGAAAAGGTTTAGCGGCAACAGGTGGCGCAGTAGCAGGTGATGCACTTGATAAAGCAACAGGCGGAGTAGCAAGTACAGCGGCCACAGGCCTGGGTGCAAAAGCAGGTGGAGCAATTGGTGGAGCATTAGGTGGTCCAGCAGGAGCGGCAATTGGTTCAGCACTAGGTGGAGCAGTTGGTTCACAAG
>CAACVD010000142.1_pt1 | contig 31192 bp, 27 predicted proteins | sample 2381771 | NCBI WGS metagenome assembly CAACVD01 (sample SAMEA5211965, study PRJEB30684) | marine metagenome | biome: Marine; feature: Epipelagic; material: Water | collected 2015-10-15 | depth 15 m
AAAATGGCAACCTTCTTTTTTCAAAACCTCTTTGGCGTCGAGGAAAATATATACTTATTTTTGTTTAAACCATTTAATTAATATAGAAGCTGTTCTATAGTTAGTAGCAAGAGGAACATCGTGTACATCACATAAACGCAACAGCATATTAATATCAACATCATGTGGATGCTTACCTAAAGGATCTCTCATAAAAATAACAGCGGTAATTTTGTTATTTACTACCATAGAAGCAATCTCAGCATCTCCACCCATTGGACCTGAATTAACTGTTTCTATATCAATCACACCCGCATGCCTCACTTTCTTCCCCGTTGTACCTGTTGTTACAATACTAACATCTTTTCTATTAAAGAATGGTAAACGTTTAGAAACGAAAGCAACCATATCCGCTTTCTTATTGTCGTGAGCAATTAAGGCAAATTTCATTTAATATCTGTTTAAAAAGTTAGGATCCTGTCCTAATGCTTTTAAATTATTTTTTAATAATTGAATATCATTAAACGCATCCGAAATATTTTTTGTATGCACCTTATTAGACTCATTTTGCTTCCTAGCATTAGATTCCGTAATACCAAAAAGTTCCTCCAATTTAGTATTAATCTCAGACACCGTAGCATATTGATCTTTTTCCATCTTTGAACTAATATCCATAACTAAATCCTCAACGGCTTTTAAATCATCCCCTAAATCTCCATACCTAATAGAGGAGATATTTGATTGCGACTGATACTTCGCCAGTAATTCCGTATGTGAAGATTTTACATGACGTAACAAATTAATACCATATACAATCCCAACAGTTAATATCCCACTAATAAAATAAATCAACTCCATATATCTATATTTTAGTATAAGGGGTGGGACTCGAACCCACGACCTCCTTGACCTCTTTGCTTTTCACGATCGATTGTATTACAAGCTTTTCTTCACGTTAAAGATCCACTTCGCGCCGAGTTAAGCCAAGGCGAGCTACCTACTGCTCTACCCTTTTATTGACAATAATATACGAATAATAAAACTATAATCCACATAATTTTGCAAATCAAATAGTATATACGGATTTATAGATGCGATATTGTAAGAGAGGAAAGCTTTTAGGAAACTTATTTATATTTATGATAAAATATTATTATGGCATCTTACACGGCAGAGCAATTAAAAGGAGCAGGTACACCTACTGAAGCACTTGTAGGTAATAAAACATTTACTTTTACTAAACCTACTAACATATCTGGTAGTGCTTACTTTACTATGGAGACTGTTAGAGATGCAAACGGTTTTTATTCCGGCAGTATAGCTTCTAATGCAATAGGTGCTTATACTAATTTTACAAGTATTAGTGCTAGTACTTTAGTTACTTCATCTTATATTACATCAGTAGTTATTCCTGAAGGAGGTGGTTCTTTTCAATTTAACCCTACAGTAAATGTTGCTTTAAGCGGTTCAATGTTAAGAGCAACTGGTGGTGTTTCTTTAGTTATTTCCTAAAGCTCCCGCGCATCTATTTGGCTACCCAGGAAATAGTTCGTATATTTAGCCATAGTTAAAAAGTTAAAATAATAAAGGTTATGACAAGTACAGAAGTTAAAAATTTCAGAAGTGATTTTCAAAATGCAGTTACAGAATTGCAAAATAAGTATGGTGTTAATATTAGCACAGGTGCTATCCGTTATTCAGATAGTGAATTAAGATTTAAAGTTACAGCTCGTAAAGGTAAAGTTACCCCTAAATTAACAAAAGAAGCTTTTCAAGTAGGGGATAAAGTTAAAATTAACCATAAAAGTGCTAATGGTAAAGAATGGTTAGTAGAAAAAATCATGTCCAAAAATATTAGAGTTTCAGAAATAGGAGGTTTTGGTATGGTTAGAGTTTCACCAAGTTTATTAGAAAAGCTTTAAAAGTAATGCACAGGAAGCTTGGCTACCCAGGCTCCCTTTCGTATATTTACCCCATATTAATAATTAAAAATTTAAATAAAAGTTATGTTACAAATTGATTCAAAAGCAGAATTTAAAACAAAAGATGAGTTAAGAGAAATCGCTCCAAGTATTTTCTCAACTAAGCCTTCTCCTGAGGTATCAAAGAAGTATTCACATATTCCAACTGATAAGTTAATTGATGATATGGAATTATTGGGATGGAAAGTTATTGATGCTAAGGAAGTTAATGCTAGAACTAAAGATACTAAAGGTTTCCAAAAACACTTAGTAGTATTTAGAAATCCTGATATTGTAATTAATCAAATGCCTAATGATATTAGAGAATCGATTACTTCTCCTACAGGTTATAGAAGAAAAAATGGTACATTTGCTAAGAAAAATCCAATTGATACTGTTTTCCCACAAATATTATTAACTAATTCACATGATGGTAAAAATGCATTTACCTTTACTGCTGGTTTATTTAGAATGATTTGTGAAAATGGTTTAGTTATTTCAACTAATGAATTTGAAAAAGTTGCCATCAGACATATGGGTTATGATTTTGAAGAGCTACAGAAGCAAATTAATGAAATGGTTGAAAGATTACCATTAACAGTAGAATCAATGAATAAAATGATTGAAACTACAATGGATCAAAATTCAATAGTTAAATTTGCTAAAGATATGTTAGCAGTTAGGTTCCCAGAAGATGAACTTAAAAGGATTACTATTGATATGGATGAATTTATTACTCCAGTTAGACCAGAGGATAATGGTGATGATTTATGGAGTGTATTTAATGTAATTCAAGAAAAAATCATCGAAGGTGATTTTGAATATACAGTTGGTACTAAACATAGAAAAGCTAGACAAATCAAAAACTTTAAACAAGATATGGATTTAAATAGTAAAATGTTTGATGTTGCACTTGAATATGCTACTGCTTAATGGATAAATTTTTATTAATATTAGGTTTAGGTTTTCTCCTTACTAGTTGTAGTAAGGAGGAGATCCACTCCTATGCTTATCCTTGTTTAGATGGTGAATGTAATACTGAATTTTGGATTGATCCTTTAGTATCACCTGGGGTTTATCAAGATGAAAACGGATATTGGCATATTGAGCACCATGGATATAATTATTTTACAATAAAAGGTAGAATAGATGAACTTCATCCTGGTTATGTTGTAAATGATGTGCCTGTTATATCTACAGTATTTGATTCAGATTATTGGGTTTGGATAGATGGAATAACTTTTACAGTTCCATTGTATAGTCCTCTAGGTTACTTTACTGATGGTGATTTTAATAACCCAATACCTATAGGTAATATGACTTATACTATTGAAGATATGGCTCAAAACCATCCTCCACTTAATATTGTTGGTTATTCATATAATCCTGGGTCTGATGTTTACGATTTAGGTACCTATAGCAGATATAATTATACACCACAACAACAAATATTTTTTGATAATCAAATGGTTGGTGATACTGCTAAAGTATTTATTGAAACTTCATTCACAGATGATATTATAATTAATAAAGAATTTAAAATTATATTTGATGAGTTTGACTAGAATAACAACTAAAAAGGCAAAAAAATATATCCCATTAAAAGAAAACTATGGGAATACGGATTTAGAACACGCCAAATTTTTTACATTAACACCCAGTAAAAGGGGAAATGGGTGGGAAACAGTAACTTATTATACAGATAAAAAATATGGCTTATATGCTGATAAAGGAGATGGAGATCAATGGGTATATATCTTATCAAATCCTACATCTCCAGGTTTATTAAAAATTGGTTATACTAAAAAATTACCAGAAGAAAGAGCCAAACAAATATCTGCTGGTACTGGTGTTGCTATGCCTTACAAAGTAGAATGGGCTTATCAGTGTTTTAATGGTGAAACAGTTGAACGTGAGGTTCACCATAAATTAAAATCTTATAGAGTAAATAATAATAAAGAGTTTTTCCAAGTAAGTTTGGATGAAGCAAAAGAAACAATTAACTTAATTGGTAGTAAATTTAAATAATATGTCAAAAACAGAATTAGAAATATTAGAAGAAAGAAAAGTTGATCTAATAAATGACTTAGCAGCTACAGCTGTAGTGATGGATGAAGTATGGAGATACCACCCAGATAATCCTAAAAAAGTAGATATAGTTAAAGAATATAAAGTTCTTCAACAAATGCAAAAAGATATCGAAAAAGAAATCCAAGAATTAGGAATCTAGTACATATTTATAACTAAATGTTATTATGTACATATATAAAGCAAAATGTCTTAAAGTTGTTGATGGTGATACCATTGACGCTCAAATAGATTTAGGGTTTGATACTCATAAAGTTATTAGAATAAGATTAGTTGGAATTAATGCAGCTGAGTCTCGAACTAGAGATCTTGAAGAAAAAGCAAGGGGATTAGCAGCTAAACAGTTTGTTAAAGATATTTTAAAAAAACATAAGAATGAATTTGTTTTACACTCCCAAGGTGTAGGTAAATATGGAAGATGTTTAGGAGAAATATTTTTAGGTGATGTTAAATTAAATGATTTACTAATTACAGAGGGACACGCTGTAGAATATTTTGGAGGAAAAAGATGATAGATAAAGATAAAATTTTTCAATTATTTGTTGATGGGAAAGAAATTAAAGACCAAAAAACAAAGGACGAGATAAAGGAATTTATGAATGGTCCATTTGCTAAAATTGGAATGTTTGTCAAATTAATTCAAAATCATAAAGTTTTTCATCAAAAATTAGAAAAATTTCTTAAACAAGAACAACCTAATTATAATGTAACACCAACAAAGGAAGCTTCTAATTTTACAGTTTTTAATAGAGCTTTTAGCTACATTAATAAAATAAGTCTAGACAATCATGATGATGTGAATGCTATTATAAATTTTGATCCCAAAGTTTTTTATGATTCATTAGATAATGCCATAAAATATTTTGAAGAAGGAGAAGAGTACGAAAAATGCGCACATTTATTTGATATTCAAGAAGTAGTTAGAAGAATTTAAAAATTCCTTGCCTACCTACTTTCCTTCTCGTATATTTATGTCACGGGGTTTAGGAAAACGGGATAGAAATAGGGGATGGAAATAAAGGAATAAAAAGGGGTTAAGGGATACCCTGTTATTAATAAAAGTTATTATGAGAAATAGAGAAACAATCTACAGAAAATTAGAAACATTAGAACACACTTTGATCAATCTTCAAAGAATAGTAAATACTCAGCAACCAATAGAATCTTATAGAGCTAACATTGTTAAAGCTCAGGGTTTAACGGATGATATTAAATCAATGATAGAATTAGAACCATTTTCGGCTTCAGAACAAAATAGTTCTATCAGATAAAAATAAAGGTTATGAAATTAACAGCAGAACAAATCCAATCAAATTGGAAAGTATTCTTAAATAATATAAAAACACACATCCCAGGAAATAGAGGTGAGCAATTACTTAATTTTTATAAACGTTATGAAGAACGTGTTATACTAATGCCAGCTGCTCATAAAAAAGAATACCATGGAGCATTTCCAGGAGGTTATGTTGCTCATGTAAATAGAGTAGTTGAGGGATCCCTTAGATTATATGATATGTGGGAAGAAATGGGTTGTGATATGACTACATTTACTAAAGAAGAATTAGTATTTTCTGCTATTAATCATGATTTAGGTAAAATGGGAGATAAAGAACATGAATCTTACATCCCCCAGACTGATCAATGGAGAAAAGATAAGTTAGGTGAGGATTATATGTTTAATAAGCAATTAGCCTTTTGTTCTGTACCTGATAGAGGTTTATTTTTACTACAACAACATGATATTTCTTATACATTTAATGAAATGGTAGCTATTCAAACACATGATGGTTTATATGATGACGCTAATGTAAAATATCTTAAAACATTCCTACCGGAACAAAAACCTCGCACATCATTACCATATATTCTTCACCAGGCAGACTTAATGGCTGCACGTATAGAATTTGAACAAGAATGGTTACCTAAACTAAAAGGAGAAAATAGCGTGGAGAAGCAAAAACCCCAATTTACCTTAAAGTCGAAAGCTAATGTAAAAAGCAAAGCCCTAAACAATATATCAAGTCCTGGGCTTAAAGATATGTTAGATAATTTATGATACTAGAAATAATATTAATAATTCTTAGTTTATTAGTCGTTGTCTTAGGATATACGACTTTTAACCTTTTGGGCAAAAATGAAAAAGCAGAAGACATTTTAGTATCCCAACAAGAATTTATTAATAAAATAGACGAACACATTACTTTTTCCGAAAAACGTCTAAAACAGATAGACGAAAAAGGTATGTTTAAAAGTGATGATGAAATCGGTTGGTTCTTTAATGAAGTTAAAAAAATACAAAATGATTTATCTCAATTTAGAAAAGGCCAACTATAATGGTAAGAAAAAGAAGGAAAAAAAGTAAAAATTATTTTACTAAGGAGACAGAAAACTGGATAGTCAAGTATAACAATACCAAAGACCCAGAAATAAGAAGTGATATATATGAAAAACACATCCATTATCCTTTTTTTAAACTCACCCAAAATATTATTCATACATTTAAATTTTACCACACGGAAGTAGAAAATTTAGAACATCTCCAACATGAGATAATTACTTTCCTTTTATCTAAAATGCATTTATTTGATCCAACCAGAGGAGCAAAAGCATATTCATATTTTGGTACTATAGTTAAGCGTTGGTTAATTTTGTATAATACTAAAAATTATAAAAAGAAAATAAAAAAAGTACCAATTGATATACTAACTAGTGACAATTCAACTCACACATACAAACCAGGTGATGAAAGTGTTAAAAGTGACTTAGATAAATATGTAGATATATTTGTTGACCATGTATCAGAAAATATATTTGAATTATTTCCAAAGAAAAATGATGCTCAAATAGCGGATGCTATTTTAGAGTTATTTCGTAAAAGAGAAACTTTAGAAGTATTTAATAAAAAGGCACTTTATATTTACATTCGTGAAATAGTAGATGTAAAAACACCTAAAATTACCAAAATAGCTGATAAGCTTCACGATATATTTAAACAACAATATATCTTTTATTTAGAAAATGGGTACGCCCGATTCTAAACCTTATCTATATCCATATTTATAACCAAAAACATTATGGGAGCATTAGATAACATTGTATTTAAAAAGAAAAAATTTTCCGATATCCTTAGTGAAATATACGATAACCAAAAAAGAAAAGAAGCCCAAATTACAGGATTAATTTCTGAATTAAAACCACTTATAAATGATATAGGTGATGCTACTTTAATTGTTCCATTAATCAAAGAATATATGGAAATTGGCGTTCGTAACGATGAACAATTAATTAAAATGGCCACTATAGTACAGCGTGCGCTTAATAATAGTAGCGGTGAAGATGCACTAGGAATAACGGAAGAAGAAAAACAAGAATTATTAGAAGAATTAGATAAATTAAATTCTAATTTCGAAGAAAAAAAGGATGGCGAATAAATTTGGATTTAATAGTGTACAAACTCAATTAAATCTTGGTACAAGCCAAGATTCTGGTGGTTTACAAGACCAATTTGAATTACTAAATAAAAAAGTAATATACGCTAGGGTTGTAGACATAATACTAAACGATCAACACCCTGAATTTATAAATTTAGGTGGATGGTCCGGTTTAGGTACTATTTTTTATAATGAAGTTGAAGGTGCTAGTACTACTACTAAATCAGTTAATACAGCATTACCTCTTTTACCTTATTTAAAAAATTATCCTTTAGTTAATGAATTAGTTGTATTACTTCAATTACCCTCTAAAAAAGTAAATGAACAAAGTAATGTAACACAATATTATTACTTAAACCCTATTTCAATATGGAATAGCCAACATATAAATGCGTTCCCTAATGTAGATACAACTCAAAACGCTCAAAATACAGAGAGAAAAAGCTATACCGCAATTGAAGAGGGTCAAACAAGAAAATCAACTTCAGAAGAAGTAAATTATGATTATAATTCTCCTTTAGTTGGTGGTACTTTTGAAGAAAGATCAAATATTTCACCCTTATTACCTTTTGCAGGGGATATTATTACTGAAGGGAGATGGGGTAATTCAATTAGATTAGGAAGTACTGCTAAAGTTACTAGTGGTACATTTGTTAATAATTGGTCTAATAATGGAGCTAATGGTGATCCAATAACTATTATAAGAAATGGACAACCAATAACTGATGAAGAAAAAAACGGTTGGGTGCCAATAGTAGAAAATATAAATGAAGATCAATCTTCTATTTATTTAACTTCACACCAAACTATTCCTCTTAATGCATCTATAGGTAGTAACCCAAGCATTAAAAACGAACCCCCAGAAACTATTAGTTCTTATTCTGGTAGTCAGGTAATTTTAAATTCTGATAGGTTAATTTTTAATACTAAGGCTGATAGTATGCTTATAAGTTCACAACAACATATATCTATAACAGCAAATAAAACAGTTGGAATTTTATCTACTGAAGGAGACATTGTTTTACAAACAAATAAAAATAATGTAAAATTAGGAGATCCTAATGCTAATCAATCCGTTATTTTAGGAGATAAATTCTTGGATGAATTTTCAGATGTATTAAAAAAGTTACAAAATTTATGTCAAACCTTATCTGCAGAACCTAAACTTTATTTAAGTGGTGGTTCCGCTGGGTCTGCTAAAACCCAAATTTCTTTATTATTAAATAATATAAATGAATTTAAATCTGATATTGTAAAAACAGTATAAAATGGACCAGTCACAAATATTAGAAATAGTAAGTAAATCCCTAAATACCGAAAAAGGTAAAAAATTATTAGGGGCTCCCTTAGATATAAAATCTATTACTTCAAGATTATCTGAGTTAGGTAATAAATTTGGTGTTGATGTTTCAACTATTATAAGTGCAGACAAGGAATCATTAAAAGAAGCTATTACTAGAGCTACAGACCCTGATGGTAAAAGATTAACTAGAGAACAAAGACGACAAAATAGAGCGAATAAAAGAAAATCAAGAAGAGAAAGAATAGAACAAAGATTAGAAGAAGCGGGTGTAGATCCTTCACAAGATATTGGTAAAATATCAGCAGAAATACAAATATTAAAATCTAAACTTAAAAGTCAAACTCCAACTTTTGAAACTTTTAAAATCTCAGGAAGGTTATTTGATAAAACAAATGGAAAACCTTTACAGGGGGTTAATATATCTGTTGGTGTTAGTACTTCAATTCTTGGGGAAGAAAAAGTTGAACCCACTTTATCTATTGGAAATCAAGATTTAATATCACCAGAAATAAACATTAACCCAAATGATTTTATTTATGTTCCTACTCCATTTTTACTAGAATCGAGAGATAATATAACTGATAAAAAAGGTAATTTTACTATAAAAGTAAAAGTTCCTGTTATTCCTGCTAACCAAAAAACACCTTTAGATATAGCCTTATTATTTTCTAAATCTGGATTTTTACCTTCTACAAGTACAATTTTAAATGGAGATAGAACAATAAAAACTACATTGTCTGCATCTAGTATAACTAATATTGAAGAGGCAGCTAAAAATTTATCACAGGAATATAGAGACAAAATAGATCAGGCTCAATCTAAGGTTTCATCACTTGCATTAGACCTTTTTGATAAAGTCATTTCCGTTAGAAAAGATAGTATATCAAAAGTAGTAGATACTATAAAAACAAAATTACTTCCTTTAGCTGTTAGTTTATTATTAGCATTTGGTATTGCTAAAATAACCCAAATGAATAGAAAAACATGTCCAACACCCACTGCATTAGATAATGTTTTTAGAACAAGAAATAGAGTAGTAAGACAATTAAATCAATTATTTAGGACAATAACTATAAATACTGCGTTAGCAGCAGCTTTTTTTGCTTTAGCTAAAACACTAAAAGGTGTAAGATTAAGTTTAGATGCTCTACCAGCTCCTCAGGCTATTGGTACATTTCCAGCTAAAGATTTTGGGGGTTTAATATTTGCCCAACCATATTCTTTTACAGCAAAACTCCAAGCTATTAGTGCAAAGTTAAAAGAGTTAGAAGAACAAAATGAATCATTAAATAGGGCCATTTTAACTTCTCTTATTTTTTTAATTGCTGGTTGTGCTACTGTCGTTATTTTATTAAAATCTATTGATAAATTAATACAGGAATGTGCAGAAGAAGCTGGTGGAAGCCAGCTGCAATTAGTAGCTATTAATCAGGAATTATTAGATTTAGCAGCAGAAGAAGAAGAGGATGGAAATCCTGTGATTCCCACTTTAAATGGATTTATATTTAGCGTAGAAACGGATAACAAAAATCCAGTTGGTACATTAAAAAGAAGATTTGCAGTAGCAAAAAATAATCAAGGTGTTACACTTTTAAAAGGTGAGCCTTCATTTAGTTCGTCTGATCAAATATTGATTGATGAACTTATATTTTATATACAACAAAATGATTTAAAAGCATTTTAATTTAATATTTATAACAAATCATGGATTATGAAAATAAGTCAACTTAAAAAAATTATTAAAGAATCTGTAAAAGAGGCAATCCAAGAAGAAATGAAAGATATTCTTATTGAAGCCGTAAGAGCTCCTAAACAAGTAGTTTCAGAATATAAACCATCAGAAGTAAACGTTGGTCAACCCTCTCCTACTAACCCAGTAGCTCAAACGAATTTACCAGAAAAGGATAAATTAAAATTAAGAGAAAATATGATGAGTGTTTTAGATGGAATGATGCCAGGGGCAGATGGAACTTTATCTGCTACTAGTGCTAATGTTCCACTAAAAGTACAAGGCCCAATGGATACTACATCTGCTAATGGAAGTTTACCTGATGGTAATGTTAGCATGGATCAAATTATGGGTTTAATGAATAGTAAAGGATAAAATGGCATTTGGAGCAAGAAGAGTATTTCCTAATGATTTAAGACCTAGGGTAGCTATTGGTGTAAATATACCTTTAAGTGGTCCAATCGCTTTTGAGCCAAATTATCAAACAAAGGATGCAATTAGAAATAATTTAATTAATTTCCTTTTAACAAATCCAGGTGAAAGATTTGATAATCCTACATTTGGTGCTGGACTAAGAAATTATATATTTAGTCAAGTTGAAAATAAAAATTTAGAATTTATTAGGGAAGATGTACAAGATAAAGTAAATCAAAATTTCCCTAATATAGATATTGAAGAATTAGAAGTATTTGCAACTGAAAATGCAAATACAATTAAAATAAATTTAATATACAGTATTCCAAATACTGGTATAAATGATACACTTGAATTAAATTTTAGCTAATGGCTTATCAAGGAACAGGAAATAGAGATATAAAATATGTTAGTAGAGATTTTAATGATATAAGATCTCAATTAATTAATTATTCTCAAACTTATTTCCCATACACTTATACAGATTTTTCTCCCGCTTCTCCGGGAATGATGTTTTTAGAACAAGCGGCATATGTTTCTGATGTACTTTCATTTTACTTAGATAATCAAATACAAGAAACTTATTTACAGTATGCTAGACAAAATGATAATTTATATAATCTTTCTTATATGTTTGGTTATACACCTAAAGTTACTGGACTAGCTTCCGTTACATTAGATTTTTATCAACAAATTCCTTCAAAAACAGAAGGTTCTCAAACAGTTCCTGATTTTGACTACGCACTTTATTTTGCTGAAAATACAGTAGCATCTGCGGGTCAAGTAGTAAGCTTTGTAACACAAGAACCTATTGATTTTTCTGTATCAAGTTCAACTGACCCAACAACAATATCAGTTGCCCAAATTAGTAGTGATGAACCAGAATATTATCTTTTAAAGAAATCAAGATTAGGTTACTCAGGAACTATTCAATCCCAAACTTTTACAATGGGGGATTACGAAGAATTTCCAACAATACAATTAGCTGTATCTAATTTAGCTGGTATTATTAGTATTATAGATCAAGATGGTAATGAATATCATGAAGTAGAGTACTTAGGACAAGATTTAATTTTTGATAGTATTAAAAATACGAATACTAATGATCCTAATAATTATGCTGATAGTAATGATGCCCCTTATTTATTAAGAACAAAATCAGTAAATAGAAGATTTATAACTAGATTTTTAAATGCTAATACTCTGCAAATACAATTTGGAGCTGGTAAACCAACTCAAACGGATGAATTAGTAACCCCAAACCCTGATAATGTAGGTATTGGATTACCATTTGGTAAAAGTAAATTAACTACAGCTTTTAGTCCAACTAACTTTATCTTTACAAATGATTATGGAATTGCTCCAAGTAATACAACTCTTACTGTTACTTATTTAACAGGTGGAGGTGTAACATCTAATATTAATGCAAATAGAGTAAACAATTTAAATAAAAGTACAATTAGCTTTTTAAATGCTAATTTGTCAAACACAACTACAGCTCAATTTGTATTTGATTCAACTGCAGTAAATAACCCTGAAGCTGCTAGTGGGGGACAAGATGGTGATAGTATACAAGAATTAAGACAAAATGCTCTAGCTAGTTATAATACTCAATTAAGAAATGTAACAGCAGATGATTACTTAGTAAGAGCATTAAGTATGCCATCAACTTATGGTACTATAGCTAAAGCTTTAACTCAAAAACCAGCTGCTAATGATCCTGATACAACATTAGACCTTTATGTATTATCTTATAATATAAATAAAAATTTAACAAAACCTTCTAATACTCTAAAAAGTAATCTTCAAACTTATATTAATCAATATAGAATGATTGGGGATACAATTAATATTAAAGATGCTTTTATTATTAATATTTGTTGTAATTTTGAAATAGTAACATTACCTTATTATAACAATAGTGATGTTATAACAAGATGTATAACAGCTTTACAAGATTATTTTAACATTGATAATTGGCAAATTAATCAACCAATAATTATTAGAGATATAGTAGTATTATTGGATGGAATTGATGGAGTACAAACAGTAAGTAATGTTGCTATTGAAAATAAAGCAGGTGAAAATATAGGATATTCTGAAAATGCTTATAGTATTGCCGGAGCAACTCAGGGTGGTATTATTTATCCATCTATTGATCCTAGTATTTTTGAAGTAAAATACCCAAATGAAGATATAAAAGGTAAAGTAGTAAGTATGGGTACGGGAACTTTTAATGTAGGTGTAGGAACAGCATTAGGCGGATATTAAATAAAAAATTATGGCAGTATATAAATTATTTCCTTTACAAGACACTACTATATATTCATTCTATCCTTTAATGAATACAGGGATAGATCCCATTATTGAAGTTGGTAATCTTAATGTTAATATCAATCCTGTACCTCAGGTATTTAGATATTTAATTGAATTTGACCAAAGTGAAATAATCTCAGTAGTTGATGATATAGTAGGTAGCGCAAATTTTTCTAGCAGTTTAAAATGCTTTGTTGCTAATGCTCAGGGAATAGATTTTAATACTAATTTAGAAATATACCCAGTTTCTGGGTCTTGGAATAATGGTACGGGTACTTATTTAGATAGTCCTTTTACAGAAAATGGTTGTTCTTGGGCTTTTAGAAATTTTTCAGGTTCTGGAGCTTGGGATACTATTGGTGCTTTAATAGTTGGTACTGAATTAAGTTTTACTGGAGGTGGAACTCCAGCAGATGCTACTAATACAGGTAATATTACTGATGATAATGGTCAGAGTACTGCTAATGTAACTATTGTTGCTAGTGGAGGTGCTTTTACTTCTATAACTGTTAATTCATCTGATTCAACTTGGGATGAAGTAGATACAGTTACTTTAATAGCTTCGGATTTAGTTGCTTTAGGATTTACAGGCAACCCCGATTTATCACCTTTAACTATTACTATTAATCCCGAAGATATTAATTTTGGAGAACCTTATGTAAAAGCTAATTTTTCATCATCCGCAGGTGGTGGTAACTGGTATACAGGTTCTTTAGATTCAAGCATGCAAATTGAAGTTACACAATCTTTTACTTTAAGATCCCAAAAAGACTTAAATGTAAATGTAACTGATATTGTTCAAACATGGTATTCAAGTTCTAAAAATGCTACGGGGGCTGGTACAACTTTTACTACTATGTCTAATGACGGATTTATAGTAAAATGGGAAGATGCTATTGAATTTAGTACTGCTGATGCAGTTCAACCAATTATACAATATTACTCAGTTGATACAAATACAATTTATCCACCTTTATTAGAAATAAAATGGGATGATCAAGTATTTGAAACGGGTTCATTGCCACCTTTAACAACAGCGGATATGTTTGTTGCTTTAGATAATAACCCTGGAGTATTTTATAGTGAAAGTATAAATAGATTTAGAATAAATTGTAGACCTGATTACCCAGTCAGAGTATTCCAAACGGCATCAATAGATACAACTAATCATTATTTACCTAATGGTTCAATGTTTTCTATAAAAGATTTAGATACAAATGAGGTTATAGTTGAATTTGACCCTACATTTACAAAATTAAGTTGTGATTCCCAAGGAAATTACTTTGATGTATATATGGCAGGATTACAACCAGAAAGATATTATAAAATTTTAATTCAAACCACTATAAGTGGAAGTACTGTTGTAAACGATAATGAATATATATTTAAAGTAGTTAACGGATAATGGCTGAAAGAAGACTTGATTTAAGAAAAAACGTTTTTAATAAAACACAATACATTAAAACTATTAATACCAGTTTTGATGAATTAGGTGTTACTACTATTACTGAAGAACTTCAACAACAACCAAATACAGAAGAATTCTTCGAACTATATAATTCATTATTTTACGATATACCAGCTTTGGGTGAAACAAATTCCCATCAATACTTAATAAGAACAAGTGGGGATTATGTTAATTTTGATGAAATAAGTGAAGAAGTACAAGCTTTGCAAGCTGAAATAGCGCAATTAAGACAAGATTTACTTAGAGCCCAAATGGCTAGTATTAGACAAGCAGCATCAGGATCTGAAAGTGGACAAACAAATGAAGCATTAGCTGTTTTAGAACAAGAATTAGTTTTAGCTAATCAAGATATTATTAACACAGCTACAGCTTTAGGTGATCAGGCAAATACTTCAGTTAATGTAGAAATTAATAGATCTGTAACATCAACAGAAGGTGGAGGTCAATCTGGTAGTAGTGGTGGATCTGATTCTGGAGGTAGTAGTGGCGGTAACTCTGGAGGAGGTGGATATTAAATAAAGTATGGATAATATAAGAATAAATAGACTAAATCCGGATACATTTGAATATCAAACTTATGATATTACAGATGAAAATCTAATTGCTCAAAGTAATTTAGATACGGCTTTTACTGCCTCTACTGATTATATTGAATATTATGTTTATGATCAAAGTAATAGTTTAATTTTTCCATCATCAACTATTCCATTAACAAATTATGATGTTAGAGATGGAGATATAGTCCTTAATCCTCCCCAAAATTTATCTTCATCTGGGTTTGATATGGGGACATATAGTATTTACTATTCCTTTTATAGAAAAAGATTATCATCAAATAACATAGAAAAATATTTCATATCAGAAATATCATCTGATAGAACAGAAATTAGATTAGATAGTAATGAAATAGATAACATAAGTATTATTTCATCTTCAAATGAATTTATTCAATATAGAGAAGATTCAGAATATTTTGTTGATTTTTATCTTAATTTTGGAGGCAATGAAACTGTTATAGCTAATAATATACAGTTAGAAACTGAAGAGGGAATAGATCCAACAATTTTAGTTAAGTTATATGATCCTCTACCTAATGAATTTGATTTAAAAAGTACCTTATGGGTAGTTGAACTATTATCAGAACCACAATTATATGAAGTAACATTTCCTTTTGAACCAATAATTGAGGATGATTTTACTTATTTAAAAGGTCCAAATTATAGCCTAAATATTGTCCAACAAACTGGAACTCCGGGTCAAGAATTTTCATATAATACCTTAATTAACTCTGATATCACTAGTTCTACTAACCAGATTAAAAGTCTATTAAATGAAAAAGATATTAATATTAATATTGATTATTCTAATTATAATAATTTTGTAAAATTTAGTTCTGCTAAAACAAGATTAGAAAACTTTTACTATAAAGTAGGTCTTATTGAATCTTCAAGTGCAGAAATATCCGCTTCATTAGGACAAATAACAAGTCAAACAACTTCATCGTTTGCATTTAGTTCTAGTATTGCAACTTTATCAAATCAAATTGATAATATAATTGAAAATTTTGATGGGTATGAATATTTCCTTTATTTTAATAGTGGTTCATTATTTTCCTACCCTAAATCAAATTCCTCACCACCATTTACTTTATATTCAACTGGTTCAACAGAAGTATTAGAGTGGATAGGTAGTGCAGACCCAAATAACCCTTATTATGGGGGCCAAGCATTATCTGCTTCAAACTATGATATTGATAATAGAGATTATTTATTTTATTCTATCCCTGAATATCTTAGAAATGACCCAGAAAACCAAAATTATGAACTTTTTGTTGATATGGTTGGTCAATACTATGATAATACTTGGGTTTATGCAAAAGATATTACAAATAAATTTGATGCAGATAACAGATTAGACTTTGGTATTTCAAAAGATTTAGTAGCAGATGCAATTAAAGAATTTGCTGTAAAATTATATTCTAATAGTTTTAACACAGATGATTTATATTTAGCATTTTTAGGATTAACTCCATCTGGTAGTTCATTCCCTGTTGTAGATATAACTGGCAGTTTACCCGCACCTACTGGGTATGAATACATAGATACTAAAGTATCCGCTTCAAATGACATAGTGCCATTAAATGATGTAAATAAGCGTTTATATAAACGAATCTACCATAATATACCTTACTTATTAAAAACAAAAGGTACAATAGCAGGTATTAGAGCATTAATTACAGCTTATGGAATACCTGATACAATATTAAGAATAAACGAATTTGGTGGTAAAGATAGAAATGAAGCACACGATTATGATTTAAAACAAGATGTATTTAATTATGCTTTTGATACAGGTAATAGTGCTACTAATTTTGTAAGTTCATCATTTAATGCTAATACTAATTTTGGAAATACATCTCCAAACTCAGTTCAATTTAGGTTTAAATCTGCTGGGATCCCAACTGCATCAGCTAATACTGCTAGTTCCGATATTAGATATTCTCAATCTTTATTTTTAGCAGGACAAGGTGATTCAGCAATTGTTTTAGAATATACAGGTTCAGGATTTGTAACAAGTTCATATTCCGGATCTGTAGCTAGTCCTTACGATACTTATGGTACATTAAAATATATTCCTGATACATCAGATCCTGGAGTATCAGCTAGTATTTATATGCCTTTTTTTAATAAAGATTGGTGGTCTGTTCAAGTAAACGTAGACACAAATACTCCTTCTGCTACTTTATTTGCTGCAAATGAAATTAATGGAAAAATAGGATTTTCTGGTTCTAATCAAGTTACTAGTTTTGATTATAGTTATTGGACTGATGCAACAAAAGCATTTCTAAATACTGGTTCGGACTTTACTCCTTTAGGGGCAGGTGGTAAATACCAACCTTTTTCTGGTTCATTTCAGGAATTAAGATATTGGAAAGTAGAATTAAGTGAAAGTAAATTCTTTGACTATACTGTAAATCCTTATTCAGATGAGGGTAATACTCTTAATAGTACTCCTAATGAGTTATTTTTTAGAGCTGATTTAGGGACACAATTAGATACAGGTAGTACAACTTCAATCCATCCAAGAGTAACTGGTTCGTCTGTACAAATTACACAATCATTTACTAATAATAGTAGTTTCTTTATTAGTAATAAAAGATTTGTAACAAATAAAGAATTTATTTATCAAGATCAAGTTGTTGCTGGTATGAAAAATAGGATAACAGAAAAAGTTATTCTAAAAAGTGGAAGTTTAGCTGAGGCACCTTATGGGTATAGAATAGGAGTAACAGATAGAGATGGTGATGTACTACCAGAACAAGGTAGAATTACAGCTTCTGCTTTATCACCTATGAGATCATTACAACAGTTCTCTTATACAAGTCAAAGTTATACACCAAATGTAAATTATTTGGAAGTTGCCTTTTCACCATCTAATCAAATCAATGATGATATTAATGCTCAATTAGGGTATTTTAATATTGGTGATTATATAGGTGATCCAAGATTTATATCATCATCTGATAAAACATACCCAGATTTAGATAGATTAAGAGATGCTTATTTTGAAAAATATTATAATAGCTATGATGTTAGAGATTTTATTAGATTAATAAAATATTTTGATAATTCATTATTTAAAATGATTAAAGACTTTACACCTGCAAGAACCAGTCTTGCCTCAGGTGTAGTAGTAAAACAACATATCTTAGAAAGAAATAGACAAAGACCTGCAGTAGTAACATCTTCATTTGAAAATTTATCGGGGTCAGTTAAACCATTCCCAAAAGATTATAATACAGGATCTTCAGATTATCCTCAATATTCAAATTCTGGTTCAGCTATATTTAAATTTAGTGGGGGACCAGGTGGTTCAGTTAACAGATATAATGGTATGAATTCATACCCCTCTGGCTCAAATGGAAGTGGTCCAAATAATCAATATTTCTTAACACAAAGCTATAATGTTATTGGTACAGCTAGAGAACCAAATGAATTTTCAGAAATTAATGCTACTTATTTTAATTATAGTAGTTCACAGTTTTTAAGTGCTTCTTATCAAGGTATTGGTGTTTCAAATGTTGCTACCCAACATGAATTCTATGATGGTGAGTTTAGTGGATCAAAAGTAATTGTAACCACTCAATCATTAAACCCAGATTGTACACCTTATTTAAATGTTGTTGATCAGGGAGTTAGATTTAAACCTCACTTCTTTAATGATAGGGTATCTTTTATTAGTAAAAACTCTAGTGATCCTCAATTTTCACATGGAACATATCCTAATATGGGAACGGTTTCAGCTCAAGCCTTTAATGACCCTGATAATGAACCCAATCCAGGGGATGCTTGGATTTTTTCTCAAGTAATAGATGATCCAAGTATTATAACACGTTTAGGCCTACCAGTTAATGGAGCTTTATCTCAATTTAATTATGTAACATCTATTAAACTAGCAAAATTAGATCAAGATGGAAATGATATATCTGATTTTATTTTGGGATCAACTGAATTACAAATAGTTCTACCAGATGCTTCAATAACGGGGGATTTAATTGTTACCTATAGGATTGCTGGTATTTTAATTGAAAGAAATTCCATATTTGTAAGAGTAAGAGTTAATCAAAATTCAAATAAAGCAATACCATCTCCCACAGTAAGAGATGAGTTTTCATTTTTCCCTATTACATCTTCTAACAGAGGTGGGTCGGAAGATTGGACATTTCAAAGATCAACTACTTTTACTTCAAGTGAAGCAGGAAAAAATGACCCTGATATGAGACAACAAGGAGTATTTTTAAATCAAAATACTTTAAGTCAAACTCAAATATATTATTCTTATGTAACCCCTCAACAAACTGCAGGACCTACCAGATTTTATACAGGTTCTTCTTCAGCTATTATTTATAAAAATGGTCTATCATCTTCAGCAGAACTTAGTGTATTTGATACAGGTACAGAAGAATTATTCCAACAAAATATGTTTGTTCAGGGTTTTTCTGATGTTAATGATGACTTAACAAAAGTAAAAACTTTTGAAAATAGTTTTATTTTAGCAGAAAGAGCTTTAAAAGATCCTTTTAACGATTGGGCCACAGGTACTTTTCCTTATTTAGGAGCTAACGATTGGGGTGATGGTACTCTTTTCGATACAGGTGCTTTTATTTTAAAAAGAACACCAAATGTTCCATTAAATTTTAGAATGGAAATAAATTATTCAGCATCCGGTTTTGATAGTGGAGGTGTAACAGAAACTTTTACAGATGGATTTCTTCTTTCTGGATCCGGTTATAATAAAGATGCATCAGGTAATTGGAGTCAATTAATACCTTTTTCTACTGGTTCAACTGGTGTGTTAACTACACAGATTTATGAAATATTTGTTTCAACTGCATCAGATGCATCATTATCAGCAATTAACGATAGGTTTGTTGGTGGACAATTACCTAAAGGTGATCAATTTGAAGGATATATACAATCGCCACTTGCTCAATCATTTGCATTAACAACTACTACAACCATTTATCAAGATAGACAATTACAAAATGAAATAAGCCTTAAAACTAGTAATGGTTCAAATGCATCTATTAAGTATTTTGCTATTTTCACTTCTTCAATTGCTGGGGGTAGTAGTGTAGGTTTAGCAGGATATGGTAAAACTACTGCTGGATTAAGTACTAATAAATCCAGATTTAGTACTATTTTTAATGTATCCAATACATCCGTATCTGCAATATCTGCAGGACTTCCAATTGGATCAACAAATAATATTAAATCAGGATTATTTATACCACCAACTTTAACTGAGACAGTATCAGATGTTATATTTGATGATAATACTAATTCATTAATAAGGGGTAATTCGGGATCTTATGCATCAGGTGATAGAACAGTTCAAGGTAATAATGTAGGAAATGCAGGTATACCAAGATTTGCTGTCCCAACAACTAATTCAATTAGCTATAATTTTGGATCAATTAAATTTGCAGGTACATTTACTCCTGGAGTAGGTGCTGCAACATTTCAACCAATCTCTGGATCAGGTATAGAAAGTAATAACCCAAGTTGGGCAACATCTACTACTTCACAAGCTACAACCTATTGGGATCATGTTTCAAGCTATAGAAGTGGTACAACAGGAGATGGTAGACTTTCATACTCATCCTCAGCACAATCATCTTGGAAATCATTATTACGTTCGGAAAATGATGGTTTAGGTTCTGTTTTAGATTATGATCTTATTGAAATAAGACCTTATTTAGAATATAATTTCCAAGCTTATTCACCAAATGCTGTTTTAAACGCTACTGCTTCTGTAGAATTTTGGAACCCCGTTTCACGAACTTGGAGTGAAAACTCAAATTTTAGAACAAACTTTACTCCTTTAGGTGGATTACAAGGTACCGTTGAATGGGATAGTGAAACTTATAGTAATTATTATGCACATCGTGTAGACTTTCCTCAATCATATATTTTAGGATCAGCTATTAATCCTGATAGTAATTGGGCAGCTAGAATGGTTATTAAAACTGATGATGAAATATTTTTAATTGGATTAGAATGGGATGTTAGTAGAACACAAATAGTAGGATCGTTTGTGGGCCCACCAAATTTTAACGAATTTTTAGTTTCTGGTAACAGAACTTCTGGTGCAGGTACAATTTCAACAACAGCAATTGGGCAACTGCTCATCATTGGCGGGGCATTTCGCGAAACAGCTAGGCAGGTATCATCGGCTACAGCTGCAGTAACTGGATCAGTATCTGTCCAAGCATTTTTAAAATATACTGGTTCAATTAATGATGGGACTGATAATGGTTTAGTTGTAGATACAGTTCTTACTGCATCATCTGCTTTTACTGCAAGTGCTGTTAATGGGTTTGAAATTGATTTTGATGCTACAGCTTCTAATTCATCAGGATACATTTATAATCCTGTTAGCTATGATGCTGGTAATTTAGCTACTACTTCATCAACTTTGGCTTTAAGTGGGGGAATGTATTATATTGAATATTCAATGAGTCAATATCAGGCGGGAACAAAAGTAATTTATTCAAATGCTAATATATCAGCGGATTTAGATTTTACAACCCCATCAAAAGTACCTAGTATATTTATTGGAACAACTAGTAGTGGTGGTAGCAATGCTCAAACCAACCCATCTGCTAGTATAACTCCACAAATAATTTATGGTAATCAAGAAGATATTATGTTTGCTGGAGGTGATAACCCATCACTTAGTCTTTTAGGTTCATCAATTAACTTTGATACAAATTTCCAAAGTGACATAAATGCTGATCAATATTTACAATTACCACAATCACAATCTATTGTTATTAACACTGCTAGTGTTGGAACCTTTCTTGTAACAGGAAGTTTTTACAATGCGGGTGCAGGATTTAACATAAATGATACATTTAGATTTGGTATTAACGTACAAAAATCTGCAGGTAATATTGGTGTTGTTATAACTTCAGCATCTTGGGGATTCTCACCTGGATATAGTTATTATACACAAAACTTTAGTCCTTACCTTGCAACACAAAGTTCGGCTCCAGTACCAGATTTCTTTGTTTATCAACAACCTACATCATCAGAATTTTCAATCCCAACATTCTTTGGAGATGGTGTTAGACCATTTGCTTATGCTCTTGATTGTCAACCTTTATTAGGTAATTACAATAATCAAAGAAAAAGTACCTATATAATGGATGTGGATTACAATAATGCATCAGGACCAGTTATACCAGTTAACCAAAACCAAATACTAGAAAATGTTGCAGTTAGAGCAGCAGTACCAGATTCTAACTATACTTCTAAAGTTTGGACAATACCAAGATATACTGGATCAAGATCTGTTTGTAAAGAAATAAATGTTTATACCTATGGAGATGTTGGTACTTATGGTCAAAAACCTAATATTGAAGTTAGATTTGCATATTTTGCTTATTTTGGGTCAATTGTTAATCCTTATCCATTATACAACAATGTAACTCAACTTAATGTTACCTATTTAATTGATGAACAATCAAATGCCCTACCACCTAGTTTAAGTGGTTTAAGCTATGAAATAATGAGTCAATTATATCCACCACAATCAACTGTTCAAATTGCTATTAACTCTGGTAGTAATGTACTTGAAGATCTTAATGGGTATAAAACAGTTTATGATATTGGTAGATATTTTAAACCAATTGCCTATACACAAACATCTAGTAATGCTTATACTGGAACAATACCATTGTCAGGATCTGGAACAATATCATATTATGATAATGCTAGTAACCCAAATGCAAGAACAAATTTTTCAATTTCAGTAATAGGGCAAGGTGTTAGTAATACTGATGGAGGTGATATAAAAACGGGTCTAAATAAAATAGGGTATGGAACTACTTCTGATACCGAATTTAAAAAGTTAACCCCAGGTTTTGCTAATACACCTTTTGAAATACAATCCGGTTCTAATAATAATGCCTCAGGTAGTGGTGGTTTTGCCCAAGCACCTTATTCTGCTTCTTCAACTGATATTGGATTTATTTTTACAAGTTCTGTTGAGGGTGGAATTGGTTCAGATTTAAAAAACCCACAAAAAATATATATTGAAACTAGTTTTGTTACAGGTTTCATTTACGAATCGGGGGGTGATGAAATGGAAACTGAACATAGACTTAGATTAATTAGAAATGGTCAAGCTAGTAATATACCATTTGAACTTGAAGATTATACTTTAGCAATTCAATATTTAGGTAAAAGAAATGAATTAGGAAGTATTTTAGGCAAAATAAACCAAGGTGGTGGTTGGAGACAAGGTACAATGTTACAATTTATTACGGGTACTCCAACATCGGCTTATGGTTCTGGAGATCCTGGTTCACCAAATGCTGCTAATTTTGGATTAACTGCTAATAATACAATGAGAATCCTTTATGAAAACCCAGTTTATAATGATTTACTTTTAAATAAAGGTATTTATTGGAAAAACCATGGAGGAAATGCAAATGGAGGACCTGTAGAATATTCAATTTGGACAGTTAAATTAAACACAGGTGATTTTGTATTTAAGGCTGGTGATCAAGTTTATTTAGAATTCCGAGGAAGAATGAATACAAGCCAACAACGAAATGTATTTTATCCACCTGCTTATCCAAATGATGGTATTGTATTACCGATTAATTATTCAGTAATTGGAGCTAATGATGATGCAGATGGAGATAATCAAGCAGCGGCACCATATTGGAGATTTTCTGGTAGTAACCCAGATCAAAGAATTTTAGAAATGCAATCTCCAAACTTTAATGAAGCTTATGGCAGTGCTTGGTCACAAGGTAATTTACCTTATGTACCTGGTCCTTCACAATATTTTGAAAGTGGACAAGAACCTGTAGGTACAAAATTCCCAAACATTACACTTCCTTTAGAGTTAAAAGTTAATGATCAGATTAGGTTTGTTAATAATGAAAATTATAATTATAATATTTTACAAGTTGTACCACCACAAGATAATACTGGTAGTATAGGTAAATTAAAAATTATTTTAGATAAAGAAGTCCCTTCTGGATCAGTTAACTTAGACTTTTTCTTAATAAGAAGACCATTTGATGAACCAGGAATAGTTTATATTAACGAAGTACCAAACCAAAATGCGGGACCAAATGCAAACCCATTAACGGGATCAGTATATTCTTCTGGGGGTGTTATCTTATCATCTTATCCATCAGAAAATATTCAAATTAGTTCATCTCAAATAGTAAATAATCTAATTAGTAAAGGAGTGATAAGTCCTTAAGAAAATGACATATTTATAACATATAACAATATTTATATAAAAATAATACAATGGGATATTTAAATAATTCAGTAATAACAGTTGATGCTATTTTAACAACTAAAGGAAGAGAGTTGTTAGCACGAAACGATGGTTCTTTTCAAATAACACAATTTGCGCTTGCAGATGATGAAATTGATTATACACTTTATAATCCTAATCATCCATCTGGTTCTTCTTACTATGGAGAAGCAATTGATAATATGCCATTGTTAGAAGCTTTTCCAAGCGAACAACAAATAATGAAATACAAATTAACTACTCTTCCAAGAGGTACAGCAAAACTACCTGTACTAGATTTAGGTTATGCAGCTATTACTTTAAAACAAGGTGCTCAATTATCTATTACTCCTCAAACATTAAATTATTTAGGAAATGAACAAATATTTGAAACATCAGGTTATAGTGCAACAATTGGAGATGTAAGATTAATGAATACTTTTGTAGGACAAGGAATTCAAACCGAAGCTGCTATTGCAGCTAATAATTCTGCTACTCAAACAATTGGTACTAGTGTTTCTAAAACAGTTATTGGTACTCAAATTAATCTAACAGCAACAACAGTTAATACATTATTTGGTAGTTTAAGTCAATTAACTACTACTGTAACTGTAGTTGGTTTAGATAGTGGTGCAAGATTAACAATCCCAGTAACAGTAACTCAACAAGCATTAAATTAATTAAGATATGGCTTTTAAAAGATTAGACCCAGAAGATTTTGTAATAAGTTCGGATTCAGTAACTTCAACAGTTTGGAGTTCAAATTCTCCTGCTTTAAATAGTTATTTTAGTTCTTCTGTACAAAAAGAAGGTGCATCAGGCCCTTACTATATTAGTGTTTATCAAACAGGTTCTTCTGATAATACCGCTGAAGTACAATTTCAAATAGCTTATGGAAATAGAAACGGTGGTGGAGGAGTTGATTTTGATGGAGCTGTACCAAACGTATCTGCTACAAAAACAATTTACGGTCAATATAGAGCCCTTGTTTTAGAAGATGAAAATTCTTATTTTATTTGGGGTAATTCATCTGGTAGTGATGATAATGATTTTTATGTTTTAAGTGTAGAAAGAGCAAGATATAAACAAACTTTATTACCAGGTTCTACTAATATTCATTTATCGGGTAGTAGTGGTGGAATTTTACATTTAACAGATAATTCAAATATGGTAGCTACACCTGATTTTTATGGTACTACTAGAGTTTATCAAATGATTAGTGGATCTAATGGATCATCTTTTGATGGTGGAACAGGATATACTACTAGCAGTGGTTCTTATGGTTGGTTTTTACCAGATATTTCAACAATATTATTAAATTCAAGAGCATTGTCAACAACTCAAGGAGTAAGTTTAGCAACTAATTCCTCAAGTAATACAAATGCTCAAAACCCATCCTCTTTATTTAGTGTATTTTCAGGTTCTTCTGTTTATACATCTATAGACGATGTTTTCAAAGTTAATTCACAGGAAACATTAACATCTGATTTTGTTTTTGTAAGAACAAGAAATACTGAATTTAATTATTCTGAAAACCCAACATTTATATCAGGATCAACTGGTGAAGTTATTTATACTTATTTTATAAATAACCCTACAGTTTTCCCTACAACGATTGGTTTATATAACGATAGTAATGATTTATTAGCAGTAGCTAAATTATCAAAACCATTACAAAAAGATTTTACTAAGGAAGCTCTTATTAGAGTCAAGCTAGATTTTTAAAATGAATGAGCGCTTACAAACAATTAAATTCACAGGATGTAATTGTATCTCCACTAGAGGTTAACAAAGGTTTTCGCTTCGTAGGAGGTGATGCTCTGACTGGTTCAAACGTTGAAATCCCAAGGTATTTAGGAAGATCAGGTGATTATTCTGTGTCAAGTAGTTTAATGACAGGAACTATTTCTAGTTCTATGTTTCCATCTGTTTTAGTTTATGATTCCATTAAACAACTTTACTATGGAAATTTTGTTTCTGGTAGTGGTGGATTTACTGGAGATGCAGTAACATCAAGTATTGTTCAAGGTTCAGATATAGCAGGTAATAGAAGAATCGGACCTGTTCAATCAACTAATTTTTACGATTATCCTCAAACTACTTTATGGCAAAATAGAGATTTTCCAACAGCTAGTGCGGCAACAGCTTCTGTTCCCGTTGGTGTAATTTCAATTCCATCTAAATTATATGGTGATTATATTCAACCACAATCTTTTTTAATTGAACACGATTCTAGTGGGTCTATTGGGGATGATGGAGAGGGAAGATTGTATTATAATTTTAAAAATGAATTAAATATCCCAGTTCAATACATGGCTGGTAATATAATTTATGAACATGGTATTGTAACTTTATTTGATTGTAAAATAGCTGGGGCTAATACAGATAATGTTTATGGCTCAGCTTCTTATGGATTTGATGTTTACGGTATAGATTTAGTTGACACAGAATTTTTTGTCAATGCTTTTATTACTTCAAGTGAAGTAACAATGTCTTTTTCAAGTTCATATAAAATATATGAAACACAGTACCAATGTACAATTGATGAAAATGAGTTTAATTATTCTTTAAATCCAACTACAATTTCTGGAAGTGAAATAATAACACAAATATCAGGGGGATTAGATTATTCTCCAACTGCTTCTTTTGGTAAACCACAAGATTTTGTTACTGGTTCTTATTTCGAACCCTATATAACATCTGTAGGTTTATATGATAATGATCACAATTTATTAGCAGTAGGTAAATTAGCAAAACCCCTCCAATCATCTAAAACAACAGATACTACAATTCTAGTGAATATAGATAGATAGGACATATTTATAATAAACAATAAGTAAAAATGGCAAAAGTACTTAACTACGAATCTCAAATACAACAAGGAGAAATAGTCCAATCGTGGCATGTATCACAATCAGTAGATGCTTTTACGGGTGTAGAAGACTATGCAATATCAATTTCAGGTTCAGTTAATTTAACCAGTTCATTTAGTATTGCCCCAGGTAATCTTTTAACTACTGGGCAATGTCAATATTTATCTTATAATCCAACTACAGGACAAGTTTTTAGAGCTGATACTGCTAGTTTGGATTCCAAAATGCATGATGGTTTTCATGTATATAAAACAGGATCAAATGATAATAACATAGTACCGGCAAAATTTGGTAATAATAAAGCAAGTGCAAACTATGCCGTTGTTGGAGGTGGTCTTAATAATACTGCTAGTGCAGGTTCTACATTTATAGGTGGTGGGGTAGCAAATACAGCTTCAGCTGGTTGTGCAATTATAGGAGGTGGTAGATTAAATTCAGTTCCCTCTGGTGCAACTTTTGGAGCTATTTTAGGAGGTTGTAGTAATGCAATTGGTACAAATGGTTGTTTTTCTGCTATTGTAGGTGGTCAAAATAATACAATTAGTGGAAATGATTGCTTATCATTTTTAGGTGGTGGTCAAAATAATACATTAAATGGTAAATTTAGTACTTTAGGTGGTGGTATACAAAACTGTATAGGGGGAGATTGCCAATTTGTTGGAGGTGGAAAATTTAACACTTCTTCAGCTGCACTATCTTCTGTTGTTGGTGGTTTACAAAATAATATAACTCTAAATGCAGATACTAGTTTTATTGGGGGTGGTGCGTGTAGTACTCTTTCAGGTTATAGTAGTAATGCATTTATAGGTGGTGGATTTAAAAACACAGGATCAAGTGCTCGTTGTGGTGTTTTAGTAGGTGGTAGTAGAAATTCAATATCAGGTTATGGTTTCCAATTTTTGGGTGGTGGTGATAGAAACACTCTATCTGGTTATTGTTTTAATACATTAGTTGGTGGAAGTCGAAACTGTATAAATGGTTATTCTAGTGGAAGATTTATAGGAGGTGGTTTAATAAATACCCTTTCTGGAACCTATAGTAGCTATGAAGTTATAGCTGGAGGTTTCTGTAATACTATTTCTACTACTTATGGAGGTAATAGTGTTATAGTTGGTGGTGGAAGGAATATTATCACTGGAGCTTCCAATTGTAATAATTTTATTGGTGGAGGTCAATTAAATACATCATCAGCAGGCAGTAATAATGGTATTTTAGGTGGAATATATAACACTGTAAAACATTCTAATTCCTTTATTATTGGTTCCTGTTTAACTTCTTCTTACGCCTGTACAACTTTTGTAAATAGCTTAGCTGTATCAGGTAGTTTAAGAGATCATACAAACAATACAGGCACAAATGGATTTGTTTTAACTTCTACAGGTACACAAACAGAATGGGCAATTAATCATTCTTGCCTACAAGGTGGTTTCCGTGTTTATCAAACAGGATCAGATAATAACAACATAGTACCAGCCAAATTTGGTAATAACAAAGCAAGTGCAAATTATGCAGCAGTAGGAGGTGGTATAAATAATACATCAAGTGGATGTGCAACTTTTATAGGTGGTGGAGCTAGAAATACAGGCTCAGGAACATGTAGCTTTATTGGAAGTGGTTGTGGTAATCTAGCTTGTAATTTTTCAGATTTTGTAGGCGGTGGTAAGTGTAATAGAACAATGGCTGAAAAAGGCTTTAATTCAATTGTAGGTGGACAAAATAATACTATTTCTTATACCGGTAATGATGATAGTAAACCTTATGCTTTTATTGGAGGGGGTTGTGGTAATACTATATCCGGCTATGCAGGAGGAAACGGAAGTGCAATAGTAGCAGGAATAAACAATCAGGCAAATGGAGACCATTATCAATTTATAGGAGGAGGTACAGGTAATACTGTAACTAATTGTCATTCTACATTAGTAGGTGGTTTACAAAACTGTATAACAGGAAACGCAGGCTTTATAGGTGCTGGTGGATATAATAAAGTTACATCAACCTATTCATCTATTGTAGGAGGTACTCTAAACACAGCTTCATCAGCTTGTTCTGCTATTGTAGGTGGATGTGCAAATCTAGTATCTAGTACATTTGGGTTTATTGGAGGTGGCCAACAAAATACTATATTAACTGATTATTCTTTTATTGGAGCAGGTTGTGAAAACCTTATAAGTGGTTCAGTTACTTCATTTTCATTTATTGGAAGTGGTAGATGTAATACAATTAAATGTTCGACAATAAATGGTGCAATTGTAGCAGGATGTGGTAACTGCATTAGTGGTAGCGCCGGATTTATTGGAGCAGGATCAAAAAATAATATTGAATCTAATGGATGTCATGGTGCGATTGTAGCTGGTTTTTGCAATAGAAATTCAGGTGCACAAGCTTTTGTTGGAGGAGGTATGCAAAACTATGCTGATGGAGCTAAATCAGTAGTAGTAGGTGGTATACTTAATACTAGTTCAGGTGCTTGTACCTTTATTGGATCTGGTTGTGATAATAAAGCATGTTGCAACTTCTCCTTTATTGGTAGTGGTCATACTAATACTGTTGGAAGTACTTGTAGTTTTATTGGAGGTGGTTATAGTAATTGTATTACAGGAGGTTCTAGTGGAAATGCAGCAGGTGGATTTATTGGAGGTGGTTCATGTAACTTAATTAATACAACAACAACTGGTATTGCTAACACAATTGTTGGTGGTCAATGTAACTGTATTTGTTCTACAATTTCACCTTACAATTATATTGGAGGTGGTTCTGGAAACTTTATAAATGTTTTAAGTGCCTGTTGTGGTAACGTTATAGTTGGAGGTATAAGTAATACAAGTTCAGGAGTATTTTCAGGTATTTTAGGTGGATTAAACAATAATATAGATCTCCATAATTCCTCCTTTATTATTGGTACAAATCTAACCTCAGATGCTAATTTTACAACATATGTTAATAATATAAACATTTCTGGAAGTATTACTCATAATGCAAATAATGTACCAGATGGGTTTATAATTTTAACCCATGTTTCCCAATCATTAAATTTTGCTGATGATACAGCTGCTGCAGCAGGTGGCGTTCCATTAGGTGGGTTATATAGATCAGGTAACGTAATCTCAATAAGAATAGAATAATATGTCATTAATTTTATCCAGTTCATTAGACGCACAACTACAAGTAACCTCATCAGGGATACAAATCAGGGATATTAATACATCATCCGAAACAGATTATCTTGTAATTAATTCAAGTGGTAATATTTCTAAAACAAACCAACCTGATGGTACTTCTGGAACATCAGGAACTTCAGGCACTTCAGGAGCTGATCATGGTACTTCTGGAACTGATGGAACTTCAGGTACTTCTGGTACAACTGGAACAAGTGGAACTTCTGGAACTTCTGGAACTTCCGGTACAACTGGAACAAGTGGAACTTCAGGTACAAGCGGTACATCAGGTACTAGTGGTACTTCTGGAACAAGTATTACTATCGCTAATGACGCTGCTAATAGAATTACTACAGCAGAAGGAAATGGAACTTTAAATGCTGAATCACTTTTAACTTTTAATGGTAGTGTTTTATGTGTAAATTCAGCTAATGCTTACGCTGTTGATATTGATGGTGGATTAAAAGCTAATAGTGGAACGAATTCATCTTGTATTTTATTGTATGGTTTTGATGGTAATACTAATATTACTATGGATGATCAAGGTGAAAATGTAGTTAAAATTTCACCTAATGTTAAAATTGGTGGAACAGGTAATATAACAAATACAGCTAGTAATTCTTCAATTTTAGGTGGTAACTTAAACCACA